>ERZ1034876.917-NODE-917-length-13706-cov-6.923156_pt1 | contig 13706 bp, 10 predicted proteins | sample MGYA00520698_ERZ1034876 | MGnify/ENA primary metagenome ERZ1034876 (study PRJEB33766, sample SAMN09781723) | gut metagenome | biome: gut microbiome | host: Homo sapiens | place: Madagascar | study: EMG produced TPA metagenomics assembly of the PRJNA485056 data set...
GTGGCCGCCACCGGTTCGAATCAGACACTCACCATTGTCGGCCTAATCCACGGGATTGCATGCAGCAGGGGCTCTCAATGTTTTTATGTCCTGCTCATATCGTCTGTTTTTGCAGGCTATACTGCTTGTAGCCGAACGAAAGGGATGGTATCGATGAGAGCTAATGCTGTGATCTTGAAGTCTCCTGACGAAATCGATGCGATGCGCGAGGCGGGGCGCCTTTCTGCGAAGGTGCTTCGAATCCTGGGCGAGCATGCGAAGCCAGGTGTTTCGACGCTTGAGCTTGACGAGCTTGCGGAGGAGACCATCCGCTCTGAAGGGGGTATCCCTGCTTTCAAGGGATACGGCGGATTCCCTGGTTCGATTTGCGCCTCGATCAATGATCAGATTATCCACGGCATTCCTTCCGCGAAAGCGATTCTTCGCGATGGAGATATCCTTTCGATCGACACGGGCGCCACGGTTGACGGATGGGTTGGCGATAACGCGTGGACCTTCCCAATCGGCAAGGTCAGTGAAGAAAAGAAGAAACTGTTGCGCGTGACTGAGAAATGCATGTGGGCTGGTCTCGATGCCGCTCGCGCGGGCAATCATCTAGGTGATATCGGTCATGCCATCCAAAGCATTGCCGAAGGGGCGGGCTTCGGCGTTGTACGCGATTACGGAGGCCATGGCATTGGTCGCGATATGCATGAGAGCCCGCATATTCCCAACCATGGGTTTCGTCACTGGGGGCTCACGTTGCGTGTTGGCATGGTCCTTGCTATCGAGCCGATGATCAACGCGGGGACGCATAAATTCGTTACCATGCCTGATGGATGGCTTGTCTGTACCAAGGACGGTAAGCCATCGGCTCATTTCGAGAAAACTGTGGCCATCACCGAGGACGGCCCCGTCGTTCTCACGACCGAACCCGATTTCAAGCGGCCAGTTTCGAAAGAGAGCGAATAGCTACTTCAGCTGCTTGCCTTTTGTATCCCAATAGAATTTTTTGAACTTGCGTATTTGGTTCATGAACATGATCTTCGCCCAGAGGTTGTGGGAGGCGGTGTCGGGTGCATAGTGCAGCGGATAGGACTCCTTGCTCACGCGCAGGCGCCCGAGCGCTTCGGCGAGACGCGACTTGTTCTCCATCGAGCGCTTCAGTACGTATGCAGGTACGCAGCAGTAGACGAACGGATCGTAGGCCTCGTGGTAGGGAATGTCCTCGCCGAGAACGAACTGTCGAACCATGAGCTCGACGAAGTTCTGCCCGCCAAGGCTCATGTAATACGTGTTGCGGCCGCAGCGCGTATTCACCTCGAAGAAGCGGAACGATCCGTCGCGCTCGTCGAGCTTGATGTCGAAGTTGGCCATGCCGCAGTATCCGACGCGCTTCACGAATCGCTTTGCGCACTCAACAATGGCGTCCTCTCTTTCGCCAAGAATGCACAGCGGGTTGCCGATAGCCGTCGGGTCGTGGTCTTGCAGGCATACGACGCCGCCCGACACGCAGCGAACCTCGCCTTCCGTATTCGAAAAGGTTGTCAGCGTGCGAATCGCATCATCGCTACCGGGGATGAAATCTTGGAGGACCATGAGGTTGTTGTAGCTCGATTCGCGCAGGGATTTCCAAACCTCGGCCATTTCGGCAGCGTCTTCGATCTCGTAGATCTTGCGCCATCCGCGCACCGTCGGCTCGGCGTTCTGGAACTGTGCCGAGTTCGACGGCTTCGCAATGAGAGGAAACGGAAGCTCGTCAAGCGGAAGCTCGTCGGGGCCGGCATCGCTGCAGTCGAAGTACCAAGTCTTAGGATACGGGATATCAAGCTCCTCGCACAGTTCGTAGAAGCGGCGCTTCTGCGTGATGTCGTCGAGCAAGTCGAAATCGATGTAGGGGACGACGATGCCTGCGGCCTCGAGGCGGGGTTTCGCCTCGGAGAGCATGCGCGCATGGCAATCGTCACAGCCGAACACCATCGGGATGATGTCGGGGTTCTCGCGAGCGAATTCGGCGGCGATGCCTTCGAGAGTCGCATAGAGTACTTCCGCGTCGTGCACGTCGGGGATGAGGCGGTAATCGGTGAAGCGGCTTGTTGAGAGCATCTTGATGTCGGCGGCGGCAAGCACGATGGTTTGTTCGATGCCGAATGCCCGGTTGAGCTCGCGCACATAGCTGTAAGCGAGGATGTCGCCTCCAACGACGATGGGCTTGAGCAGTTTCCCGACTTCTTCTTTGTGCGCGATGCGAGGTTTCAAGTTGGTCATGACGTTCCTTTTCATAGTGAGCATGCGCTAACGGCGGCGCAGCTTGCGGAAAACCTTCCCGGCGATGTTGGTGATGAACGACGCTTCGGGGATGTGCAGCTTATGGGCAAGGCCAAAGGTCACGATAAGGCTTACAAGCCCACCGGCGACGATGTAGCCGAATGCTTGGAGGAGGGACCCGGAAAGCGGGCCTACGAAGGTTTCGAATGCAGTTAAGGTTCCAAAGCCGCAGAGCGAGCCAATGCCGCCGAGCAGAAGGCCAGCAAATGAGGCGCCGAAAATCTTCCGTGCGCCCACATGTCCGAGGTGCACCCTCAGGTAGATGAACATCGCCACGTCTCCCACCACGTAAAACGCGATCGAGGCGAGTGCTATGGACTCGATGGTTGCAGGATTCGGGTCCCCGTTGTAGGTCGTCCATGCCCAAAAGGCCGTAAGCGCGACCTGCACGATGCCCGCAAGGAAGTTCAGCGCCGCGTAAACGCCCATTTTGCGCAGGCTCGAGAAAACTTTCTGCAGATAGGAACTGACGCCGTAGAACGGCAGCGCAAAGGCGAGCACCACGAGGTAGCTCGAGATGGACTGGATGTTCTCCATCGTGAAGGCGCCGACGTGGTAGAGCGTGACGAGCGGGACGGAGAACACAGCGAGATAAAGCGCGAAGGGTACGAGCAGGAACATAATCTGTGCCGTGCCGTTCGTGATGGCCGATACGACGCCCTTCATGTCGCCTTCCGCCTTCATTTCCGAAAGCTCGGTGAACATGGCGGTCGTGATGGGGATGGCGAGGAAGGAGTAGGGCAGCGTGTACCACAAGCGGGAGTATGCGAGTATCGAGGGGCCGTCGACGGCAAAACAATAGGAGGCCGCGTTCATGACCGACACGGTCGCGAACGAGATGATCATGACGAGGAACGTCGGCCCGCCGATGGCGAGGGTGTCGCGAAGTGCGGGGTCGTGAAGGTCGATGCGGGGGCGCAGGCGGATGCCGTTTCGCTTGAGCGCGGGGAGCTGAATGGCCATCTGCACGAAGACGCCGAGCGGGTTGCCGATGGCGATGACGAAGAGCGCGGCGTCGGAGTTTATGGGCGCGATCGCGGCATACATGAGGAAGGTTGCGATGACGATGACGTTGTTCGCCACCGGAGCGATCGAGGACCACAGATAGTCGCGGTTCGCGTTCAGAAGGCCCGACACGATCGACGAGGCGCCGTAGAAGACGAGCTGAATGACGAAGTACTGGAAGAAAAACGTCGCAAGCGCGCTCGACGATTGGTCGGAGTAGAACGTCTGTGTATAGATGACCTGGGCGGGGAAGATCATGCAGAGGATAGACAGCACGCCGAGGAAGATAGTTACGAGCGTGAGCAGGTTCGACGCGTAGGCGTTGCCCGCCCTGGTTCCCGATTTCTTCTTGACCGAGATATAGACCGGGAGAAACGCCGTGACGAGCATGCCGCCCATGACGAGCTCATAGAGCATGTTCGGCAGATTATTCGCAACCTGATAGGAGCTCGAGAGGAATGACGACCCGAGCGCGAAGGCCATCGCCCATGTTCTCAAGAACCCGGTGATGCGGGAGAAGAGTACGCAGACGCTCATGAGCGCCGCCGACGCGCCGACGGAAGATGCCTTGCTTTTGGGCTCTTCGCCGACGATGGTGACATCGGGCGCAGGCGCGGGGGTGCGTACGGTGTTGCCCGTTTGGGCGGACGCTCGACCAAACGCGTTTGTGCGGGCGTCCGACGATGCGGCAAGCGTCTTGTCGGCGCCTGCGTGTTTGCTCACGATGGGAATCGACGAGGTTTCGCCTGGGGCCGCACTGCGCATGAGGACCTGTCGTTCGCGACGGGAGTCGAGCTCGGCCGCCTTATCGGTGCCGGCGTGCTTGCCTATGACGGGGATGCGGCCGGTCTCGCCTGCTTCCCAGGTGCGAGGCTGTACGGATGGCGTCTCGTTTGCACGATGGGCGCCGTTTTGCTCAGGGGCGCGCCTATGTTGAGCTCGTGCGAGCTTGTCTGACATGCAAACGACCAATTCTCTTCGGATATAATCATCTCATCTTAGCAAACACAACGAAAGCGCTTTCATGAACCTGCTCATCGTACGCAATAACTCCAACTCGCAAGCGATAGATGCGTCGCTTCTTTTAGCCACTTACCTGGGAACACAGGGAATCGGTTACGCGATATTCGATTCATCCGACCTTGAGGGGCTCGATCCCAATCCTCTCGTTTCGCAGCAGCTTGCCCGCGGCGTCGATCTGGCGATCGTCCTCGGCGGGGACGGAACGATCTTGCGCACGGCGCGCGCCATCGGCACCTCGGGTGTCCCGATTTTGGGAATCAACTTTGGAAGACTGGGCTTTCTCGCGAACGAGAGCGACGACGGTGTGGTCGCTATCGTGGCGGCGGCGCTCGCGGGAGAGACGGTGAGCGAGCGGCGCAGCAATCTGCGCGTCGATATCGTCTGCGAAGGAGAGGCCGACCCGTGGGCGTCAAGCGATGCGGACGGGCCGTTTGGCATATCGCCTCACGAGAGGGTTTCTGCCTGGTTCGACGAAGAGGAAGATGCGGGTGTGGGCCTGTCGGCTGAGGACGCCCCAGGCCATACCTTCTTCGCCCTGAACGAGGCGGCAGTGACGCGCGGTGCGAACGGGCGCATCATCGATTTCTCGCTTTCCATCTCCGATGTCCCTATTGCGGACATGCGCGGCGACGGGCTTGTGGTTGCTACGGCGACAGGCTCGACCGCCTATGCGCTCTCCGTCGGCGGGCCGCTTGTGGCTCCCGGCTTCAACGGGCTGATCGCCGTGCCGATCGCCCCGCACTCGCTTCGTGCCCGCGCGATGCTCACCTCGGAAAACGATGTGGTGGAAATGGATTTGTCGCAGAATGCGGCGGGGCGGGAGGCGACGCTGTTCATCGACGGCGACATGGCGAAGCTTCCGTCTCCCATCAAGCATATGTACGTGCGCCGCGGTGCCGAGCCGACGACGCTTCTGCGCTACAAGGGTGAGAATTTCTACGAATACGCTTCCTCGGCTTTCTTTTAGGGGCGGCGACCCCCGTCGAAAGAGCGTAAGCGACTCCTTGTAAAAGAGGGCGGTGCCGGTTTCGGAATAGGCACCGCCCTCGAATGGTTTTACTGCTCGAGCACCCCGTGGCGCTCGTAGCGGGCAACCTGCTCGGGTTTGTTGTTCGCGCCCACGAGCACGACGCGCGGCGGGTTTGCGTCCGCCTCCTGTTCGGTCATCATCGCGTAGCACATGATGATGATCTTGTCGCCGACCGAGACGCAGCGTGCCGCCGCGCCGTTCAGGCAGATGGTGCCGCTGTCGCGCTCGCCTGCGATGACGTAGGTCTCGAAGCGCGCGCCGTTGTTCACGTCGACGATCGCCACCTTCTCGTACTCGCGGATGCCGGCCGCCTCCATGAGCACCTCGTCAACGGTGATCGAGCCGACGTAGTTAAGCTCGGCCTGCGTGACCGTCGCGCGGTGGATCTTTCCCTTCAGCATATGCAAGAGCATGGGTCTTCTCCTTTCCGTGCGCTACATCTCGAAGATGAAGTTGTCGATCAGGCGCGTCTTGCCGATGTAGACCGCCATCGCCACGAGGACCGAGGAGTCGGCAACATCGACGGGTTTGATGCCGTCCCACGACACCATCTCGACGTAGTCGATGCGTGCGAGCGGCTCTGCTTCGATGATCGCACGCATGGTGCCCAGAATCGTCTTCGCGTCGCGCTCGCCTTCTTCCATGAGACGCTGCCCTTCGCGCACGGCGCGGGAAAGGACGAGCGCCGCTTCGCGCTCGGCGGGAGAGAGATAGGTATTGCGCGAGCTCTTCGCGAGGCCGTCGGCTTCGCGCACGATGGGGCAGCCGATGACTTCCACGTTCATGTTCAGGTCGCGAACCATTCTCCGCACAACGGCGAGCTGCTGCGCGTCTTTCTGGCCGAAGTACGCGCGGTCGGCCTGCGAGATGTTCATGAGCTTGGAGACCACGGTGCACACCCCGCGGAAATGCGTGGGGCGCGTTTTGCCGCACAGCTCAGAGGTGATCCCCTCTACGTTCACGAACGTGCACGCATCGGGGGCATAGAGCTCGGAGGGCTCAGGATGGAAGACCAGGTCGGCGCCGGCGTTTTCGATGAGCACGGTATCGGCGGCGAAGTCGCGCGGGTAGGTGGCAAGATCCTCGTTCGGCGCGAACTGGATGGGGTTCAAAAACACGCTTACCATCACGCGGTCGCATTCGGCGACGGCGCGCTTGATGAGGCCCTCGTGGCCCTCGTGGAGATATCCCATCGTGGGGACAAGTCCCACGGTCAGCCCCTCGGCCTTCCATTGGCGCACGGTCTGCTTCGCCTGCTCGACGGTTGTTGCAATATTCATAGGAGAGTTGTCTTTCTTGCTCAATTAGTACAGTTTCTTAATGACGTCGTCGCCTGTGTGGAAGGTCTCGCTGTCGGCGGGGAAAGTACCGGCGCCGACTGCCTCGATGTAGTCGGAGAAGCCCTTGCGCATCACGTCGCCCACCTCGGCGAAGCGTCGCGCGAACTTGGGGGAGAAGCCGCTCGTCATGCCGAGCATGTCCTGGTAGACGAGAATCTGCCCATCGCATGCCGCGCCGGCTCCGATGCCGATGGTGGGAATCGAGATGCGGCTGGTGACGAGCTCGGCCAAGGCGGCGGGCACGCACTCGAGCACGATGGCGAAGGCGCCGGCTTCTTCAAGCGCACAGGCGTTGTCGAGGAGCGCTCGGGCGGATTCCTCGGTCTTGCCCTGCACCTTGAAGCCGCCGAAGGCGTTCACCGACTGCGGCGTCAGGCCCAGGTGCCCCATCACGGGGATGCCTGCGGCCACGATGGCGCGCACCTGCGGGCAGACCTCGCGCCCGCCCTCGAGCTTCACGGCGTTCGCGCGGCCTTCCTTCAAAAGGCGCCCAGCGTTGCGCACCGCGTCTTCCACGCTCACCTCGTAGGAGAGGAAGGGCATGTCGCATACGATGAGTGCATGCGAGGCCCCGCGCGCGACTGCGCGGCTGTGGTGGATCATATCTTCCATGGTAACTGAGAGGGTATCTTCGTACCCTAAGATGACGTTCCCTAAGGAATCGCCGATGAGGATGCCGTCAACGCCCGCTTCGTCTTGAAGCTTCGCGGTCGAGTAGTCGTAGGCGGTCAGCATTGCCAACTTTCTGCCCTCGGCTTTCGCGCGCTGGAACGTGGCGACGGTCTGCTTGGAAGCAGGCATAGCCGTCCCTTTCATTTGTATGCTTCGAGGCTGGATGCCTGGCCGTGTGCCGGGTCACCCGCACTCCTTGTGCAGCTGGACAGTATAGGCCGTGCAGTTGGCAAGGGAAAGGGAAAAAGAGAAATCGCCTGCAAAACACGTGATTTTGCAGGCGATTCTCGTTATTCGTGGGACGCCAGCGCATTCCGAGGAAGCCTTGCGCCGGTCGCTGGGGCTTTGCGGGCGTCTTACTTGTGGTAGTAGCGGCGCTGCTCGTATTTCGGCTCGCAGCAAACGTTGATGCCCAAGGTGCGATAGAGCCTCTCGTCGGTGGCGGAGAGGATCACGCTGAAGAAGGCGTCGCATCCACGCAGGTCGTCCACGTGGTCGAGAAGCTGCTGGGCAAGCGGGTCGGTCGCGGAGCTCACCGAGAGCGCGAGAAGCGTCTCGTCTGAGTGCAGGCGCGGGTTCTTCGAGTGCAGCGTCGAGGTCTTGAGCGTGCAGATGGGCTTGATCACGTCGTCGCTGATGACGTAGATGTCGTCGTCGACGCCCGAGACCGCCTTGAGCGCGTTCATCAGAAGGGAGGATGCGGCGCCCAAAAGCGGGGAGGTCTTGCCGGTGACCACGCGCCCGTCGGCGAGCACCATAGCTCCTGCCGGGCCGCCTGTCGTCTCCTCTTTAAGAAGCGCGGCCGAGCGCGCGGGCGAGAAGCTCGAGTCGATGCCCGCCTGGTTCATCAAAAGTTCAAGGCGCTCGACGCGTTCCTCGTGAATGCCGGTGCGGCGCGCGTCGACGGCGGCTTGGAAGTAACGGCGCACGATTTCCATCTTCGCGGCCTCGCGCACGGCGTCATCGTCCACGATTGCGAGTCCCGCCATGTTCACGCCCATGTCGGTAGGCGACTGGTAGGGGCTCTCTCCCGCGATCCGCTCCATCATGGTCTTAAGGACGGGGAAGATCTCCACGTCGCGGTTGTAGTTCACCGTGGTTTTCCCGTAGGCCTCCAGATGGAAGGGGTCGATGCAGTTCGCGTCGTCCAGATCGACTGTCGCGGCCTCGTAGGCGATGTTGACGGGATGTTTCAGCGGCAGGTTCCAGATGGGGAACGTCTCGTATTTCGCGTATCCTGCCAGGTTGCCGCGCTTGTGCTCGTGATAGAGCTGCGAGAGACAGGTGGCCATCTTGCCCGATCCGGGGCCGGGCGCGGTCACCACGACGAGCGGGTGCGTCGTTTCCACGAACTCGTTTTTGCCGTAGCCCTCGTCGGAGACGATGCGCGCGGTGTCGTAGGGGTACCCGGCAATGGGGTAGTGCAGATAGCTCTTGATCCCCAGGCCTTCGAGGCGCGAGCGGAACGCCACGGCGGAAGGTTGGTTCTCGAAGTGGGTGATAACGACGCCCGAGGTGGCGAACCCGCGCGAGCGGAACACGTCGAGCAGGCGCAGGACCTCCTCATCGTAGGTGATGCCCAGATCGCCGCGCGTTTTGGACTTCTCGATGTGGTTCGCGTTGATCGCGATGATGATCTCGACCTCGTCGACCATGGTCTTCAGCATGCGGAACTTGCTGTCGGGCTCGAACCCGGGGAGCACGCGGCTTGCGTGATAGTCGTCGAAAAGCTTGCCCCCGAACTCGAGGTAGAGCTTGCCTCCGAACTGGCTGATGCGGCTCCTAATGTGCTCTGCCTGAAGTGCTATGTACTTGTCGTTGTCGAATCCTTGGCGCATATGATCGAGACCTTTCGCTTTCCGCAACCCTTGCATACCCATGAACCGAACCATTATATAGGATGTCCACGGCGCTCGGCGTGCGGGCTAGCGCTTCGAATCGAAGATTCAAAGATGAGAAGGGGCGGCGTCCGTCGCACGGGGATTCACGATAGGGAACGGGGCGCGCGTCAATCGAAAACGGGGCGCGCATTGCGGCTTCCCTTTCGGCTTGTATAGGGCAGGAGCTCTCACCTGGTGTTATGGAGGGGGCGCGCAGGCGAGGGCGGGGAAAAGAGACCCTCATGCTACAATCGACGCTGTTTTTTGTTCTCGCGATCGGCGGGTTTCGCGAATTCCCGCTGCAGGACGAGGGGTGCGGCCTTTCGTCCGGATAAGAGGTTTCATGGCTTCTCGACCGTCTCGTATTCTCAAGGGCCCCGTCGCCGTCACCTGCACGATAGCCCTCGCCTCCGCGCTCTCCCTTCCGCCTGTCGCCCTGGCGGCAAGCGATGGTTCCTCGTCGGGCGCGGGCGAGTCCCGCATCACGTTGCAGTCGAACGGGCGCATGCTCAAGTTCGACCAGGCCCTCATCAACCAGGTGGGACTCCAGAACACGGGCGGGTCGTGTTTGGGCTACGCCGCGGCGTACGCGAAGACCATCACGACGGGCACGGTGCACACGTGGGCGGAGTTCGACTACAACGGCGGCGCCTACGGCGAGAGCGGGTTTTACGGCAAGAACATGACCGACGAGTTCGACTGCCGCGTCATCGGGAGCGAGGCGGAGGTGCTTCGCACGCTCTATAACGCCATCAACGACGGCCACCCGGTCGTCCTCTACGTAACCACGGGAAGCGGCTCGCAGCACTGGGTCACCGTCATCGGCTACGAGGGCGTGGACAACCCGGACAATCTCTCTACCGGCAACTTCATCATCTTAGACCCCGATAGGACTTCCGGCCTCGAGCCGGAATCGCTCTCCTCGCGCGGGCTCACGTTGCGCTACGGCGATTGGATGGGCAACGTGCGCATCTCGTATGCGTCGGCAGACGTCGACGACGGGCGCGTTCCTTCCGAGCATTTCAGCGACTGCTTCTACGGCGACTGGTTCGTCGACTCGGGCGTTGTCGATTACGTCTTCGACCACGGCTACATCACCGGTTATGCGGGCACGACCCTGTTCGGGCCTGCGAACGGCCTGAGGCGCTCGGAGGCGGTCACCATCCTTTGGCGTGTGGCAGGCAAGCCCCAGGTCACCTCCGACAAGCCTCAGTTCGACGACGCGAACTACGAGGACTTCTACGGCGAGGCGCTTACCTGGGCGCGCGAGGTCGGCGTCGTGAACGGATGGGATGGGACGAACGATTTCGCGCCCGATATGGAGGTCTCGCGCGAGCAGCTCGCCAAGATGATCTCGAACTACGCGAACAAGATCGCAGGTGCGAACACCGCGGCCGATCTGTCGAACCTGGACATCTTCGACGACGCGGACTCGATCTCGCCTTGGGCTCGCGACGCGGTCGCCTGGTGCGCCCAGGCGGGCGTTTTGACGGGCTCGCCCGCAAACGGCTCGAACAACGCGCTCCCGCAATTCGTGGCCGACCGCGCGGCGACGGCAAAGATGGTCACCGTCCTCGCGCGCGACGTTCTGGCGCTGGGGTAGTGCGCCGCTCTTCTTCGTTACTGATGTGTTAAATGCCAGGCGCGCTCCCCGCGCGATTTTTCCGTTCGAGTAAAATGAACGAACGTTTGGAGTTCGCCTGGCCGCGTCCGAGCGTATCGGCTCGCGCAGCCTGAGGCCGTAACTCATGAGGTTGGATAGCATTTCGGTTGCGCAGCAGAAGGAGAATCATGGCCAAGCATATTTTCGTGACGGGCGGCGTTGTCTCATCATTGGGCAAGGGCATCACGGCGGCGTCTTTGGGGCATCTGCTCAAGGCGCGCGGCTACAAGGTGACCATGCAGAAGATGGACCCGTACCTGAACGTCGATCCGGGCACCATGAGCCCGTTCCAGCATGGTGAGGTCTTCGTTACCGACGACGGACACGAAGGCGACCTCGACCTGGGCCATTACGAGCGCTTCATCGACGAATCCCTTTCGCGCGAGTCCAACTTCACGCAGGGTTCAATCTATCAGACGCTTATCGCGCGCGAGCGCCGCGGCGACTTCCTCGGCGGAACCGTGCAGGTCATCCCGCATGTGACCGAGGCCATCAAGGAGCGTCTGCGCCGCATCGCGTCCCAGTCGAACGCCGACATCGTCATCTCCGAGATCGGCGGCACGATCGGCGACATCGAGTCCCAGCCGTTCATCGAGGCTGCTCGCCAGTTCAAAAAGGAGAAGGACCCGGGCGATGTGCTCTTCGTGCACGTGACGCTCGTCCCCTACATCGCCGCAGCTCACGAGGTGAAGACCAAGCCGACGCAGCATTCCGTGAAGGAGCTGCGCTCCATCGGCGTGCAGCCCGACTTCATCGTGTGCCGTTCCGACCACGAGATCACCGACAAGGTGCGCGAGAAGATCGCGCTGTTCTGCGACGTGGCGACCGAGGACGTGCTCGCCTGCATCGACTCGCCGTCCATCTACGAGGTGCCGCTTGCCCTCGATGAGCAGGGCTTCGACGTGAAGGTTCTCGACAAGCTCGGGCTTGAGGTGCGCCCGATCGACCTGACGCCGCTGAAGTCGTTTCTCGAGGCGGCGGACAATTGCGAGGGCCAGGTCGACATCGCGGTCGTGGGCAAGTACGTCTCGCTCCCGGATGCATATCTCTCCGTCATCGAGGCGCTCGGGCATGCGGGCGTCCACGAGGGGCGCCACGTGGAAGTGCACCTCATCGATGGCGAGGAGCTCACCGACGACAATGCCGAGGAGACGCTCGGCTCGATGGACGGCATCCTCGTGCCGGGCGGTTTCGGCCAGCGCGCCTTCGAGGGGAAGATCGCCGCAGCGCGCTATGCCCGCGTGCATAAGGTTCCGTTCCTCGGCATCTGCCTGGGGCTTCAGGCGGCGGTATGCGAGTTCGCCCGCGATGTCGCCGGCATGCCGGGTGCCACGTCGGCAGAATTCGACGAGCAAGCGGAATACCCCGTGATCGACCTTATGCCCGAACAGGAGGACATCGAGGACAAGGGCGGCACCATGCGCCTGGGCGCCTATCCTTGCAAGGTGTCGCCGGGTTCGCGCGCGTTCGAGGCGTACGGCGAGGAGATCATCTACGAGCGCCATCGCCATCGCTACGAGGTGAACAACGCCTTCCGCGATCGCCTTCAGGAGGCCGGGCTCGTCATCTCCGGCGTGTCGCCCGACGGCCGCCTTACCGAGATGATTGAGCTTCCCGATCACCCGTGGTTCGTTGCAAGCCAGGGTCATCCTGAGTTCAAGAGCCGCCCGACGCGCCCCCATCCGCTGTTCAGCGCTTTTGTGCACGCCGCCGCGATCGGCAAATACCGTGGTTGATCCGATTTCGGAATACCTGACCTGCCTGCGCATCGAACGCGGGCGCTCGCCGCGGACAATTGAGGCATACGGGCGCGACCTTGCCGATTACGCATCATTCCTGGAGCGCAATCGGCTGGGGTCCGTCGCCCGCGCCGATCGCGCGGCGCTCGCCGCCTATGAAGCCGACCTTTCCGAGCGTGGGTTCGCGCCCACGTCGGTGAAGCGTCGGCTTTCGGCGATCAAGGGGCTCTACCGCTATCTTGTGCGGGAAGAGGTCATCGCCACGAGTCCGGCTGACCTGATTGCCGTGCCAAAAACTCCCGACCGCTTGCCCGATGTCCTTTCGATCGCCCAGGTGAGCGCGCTTATGGAGCGCACTGACGATTCCACGCCCGCCTCCTTGCGCGATCACGCCCTGCTCGAAGTGCTCTACGGGTGCGGCCTGCGCGCGAGCGAGGCATGCGGTTTGAACCTCGCCGACCTCGCGCTCGACGAGGGGTATCTTCGCATTCGGGGGAAGGGCGGCAAGGAACGTGTCGCTCCCATTTCCGGTGCGGCGTTGCGCACGCTGTCGATGTATCTCGACGACGCGCGCCGGATTCTCGACGGAGGGCGCGGGAAATCGGGTGGCGCAGTGTTTCTGAACGTGCGCGGTGGGAGGATCACGCGGCAGAGCCTGCACAAGATCGTCGCACGCGCCGGACTTTCCATTGGCGTCACGAACCTGCATCCGCATACGCTGCGCCATTCCTTCGCGACCCATCTGCTTGAGGGCGGGGCCGATCTGCGAGCTATTCAGGAGATGCTCGGCCACTCCGATATTTCGACGACCCAGATCTACACGCACGTCGACCGCTCGCACATCCGCGAGGAATATCTCGCAGCGCACCCGCGTGCGTAAGGCCGTATTCGGAGTTGTTCTCCCAGACGCAGGGCATGCCAAGCGCACCCGCACGTTGAGGCCGCATCCTTCGACCATCCATGAAGTATCGGGGAGACGGGCGTATTGCGCTCTGCTACTCACCGTTCGCCGCCCCCACTTTCTCCCACACCCACACAAACCCCCCA
>ERZ1034876.927-NODE-927-length-13641-cov-4.461136_pt1 | contig 13641 bp, 14 predicted proteins | sample MGYA00520698_ERZ1034876 | MGnify/ENA primary metagenome ERZ1034876 (study PRJEB33766, sample SAMN09781723) | gut metagenome | biome: gut microbiome | host: Homo sapiens | place: Madagascar | study: EMG produced TPA metagenomics assembly of the PRJNA485056 data set...
ACCCGCAGGCTCCCCTCCGGTTCCAGGCATCGAAAGTTTCTGGACCCTAATCACTAGTCTGATATTATTCGCACATTTGGTCCTCGTCAAGTCCAGCCTCTAACTATCCACCAGCACATATGGCTAGCACGTCAGACATTGCATGCACGAAAAAGGCTACGCTCCCTTTCCGAAAGCGTTGCCTTTAAAGCTCCCCCCACAGAGCACTTGTGTCGCAGTCAGGTATGTCATGCCGCCCTAGCAGCGACATACGGCAGCTAGAAGCACTGCACCAAGCAGGAAAAGCATCACGGAAGCGACGACCCAGTTGTTGTCGCCGGTCTTGGGGAGTGCCGCAGATGTCGCGGTTGCAGCCTTGGGCTTGGCCGTCTTGGCAACCGTGGTCTTGGTTACTGTCGTTGTTGCCTTGGTTGTCGTGGCCGCGGGTTTCAGCGAGGGATTTGCCGTGGGCCCCGTGGTGGGCTCTCCGGCAGCTGGGTTAGCATTGGCGGGAGACTTGTCCGTTCCATCGCCCGGCACCACGCCCTTGTCAGTCTCCCCCGCCGGAGGCGTAGCGCCCTCGGGCTCAACCACCACATGCGGTGCCACCGCACCGGAGGCGTCCACCACGCAACCAGCACCAAAAGCCCCACCTGCAGGCGTCACAAACCGTGCGGACACAAGCGACCCGTCCGTGCACGCAACGCCGCCGTCGGCGCCGGTCGCATCGAGCCACGAGGCATCGACGGAAAGCCGACAGCCGGCCGAACCATCGCCAAGGCCCGCGTCCTGCAGATACACGCCGTAAGCGCGCACGCCCGCCCCGGACCCGGCGCCCGCTGCGACGACGCGCCCGCCGCCGCGCACGGCCATGTCGCCGGCGATCACGCCCGCCACCGCCTCGTCGGAAATATCGGCCCCGTTCGCCCGGGCATCTACGGTGCAGCCGTCCACCACGAGCGTCTGCGACACGTGGATCCCGCACTGCGAGCCAGTCGCTGTCAGGGTCCCGGTACCGCGAAGCGTCAGGTTGCCCCACACCTTCATGCCGCACAGCGTGATGTCCGCATCGGGCGCTTGCGACTCCGTCACGGAGTTTTGCCCGGCAAGCGTCAGCACCAGGTCGCCGTCGGCGCCGATGGCCTCGCCCGCGTAGCCGTTAAGCTTTAAGTGGTCGGCATCGTTCCAGGTCCAGCCGGGGCCCGACACGCCCGGCTCGTAGTATGTCGCGCCCGCGATGATGAGGCTCTCCGCGCCCGCAGCATAAGAAGGCCCGCCCAGCAAAACGCATAGGCAGGCCATGGCAACAATCGCAATGTAATGACGGCTGGTGTAGGACTCGGCAGCAAACATACCCGCTCCGATCTTCGCGGGAGCCAATAGAATATGCACCAGAAAATGCCCTGGTGGCAGCACTTATTAGTTTAGCGAGATCGATGCAGGAGCAAAGAGAAATCGCGTGGGCAACTCCCACAATTAGGTGTAAATCGTTTTGCCAGTCGGTGAAAGGAAGAATCGGCTTACAACCTCCGTTTCGATTCTTCAAAAGCGCAGGTAGCATCCTTCAAATTGACAGCATGATACTCCGAAGTGAATCTGAACTTGCGTCAAGACATCTCAAGCAATCTGAATTTCGTAATGTAGATGCGATGCAATAAGAACATATATTCGTTATGTTTGGGTGTTGATGATGGAGGGCTGCGTCGCGATTGAACTGCTCTTTCGGGCCTTCTCTACGAATTCGCTGATCCAAGATCTTGTTGTGTTCTTGAGGATCCGGATGTTTTCGGTCGCTTCAATGTCGATTTCCATCATTGCCCTGTCGGCGATGTCGTCCGGCAATGTCGGCAAGCCACTGGGAGCAGTCTCCCTGTACTTCTTGGCAAACATGGATACGTATCTTTCGACAAAGAACTTTTTGTCGCTTACGCTTAGCTTGGAGAAGTGGCTCATCAAATTGAAGCGGGAGAGGAGTTCTGCCGGGAAAGTTTCATTGATCTTCCCGAGGGGGCAGTTTGTCGTGAATACGATGATGAACCCGCGGAGATCGTGCTCCATCCCTTGGGAGTCCGTGAACGATCCTGTCTCGAGGAGATCGAGGAAGAAGTTCCAGACGGCGGGTTCAGCTTTCTCGAACTCATCCACCAGGAGAATTCCGGCATCGGACGAGTCGATCTTCTTTCCCAGCTCGCCTTCTTCGCTTCCCATGTATCCTCTCGGGCTGCCAATCAGGGAGTTTAGAGAGTCCTTGCTGCTGTAGTTCCCAAGATTGACTTTAGGGAGGGGCTGGCATGGCGCGATTGCCTCGCAGAGAATCTTGGCGACTTCTGTTTTCCCGACACCCGAAGGGCCAAGAAGGAGCAACGAGAATACCGGCTGCTCGTCGAGCGCGTTGAAGAGCCTGAAGCTGCGCGATCGGGATTCGAAGGAGCGTTTGAATTCGATCTGGCCTATGAGCTCGCTTTCGAGGGTGGTGAGGACCTGTTTGAATTCGAGTTCGTCGAGGGATACGAGTGTTCTCTTTACTCTTTTGTCCTTCTGGGCGTCCTTATCGATCTCGATGTCGCATTCTATAATGTCGTCGAACATGGTTCTCAATTGGTATGCTCCTTCGTTCACGGTTTTATCGTCTCCGATGAAGAGGGTGCCAAAGGGTAGCTGGTGGACGAGGAGCTCGAATTTCGATGCCAGCTGAAGATCGCCCGAGAGTAACCCCACAAGTGATGAAACGTCCACGACGAGCTTTTTCTCGGAGAGGAGCTCGGAGATTTGGTCGCTTCCGTGTAGTTCGAGAAGCGACATCAACTTGAAGCCGCCGTCTCCGAGCTGGTCGATCAGGGCTTTATACTGGGATTTGTTGTATGTGACGAGTTTGCGCATGGCGTTGCCTATCAAGCCTCGAAGGACACTGCCTGAATGACAGCAAGGATGTCTATGTAATAGCCCTGTTCTACCCGATTGCCGCCGCCGGTCATGGCGGTGGGTGACGGGTTCTTTCCGCATATAACAATGTCGTTCTGCGGCGTGCGTTTCGGGTCGTCTGGCTGTTGGAAGTAATCGAGGGGGCTCTTCATCTGGGCCGGGGTGATTTTCCCTTTGCATATCCCGATGAGCAGGTCGTCGATTGTGTACCCGCTTTCGAACATTTCTTCTCCATCGAGGGGAATCTTCGCGTACAGCGGCGTTCTTCTTCTTGCGCGGTTTCCTCTGAGCTTGAAGGCTGCGCCGTCTCCTATGAAGGATTGCATCATGTGGCCGATGTCGAGGTCTCCGGCATCGGGGACGGTGATTCCGTCGAAGGTCCCGCTCATGATCGCCATGATGCCTCGAATCTCCTCCTCATTGATGAGCTCCAGCGAGACATCGCCGATGTATGCGAGGTCGCCTTCTGCAAGCGTTGTTCCGCTTTCGGGGGCTTTGCAATGCTCCATTATGTCGGCGAGCATCCGGCTATTTGTGTTCACGTATTCGAGGGTGTCCACGATCTTCTCTTGTTTTTCGTGCCTGACGCTTCCTTCGAGTTTTGCCCTGAGTTTCGTCAGAAAGGGAGGGTTGAGCTCCGCTTCGGCGTTCAATGATGCTCTCTTTGTCGTCCCGTTCTGGTTTTCCTTGGAGCTTGTAGTCTTGAGTTTGTTGTCCAGGAGCATCCTCGTCTCGAACACCTTCTGCTGATTCATGTAGTAGACGGTGAAGAGGCCTGGTATTTTATTATCTGGCATAGTTCCTCCGCTCCTTTCCTTTAGCGTGGGGCTGTCGTTGTTTCCGCCCCTCGTTATCCGCGTACCATCCGTTTCACACCATACGTATCATTGCCACTCCGAAAAAGCAATCGGACCCACCATGCAGCCGAGACGGACAGAAGACCGTGAGCACAGCGAAGAAGACGTGACTGGCGCATCCTTCAATCTATGCAACAAATGAAATCAAGCCGGCACCGCGCAAGCGCAAAACAAGACCGCTGGCACTGAAGCGCACGGCAAGTGGAGCATCGGTGCTACTTCTGTACGGGATACCCAAATCGGCTCTCAAGCTCCTCCAGATTTCTCAAGAACAAACGCCTTCTCATTGATCCAGTTTTCGTTTCAACGTTCGTTTCTTCCAGTGCAGTCTTTATCTCAAGTATCCATTCAACTAAATCCGCCGATGGCACCCCACCCGGAATCCAAACGTTATGAAGATGCACAAAGAACTTGCGAAGCGCCTCTTGATTCGCCGCATCTTCTCTACAAAATGACTCGACAATGACTCTCGGACTAGCATTAACCAACACTTTGACATCGCGTTCTGCAGCATCGTTGAGAAGTCGAGCAATCTCCCTGCCCGTCAGTCCCTCCGCTCCCTCAGATATCATCAACTGACTCGACATCTTTTTATTCAGCTCTGTCCGAGCATAACGCTCAAGTTCTTCGGCGAGCGCCCGTCTTTTCCGCCTTTCGTCTGCACTAAATACTGGTCCAGAGAGGAGCTCAGAAGCTTTGTCTAGATCGGCATCGATCACTTTCTTGCAATATTTGATAAAGTCATTTTGCGAAAATGGACATTCCCATTTGAGGTCAGATAGCAGGTAATAAACCTCGAGCACGTCGTGCAAACAATCGACTGAATAATGTGCTCTAGTAACTAAATCATAGTAACGCTGCGCGAGGCCATCTACATTATCGTCATCAAGATCGTAAGCGCACCGCATACTTTTAGCGATCTCCCTAACTTCGAGGGTATCGCGGTTGCTCGGGTACCGTTTCCAAATGTATGTTTTAAACCCTTGTTCGAGATCTTCAATATCTACATCGCCTGAAGGGTCGAATGCCTTACCTATCACGGAGAAATCAGAGTATTGCTCGTAAAGAGACACTCTGCGATCGTATTCCAGCGCCTCCGGACTGAGCCATTCCTCTGGCTTTCCGTTTTGTGGCATGGAAGGTGCGTTCCCCATGGAGGTCAACAAAGCAAAATGGACTGCGTCCCGTAGAGCGTAAAACCGGTTTTGAAGTGCAATTCCTGTATTTTGAAGCACCTCAAGGCTGCAAATTCTTCTGATTAGCTCATGAGCACGAATCATTGCCCGAGCATTTACGCATCCGCTGGCCTCTACCCCCGCAAGTATGGCGCTATGCATATCAAGGTCTTCCGATGGGCGACAATCTCCCATGAGAATTTCTTTGGCCAATGCAGACGGGCACGGCTTGAAAGGATAGACTTTCCAAATTAGCTTTTCGCGTACGTCCCTATCGAACTCTCGCATCGATTGCACATCACTTCCTTCCCAGGCATTTGAAACCAGCATGACCTTCAATCCAAGTCTTTCGACAAGATCGTTCATCGTTCCGAATAGCGCCAAATCGTCGCTATGTTTAGAACGCCTCTCCACATCATCGAATACAAGAAAGTGCTTCTTTTTGAGCATTAGGCAGGCAACGGATTGTATCCCGACGGCGAGATTCACCGATAATCCCGTTCTTTTAATTAAAGCCCTCGAAATACCGTTGAGGGCGCCCCCTATAGTTTTGGCAGCAGCTTGCGCCTTCATACCTTTATCGCTAAGGTGTACAAGCGCCATCACAATACGTTCGTATAGATCATCAGCAGTGGCAATTCCGAACATGGAAACGCGGACAAGGTTGTATTCGCCCTTTTCGAGATACTCGTTGAGTTTCCCTTCGATGAATCGGGTCTTTCCCGATCCCCAATCTCCCTCAAGTGCAATTGCATATTGATTGTCCTTATCCTTGAGATAGGAATCAATATGATCGATGAGCTGATCAGCAGGCTCTTTTGACCGGCATGTCTCCATTATTCCCTCCTGCATCAACTTAGAGCGAAAGATTTCTTTCACTGCGCTATATCAACCCGCAACCGAGGTCGCCCCGTTCACAACAATGATGGCATAAGCTTGATTGAAAGCTGTCGGTCGAACCATGCTCAGTCCACGTTATGTGTTTTGAGGCGACGCCGATGCGAAAGTCCGACCCATGGACTCAGGAATCTCGACTATAGATGCGCCCAACTCCAAAGACAACTTCGAAGTTCTAGATTTAGCTACAGCTTTACTGCCACTTACAGTACCTAAGCCAGCATCAGCTCCTACCCGTTGCCAAGGCACGCTTCGTGCCATCTGGATTGTTCTGAAAAGAAAACGCTTCTTGCGGGCGCGTAGAGGTTCTTAGTGTCAATGTGTATCAGCCTACCGTGGAGCTCGTGCCAGTGCGGCATGGAACGGCATACCAAAACTGATGCAATAATCAGCGAATAATCACAAGACCGGAATGGGGTCATGGCGACCTTCCTCGAAAGAGAAGGTCGCCATGACAAGTCACAATTCAACTTGGGGATTACTGAGCTCTTCGGAGAGAGAGTCTACATTCCAAAGACCTAAGGTATCAGTTCGTTAATGTGACCCTTGGAAACTTTCAAGAATTGTTCAACACAGTAGACAGGTTACTCGACAAGAGAGGCATCGTTTTGTCTGCCTAATACTATCTATTGCTTTGTATGTAGCAGAACGGCCATCAGACAATTATGCACGATGGCCGTCCCTTCTATTAACTCCTTGCCTCAAGACGCGGCTCAATCCTAAGCTTGATTGGCTGCAAGTTGCGATACTCCTGGAGCGTACTGTTGTAAAGACTGCCATTGTAGCCTGGAGCATCGACCGTCACGACAGCATAGTAACGAGTGAGCGCATCGGGATCGTTATTGTTACGGAATATGGATTGGAGCGTCAGCTTCGGGTCATACAATGAGCTTGATTTCATGCGTTGTGTCCTGCTGATGACACTGTCCCACTTCATGTCGTTGGCTCGTAACTCTGACTCTTCCCAGTACTTCTTTGCAGGCTTGCTCACCGGCAAGGTTGATGAGGTGTAGCCCTGTAGTTCAAGCTCAGCCGCCTTGATACGCCCCTCCTCGGTGGCGAGATTCACCGTATGCCTATAGCTTGTACCTTTGAGCGAGTACGTGAATTTGTTGGCGTGGGGAATGAGGGTATCTACTATGCAGCTTGAGGTGTAGGCATCCGAATCGTTGGGATTCGTTTTGCAGACTGCAACGATGGTCCAACTGATTGTGATAAGCCCCTTCGCCGACTCGATGCCGGGGGCAAATATCGGCAGCGAGACAAGCTGCTTGGGTCTGAGCGTGCCTTGATATAGCGTGGTGACACGGTTGTCGTCACAGTTCAGACAAGTCGATGGATCATCTGGAGCAATGCCGAAACCGTACTCCTCTCGAACAAAGCTATCACTGTGCTCCGAATTGTGGAGGGCCAGAGCTCGGGCGAGATGCTGTGTGATATCCTCACTTCGCGACATCATTCTGCCAAGCTTGTGGACGAGTAAGGGGGATGCAAAGCTGGTACCTGCGCTTGCGCCTAAAGCATTGCCGCTTGAGGCAACCACCACGAATGGCTTGTTGATGTCCCCTCCAAACTCAAGGAGGTCGGGCTTGATTTTGGCACCTTCTCTTCCCGGACCAACACAGCTATATGGAGCGCGTGCCTTCGTACCATCAGGCAATATACAAAACGCGCCAACTCCGATGCCGTTGACCAGATCAGCTGGTGACTGCACACGATTATCTGGGCTTGGCAAATCACCGTCATTGCCGGCCGCAATGCAAAAGAGGGGCGGCTCGGCATCGCAGTTGTACGACAGCACATCAAGCGCATAAGTAAAGCGGCTGATGTCATCGTCGAGAATGGGGCCAGTGGGGCCAAACGAGAGATTATACAGGTGGATGTCAGGATAGTGCCCGACTACGTACTCGATAGCATCAATCGATTCGTAGAGGTCAATGTCGACGGGATCGCTCGGCGGCAGCACTCGAAAGCTCTCAACCTTCACCTCAGGTGCAGGGAGGACGTCACTAGCCCCCTTACCGGAAAGCTCGCCATGCAGCACGGCTCCGCAGACACCCGTTCCATGATCGATGCAGTTTTGTTCGGGCAGTGATGCAACGGCATCATGCGCATTGACATAACCGGCGAGGAGCGGGACATTGGGATTGCATCCGCCATCGAAGACGCCGACGGTCACGGGTGGGACATTCTGGGCTGCAGCAACCTGCGGTGCTGGCGCGCTCATCGCGCTCCGTATCGGCTCAAAGACGATTCTTCCCATCGGGTGAACCGTGCGCAACGGGTTGATTCTCGCTGCTGCCATAGTGGCTTCCCTGCTCAACTGTGCGGCGATGAATGTAACGCCGTCTTTGTATGTCCGAACCTCGATTTTGTCACGACCGAGACCTGCTGCCTTGCAGAACAGGTCTATGGCATCCTCGGCGCTTTCTTGGAGCGGATGAAGCACGGCCTCGACCAGTCCCTCTTTCCATTCCGCATCGAAGCCTAGTATCTTCTCGCCAGGGTCAAGCAGGTCGAAGGAGCGGATGGACATTACCTCGTTGCGCCATGCATCCGATGCGTTTGACCCGGTGCGAAGCGCGTTCTCAAAATCGGCGATGCCCTTTGAGGTCGTGCGCAGGAAGTAGAGCTTCGCGAACTCGGGCTGCTCTCCCGCGTCTTCGTCATCACTGTTCTTCTGAGGTTGCACGTTGCCTGTCTTGTATCTCCTGCCGCCGATGATTTGCAACTCGTCCGAAGAGGTGAGCACCGATGAGGGTGCATAGGACTTTGCTTCGAACTTGGGCTCCATACGTATACAGACCACCTTTTCCTCGAGATAGGAATCGGGGTCGGTCTGTATCTGCCTGGACACAGTGCCGATATTAGCAAGGAGGCGGTTCCTGGCCTCTTCGTACTCGTGTGGCCGTGGCCTGGGACCTCCACCGGTTTTCTTCTGAACTGGCTGAGCATACGATTCGCCGTGGGCAAGAATTGGCAGCGGGTCGGACATGGCTTATGCCTCCTTCATGTAACGGGAGACCGTCGAGGCGCCGACTCCGACGATCCGCGCAATGTCTCGCACGGTAAGAGCTGGGTTAATTTCTTTGAGTTTTATGCATGCCTCACTCTTCTCCTGCTTCGTTTGAGGTTTGCATTTGGAGCACAGCTCGCTCAGAGAAATGATCTCTATGCTCTCGCCCGGGTTCATCACTGATTGGCGCTTAATATGCTCGCAAAGCTTGCAAATATCTGCGGCGCTCATGCCCGCGCTCTTCTCGACCATGAAGAAGAGCACCTCTGGCGAGAGCGTGAAGCGGTTGCTGGGCAGGTGCCTCTCGAAGAGTCGCATGCGTTCGTTCTCCTCGGGAAGCGGCACCTCTACAACTCTGTCGAAGCGCCGCCAAATCGCCCTATCCAGCAACTCCGGATGATTTGTCGCTGCAAGCACGATGCTGCCCTTAGGGCATGTCTCGATTTCTTTGAGAAGAACGTTCACCAGGCGCTTCAATTCGCCGAGGTCACCCTCGTCATCGCGCCGCTTCGCAATTGCGTCAAACTCGTCCAGGAAGAGCACAGCAGGCTGTGCGCGGACATAGTCGAAGACGCTCTTGATGTTTTGCCCGGATCGACCGAGATAGCTGGATATCGAGGTTGCGAGGTCGAGCGTTATGAGTGGAAGAGCGAGCTTGTATGCAAGCCAGTTGGCCGTGTATGTCTTACCCACGCCCGGAGCGCCAATGAAGAGTATGCTGTTCGAGGGTTCGATCCCATCCTCGAAAAACCGCTGAATCAGACCTCTCTCCTTGAGAAAGTCGGCAAGCTCTTTTGTAGTTGCGGCATCGAGAATGGGATCCGGTAGCTCGGTTGGCTCCATGAGCTCTACCAGGGAGAAGCGGGTCTCTCGGTCGATAGGTAGCGGGTTTATCTCGGCTGCGCGGGTAGCCTCGCTTCTCATGTCAGATGCGGCAAGAGCCCCAGCGACCTCCGAAGCGAGATCGGGACGATCACGTCTCAGCTTGCGGGATACCGTGAGCGAGACTGATTCTACGAGTCTTCTGTCATTCTCTAAACAGGCTCTCACCAGCCTAGGTATGTAGTCTATTGCCTCCATATACCATTTCCTCTCTATTGCGGAAATTTGGAACATGCTTAGGATAGCAGATTTACAGCTGCTACCTTATAGATTGTGCTAAAGCTTTGAGCTCTTCGAAAGTGGCACAATACTAAATGTGATTTAGTTCGAGCTGACTACGCTCTTGTGACAGAGAAATACCCTGCTCCTAACATGCATTCGGGCGGGCTCCTGCCTGCGTGATTCACGAAAGTGGTTCCCATGAAGGAGGACACCGATGTGGGCAGGCGACGGAGACGCAGCAGCACCCGCAAGGGTAAACAGACGAACAAGTGCAGCATGCGGAAGAAGAAGTTGCCGCCACCGACGATGGCCCCGACGAGTTCAAGGTTCTTCTCGCCAAGCAAGAGGTACGTATCAAGGAGCTTGAGGGCCAGGTGGCCGAGGCCGCCAAGACCGCAGAGGCAGCCGATGCCCTACGCGGCGTGATCGAGCAGGTGAAGGCCCGGGCGGCAGACGAGCGCGCAGAGTAGGAGCTGCGGCTGGCAGGCCGTACGCAATGTGAAGGCGGCCAAGGCGCTGCCGGACGGCCACGACGGCGACGCCCCTGTGTTCAAGGAGGTGAAGCCTTGGCTGTTCTATGGCGGCAAGGCTGGCGGTGTCCAGGGCGGCACGACCGGGCTTTCCAACGCGGGGGTGGCAACCGACGAGAAGCGGCTCAACAAGCACTAGCGCGAGGTCTCCTTACTCGTGGAATAGGGAGGATTCAACATGGCTGACAACAGCATTGTCAGTGCCGACTGAATTTACCCACATGGGGCTACAAACAACTTGCGGAGGAAATCGGCGACCCGTCGGGCTGCGTGGCGGTAGGCATGGAGGGGACGACGTCGTATGGCGCCGGTCTATGCTCCTACCTCATGGAACGCGGCTATGACGTCTTCGAAGTACTTCGCCCCAAGAGGGAAAAGAGACGAGTCGGAGAGGGCAAAACCGATGGCATCGACGCCGAGCACGCCGCCCGCGCGGTGGCTGCCGGAAAGGGCATAGTGCCGAAGTCCCACAACGAGTGGGTTGAGGGCCTGCGCGCCCTTACGGTGGCGAGATCCATACACGTCAACACCATGACCAGCGTATCCAACGCCATAGGCTCCCTCTTGGTGTCGGCCCCGGAGCGGGTCAGGACCAAATACCGGCCGCTCAAGGGAGCGAGCCTGTACAGGAAACTGGGGTCTTGCCGCCCGAATGCGGAAGACGACGTCGCCGGGCCGCTGCTTGCGTCCCTGAGGGCGCTCGCCAGGACCTGGCTGGAGCTCGATGAGAAAGCAGGCCAATTGGAGGGCGCCATGCATCGGCTCATCGAGGCCAATGCGCCAGCCCTCCTGCAGGTGAAGGGGTGCGGCACCGTCAACGCCGCGGAACTCGCGATCGCCGCGGGCGACAACCCGGAGCGCATCCCGAGAGAGGCAAGTTTCGCTTCGATCTGCGGCGTGTCCCCCATTCCCGCCTCCAGCGGAAAGACCGACAGGCACAGGCTCAACCGCGGCGGGAACAGGCAGGCCAATAAAGCTCTCCACATGATTGCCGTAAGCAGGATGAGCGGGGACGAGAGAACGCTCGCCTACATGGCAAAGCGCAAGTCCGACGGCAAGACGAAGCGAGAGGCCATGCGCTGCCTAAAGAGATTCATAGCCAGGGAGGTTTACTCGACGTTGCGGCACCCCATGAGGCTGAAGTACGCCCGGGGCGAGGAACTTGCGGCGATGAGAAAATCGCTCAGCCTGACCCAGCAGCAGATTGCCCGAGAGCTTAACGTGCCGAATGTAAGACTCAGCGAAATAGAAAGAGACGTATGCCCCCACGAGGAAATCAGACGCGAATACGACCGCTACCTGAATGCCAAAATGTCGGCCAGTAAAGGACTTGACAGCCCATAGGAGCGTCATTCGGGACGCTACCCTGTAAGTGACACGTCGGACTCCCTGGTGGAGTGGCGGTTGCGCGGCCCGGAGGGCATGGGCGGGTGCGCCACTCGCTCTCCAGCCAGGAACACCTCGACCGTCGACTCGGTCACCCTGATGTTGACCTCCCTTCCGACGAGCAGGTGGCTCACCGAGCAGCAGTTCCACCTGTAGGAGACACACACGACCTTGAGGCGTTCAAGAGGGGTGCCACGTGATTGTCACCAAACGTTGGGCAACGAGCTCGCGGACGTTGCGGACAAGGTGTAGACTCGCAATTTGTTTAAGAGACTAGAAGGGAAGGCCTTGTGCAACATCTCGCATTCCTCTTAGCCGGCAGTGCCGATACTCTCATTGGCGGGTTCATAGGCTTCTTTAGCAGCTTTGTAATTATGCTCATTACAAGGTGGCTTGATCGCAAGGGAAAGCTTCGAATTTACGCTAAACGCACGGTCGTTGACAATAAGAAGAGATGGGGATTTCACGAGGACGGCGGGCAATCTTTGCTTGTTGTGCCGCTCAAGCTCGAGTTCCAGAACACGACGGGACGTTCGCGGGTGGTCCGAAACGTCGATGTTGTTCCCTACAGGAACGGCAAGGAAGTCGCTAAAACTGTGCAAATCGAATACACAGAGAAAAAGCGAGCTGCGGGGGAAAAGGTTACTGAAGTGACAACTTCAGAGTATGGCGAGGAGGATGCCCATAACTCGTATTCTTTCACGCTGCCTCCCAACAGCATCGTGAACAAGAAGTGCCTTTTCTGCCTAAAGCATGAAAACGTGCCCGATTTCGACGAGCTCAGACTCGATTACTTTGACGAGCGTGACAGGCGCATATCACTGCACATCGACGAAATCGCCGGGGATTGGAAGCCGCGCGTGTTCGAGCCCGACCTCGATTGGGTGCTGCTCAAGAAGCGGTAGCAGCAAATAAAGATGGACTTGGTTTTGGAGCGCCCGAGAATTTTTCGGATGCTCCATTGTTTGACGGCGGGCTTCATGAAGTGGCCCCGTGTGGGGGCGACAGCGTTTACGGCGCGTCCGCGCGAAGCTGTGTTGTTCTCGAAGACCCTTTAATTTGGCCACAGCGCCTGCCGCCCGGAGCCGCCACACGCAGGTGCTTGCCCGTCGAGGGTTGGGCCGCGAGCGCGGCCCGTGCTTCGTTGGCAAGGGCACGCGCCACCTCGTCCTTATCAACGGCCTCCTTGCCGACGACCAGACCCATGACGCGTTGCAGGAACGCGACCTGGGCTCCCGCTATGAACCCGTATTCGCCGGCATTGGCCCCCACGATCACGAAGTCGCGCGTCACAGCGTCGAAGCTTTTCACGAGGATGCGGCGCGCGCGAGGAGACGGTCAGCACGTCGTAGTAGGAGTCCCCCGAAAGCGCGGCCCTCGCCATAATCACGAAGCGCTCAGTCGCAATTCTGTTGATCGGCTTCTCGGGGTGCTTCTTGATGCGGTCGCTGGAGAAGTAGCCCAGGGGGATGTCGCTAACGGGCCCGTCGCTGTTGGCGAACGCGGCCACATTGACCGTCTTGCGCCTGAAGAGGGTCTCGAGGGCCTTGGTGAGGAGCTCGGCGATGGCAAGCATGGCGCGGCCTCCCTACGGACGACGGAGATTGAATTGGGGTTTTGATGCCCGGCTATGATAGCGCTGCCCTCCCGTTCCGAGTGTCAGCTTTCGATGCCCAGACGGCCATATTCCGCGAGCATAACATGCCAAAATAATCATTGATGTTAGCGCCGGGCGATTTTAGCCGCTAATAGTCAAACGATTTTGACCAATCCCG
>ERZ1034876.938-NODE-938-length-13546-cov-5.256245_pt1 | contig 13546 bp, 19 predicted proteins | sample MGYA00520698_ERZ1034876 | MGnify/ENA primary metagenome ERZ1034876 (study PRJEB33766, sample SAMN09781723) | gut metagenome | biome: gut microbiome | host: Homo sapiens | place: Madagascar | study: EMG produced TPA metagenomics assembly of the PRJNA485056 data set...
GATATAATTCTTTACATAATAATCCAATGACTTTTTGAGGAGGCCATCAATGTTCAAGTTATGTGTACTAACTGCTCTACTACTATGGTTCCTTGTTGTGAGTTTTATTGATGATTGATTACTACATTGGAGGTGGGCCGCATAGTGTATAAGTATTATATCATTATGACTATGGTAGAACAGAATTACCCCTACTTTTACTTTATGCGCATAAAACCTGAACAAGGCCCTGTAATAATGGCAAAGCATATAATTGAAACTTGGGACAAACCTTATCGCCGTGCTTATCTATTCTGTTCTGTTGAGCCTTCCGCGCGAGTAATGCAGACCAATGAGTTGCCTAGAGCCGCGAAACACTTGATGGAGGATATTTGTATATATTCTACTGCCATTCCTTCTGAGCTTGTCTGGCCGGGCCTTAGTAGAAAGGAAATGTATGATAAAGTAGAAACTTGGTATTATCAACATGAAGATAATGCGGATGAAGAATATTTTATAAATTGCGAAGATAATAGTTGGGCGCCGGATGAAAATCCACTGTTATAATTTGACTTTCTTCCAAATTTATAGTATACTATATATAGAAAGTGAGGGAAGAACATGAGAAAAACAGTGACATTGAGTTTTATTCGTGAACGGGACATGAGTCTTTGTTATTCTACCGAGAAATATCAATATTATCTTGATGAAGAAACTGGTAAGTTCTACAAAATCAAGCGTGCCTATGTATGCGCGGTTCTAGACAAAGAATTTGAAGAGGAAGAAGAAATGTATCAATATCTTCTTTCACTAAAAAATTCTTCCTCCAAAATTTGACAAAAATCCAAAAATCTGATATAATATTATTGTAAGGTTGAGAGAGAAAAGTTCTTCGTTACAGCGATGGAGTTGTAAGAGACGTACCAACTGAAGCGAACGGACGATAAAAGAACTTTTCGCTGAAATTCGATACTGTTGCCTGTTCTCCCACGTCCGGCTAGAATGGGAATAAGTCGTATCTCAATCTTAATCAGTGGCGACGACTGTAATTCTGTCGTGACGGAAGTGAGCTAACGATGAAACCGTCTTTATAAATTGCATCAAACGAAGACTAAGCGTAACTTAGGAGGCCCCGCAAGTGAGCCTAGATGGTAAGGCAAGCCATTAACGGGCATTTAGCTCAGTGGTAAGAGCTTGCGGCTCATAACCGTATGGTCTTTGGTTCAAATCCAAAAATGCCCACCACCGGTCGAAAGACCAATCTGATAAAAAAACTTTTTCATTGATTTACCTCCTTATGGGAGAATAGAGAACGCACTCTATCCTCCTTGGCATCATGACTTTGCCTCCGCGTGGCGATGCTGGAAAGGACAAAAGTCAAACTGCAACACAAACTGAGCTAAGCGTTGCCTTACTCGACTGGTGTTGTTTGTAAGGGCTTCCTCCGAACTAAAAAGTCTGAAATATAATGGTGTCCTACCGCTCCATTAGAGTTAGTGGTTGCACACGGGCTGGCGCGTTTAGTAAGTACACGCGAGAAAAACTTATGCCTCCCATCGTGTACAAAAAGGCTTCTTGGCATATAAAGAAGTCGAAGGGCTGAAGATGGATTCCCTTCAAGTTGTATGTTAGCTTGCAACTATAAATAAAAGTTGACTGACATTAGTCAAATGAGACCACCTTCTAGCTGAAACTAATTGGCGATGATGAAGGTCAGATTGAAATAACACAAGTATGCGCTATGTTGTTATTTCTTCTGTGGCGCACGAGCGTAGAGCGCTAGAAATATAAAAACCTACAAGCTGACTGAGAGAGAAGTGGCGTCCCACTCCACAGAAAGATGTAAAAGGGCCGCTAAGGTGGAATAGCAGAGCGGGTAACGCATACACCGACTGTTCTGTGACTGCCTTTTATACGGGAACGTGGCTGAGCGTTTTATAGCACCGCACTGCTAACGCGGCGTAGTGAAAACTACCATAGGTTAGAATCCTATCGTTCCCGCCATATGCGTAGTTAGTTCATCGGTTAGAATATTAGCCTGTCACGCTAAAGAGAGGGATTCAATTTCCCTACTACGCGCCATCATCTCCTTCCATTGTAGTACAGCTACAAACATCACCTCCGCGGAGAGGGTTCGTCACCCTCTCCATTATGCAGACATAGTATAATAGTAGAATAACAGTTTATCTGTTGGTAGAGGTGCAAGTCCTCTTGTCTGCCCTAGAGGATAACGACGCAATACTCTATAAAAGCGTGTAGTCATGATGGATGACTTTAACTCAGTACATCGTATTGGTTTGAGCCTAAATCGGAACCGTAGCTTGGTTGTTCGGAATCTAAAACGGAATAACCCTAGACTATCTAACTATTGAGCGTTAGAAAAGCGGATACATAGTGCGCTATGTGACGAAAGGTACAGAAGTACTAATAAGGCGAGTTTATACTTGTCTCCGGGTCGGGTTTATACAGTCTTTTACCCGCCAGTATTATAAAAAAAGAAAGGAAGTTATCATATGAAATACTATTCTGAAACGTTAAAGAGGGTTTTTGACACTGTGGACAAGCTTAATGAAGCTGAACACGAAGCAAAGAACAGGGATGACTATAAAAACAGTCTCAAGCGTGAACTTGATACGCTAGATAAGAAGATTGATAATCTAAGACAAGAATTTGATGAGCTTTCAGATGAACGAGAAAAGAAGTATCTGGAGTATGCTAAGGCACTAGCTATTACAACATCTAGTAATACTAACGCCGGTCATGTTACTATCTCTAAGAATGGTAAGGTACTTATGGATGAAGATGTGACTGATTTTGAAGATGATGGTCTGTTTGGTATTAGTCGTCTGCTAAAATCACTGTATTAAGCTTCTTATATTGCGAATTGCGGTCAAATGTCTTTTGGATTTTTGGCCTGAGCTGGAGGATGCGTCCAATAGCTTTGTAGAAGCTTCTAGGAGAGCTTCGGCTCTCCTTTTTTTTATGGCGGTTTGAGGTAATTAGAAGCCTGACACCACTTCGTGTTTACGCCAGTGCAATTCTGGAGGCCGCCACAACATCGAAGAAAATTATAAAGAGCCTATGTTATTTTATTACAAGCTATTGCAAAAAGAAGAAAAATGAGGTATACTGTATATACAGTAAAGGAAAGGAGCAACTATTATGAGAGTACCGCTTCGTATTTATTTTGCCGCACCAATCGTAAAGAAGGCAAATCAATCTACTACTGAACATTTTCAATGGATGGAACAGCGTAAGAACATGCGTGATATGATTGTTCGTATGCTAAATGCACTGCACGATGAATTTCCGGAATATAGTGGTTGTACTTTTTACGACCCAATGAAAATGCAAGTACCAAACGCATGGTGTATGGATTCTGAAACTTGGGCACATTGCGTATTCTCTATTGATGTACATGAACTCGATGCTGCCAATGTTGTGGTATTTCTTGATTATGGACGCGAATGTACTTTTGGTACGGCTTGGGAAGTTGGTTATGCTTTTGCAAAAGACAAGCGTATTATTCAAATTATGATGCCGCCACAAGAAGAAGATAAGGATGTGCCTACAAGCGTTATGGCAGTTGGGAGTGCTTGGAGATGTGAGGGGTACAATCTTCTTATGAAACAATTTGGAGATGCTGAAAAACCTATTGACCCAAAGGACGCTGATAAATTTTTCAGCAACTCCAATTTGCGTGATGGAATTGGATATGGTTTTGCATAAGAAAGGTGTGATTCTATGTATTATATTGCTAATCTACGAGTCCTAAATGACATTGAAAAGCGACTTTACAACACAGATGTTGTTCTTGTTTATGGTAAGACAGTCGCTGATGCTATGGCCGCCATTGTCAAACAATATGGCGATGAGAATATCAATGATGTAAGAATTATTCCTCTTTACAATTATGAATCTTTTGATGATGTACTGCTAATTAAAGATGATATTGATGTAAGCGAAAGTTGTCTTCTTTCTACTATCACAAAGGCTATCACTCTAAACTGCGAATAAAGGAGTAATTATGACATATAGTCAAGTCATTCAGCGACTTCAAGTACATCAAGAATATGTGCATAAACAGCTTTTTCTCAATAGAAATAAAGATGAAATTGGATGGACTATACTCTGTACCTGTTTGCGTGGAAGTCAAAATTATGGGCTAGACCATAGAGATTCTGATGTAGATAGCGTTACTATTATTGTACCTACTATTCATTCTCTCATAATGAAACATATTTATAGCAAAGAATATACTTTAGAAAAAGAAAAACTAACAGTAGTAGATATTTATTCTTATATTGAACACCTAAAGAAAAGTAATCCTGCTTTGCTTGAAACTACGTGTACTGATTATTTTGTCGTGCCAGTAGAAGAATATTCTTCTTATAAAAAAGAGTTGTGTGAGCTGGGTAAACAACTATTATATTGCCAACCAAAAACTACTGCTTTTTCTGTTATTGGGAATATTTTCTCACTTTTAGATAAAGTATACCGTAATGACGATTACGATGTCAAAGCTATGAGTGGTGCATTTCGACTTTACGAATGGCTAGTGTTGTATTTGAAGAACGAATTAGATAAAGATGCACCTTTTGAAATGAAAGACTCATGGTTTCTTCGTGAATATTGGAATATAAGAGCTGGTGATAGCGTCGATGACTATGAGGTTGTTTATAATAACACTATGGCTATCAGAAATGCTTTGGCCGCGAACGATAGTGAAAAACTTGCCGAACAATTAAAGGCTAACCCTATTATGTTAGAACCTCTTACCAATGGTGTATCTCAAAGGTTGGCTAATTGGTATCTAAAAGTAGTTCAAGAAGTCAATAAAATTTGACAAAATCCTAAAATTATGATATACTATGTATAGAAAGTGAGGAATGAATATGTTGTTTGGATATGACTATGATAATAAAAAAGTTCCCATTTACCTAAAAGATGGTTATACCATGGATGATATTCGTTTTATCGGTGTAATTGTCCTTACCGGTGATGAAATAATTGAAATTCATTATAATGATTACACATGTCAGCGCGTAGATTGCGGCACGGGTAGAATTCGTGATTATTATGATGACAGCTATGTCGTTGAACCAGCTGACATTCCTAAATGGCTAGAAAGGAAGTCATCTTATGATTACTAATAATGGTATTGATGGCTATGAACTTGGTCTGATTACTTGCGGCTTTTGCCGCCATTATGATAAGCTGAATCTAAGATGTGATCTTCTTGGTAATAGAAAAGAAGATACATTAGTATCCGATGATAATGATGCATCAGTTTATATTTCCGTTTCTCCAGAAGATTTTTGTTCCTTTGGTGAAATGGAATAAATAGCTTATCTACTAGTTGTAGAAAAAGTTTCTGAGTGCGTAAATGTTCTTTGCGCACTTTGTATGTCGGGGTAGTTTAATTGATAAAATACTCGTCTCCAAAACGAGAAGATATTGGTTTGAATCCAGTCCTCGATGCCAGCGCAGATCCTAAGTTTCTATAACTTCATAGTTACAGATCTGCATCCTATTTTCTGTAAAGGAGCAAGTATGAAGCAGTCTTTTTTCAAAGTTGCTCATGATGAAATGAATAAGAGTGACTATTCAGGGTCGGCACGGGTTGGTTGCGCCGTGTATTATAAAGGTTCATTACTTGCACGTGGGCATAATACTGATAAAACTTCTCCTTTACAGAAACAATACAATCGTTATCGTTTTCCAGATAATAATACTCCCTCTAAAAATCATGCAGAACTTGCAGCACTAAAAAAAATTCGCTATCTTGATATTGACTTTTCTCAAGTAGAGGTGTATACTTATAGAGAATGGAAGAACGGTCATTTGGCAGAAAGTCGTCCTTGTCCTAGCTGCATGGCTTTCATAAAGAAGCTAGGCATCAAGAACATTAAGTATACTACCCCTGATGGATACGCTGAAGAAAAATTAGTTTATTAATGTCACTCATAGTAGAAACGGAGTGATTCTTCTTGAAAAATATCAAAACTTGGTTCCGCCAACTAGTATGTGACCATAGGTATGAACTAGTTGACACGCAGCAATTTACTACTCTTGAGGCCGATGGTAGACATTATGAGTGCTTTAGCTCTATGAGCCGATGTTCTCGTTGTGGTAAACTAATAAGTACATTTGAAAAAGTAGCAATGGTATAAAAGGAGAAAATTACTATGAGTGATATTTTCAATTTTATTCAATTTAATTGTCTAAAAGAAAAAATCAATGACTGTATTATTCGCGCAAATAACGCTACACCCACAGAAAATCCAGCCAGCTATTCTGTAAATCGTAATGTGTGGGACGCAGATGTCGTAAAGAAGATTATTCGACATTTTGAAAAGAATGGTTTCAAGGTTACAACTGAACCTACTGTTGACGAAGATATTTACATTCTATACTTTGGATGGGAGGAATAACTATGAAGAATGAAACTAAGAAGGCTCTACTAATCGCGCGAATTGCTAGTCTATCACGTAATGAAAAGGAGAACAAAGGTCTTATTGCTAAGGCCAAGCGACAACTTAGAAAGGTTGAGTAAGAATGAGAGTAATTTTTCTTGACATTGATGGTGTGCTAAATAGTGAAGAATGGGATAGATATGTCCAATCCTTTACCTATGGCGCGCGATTCAATAGTTGTTATTTACTTAGTCAAGAAATGATTCTTAGACTACAAAATGTGGTTTTTCACACTAATGCAGAAATTGTGCTTACTTCTTCGTGGAGAACTAATGAACGGGCTATGTGTGCGCTAACAAGACAACTGAGTCTATATCATTTGTCTATTAGAGATTCCACAGTTAGCTATGCTTATGGTAATCGCGCGGATGAGGTAAAGTTATGGATAGAATCACATTCAAATGTTACTTCTTATGCCATTGTTGATGATTATGATGATGGCTTTACTCAAGATGAAATTTTGGCTGCACATTTTGTTCAGACTACTTATGCGCAAGGCTTAACACCCGAAAAAGCTGAAAAAATTATTGAAATTTTGAACCAGTAAATATTTGACAAATTTCAAAATTTATGATATACTATTTATGTAAGGTTGAGAGAGAAAACAATTCTCACCTTACTATATGGCTCAGTGGCGCAATAGGCGAGACGCAGAAGACTCAAAATCTTCCACATAAGAAACGTTAGGAGTTCGAATCTCCTCTGAGTCACCACTTCCCAATTCCACATTCTAGAAAGGGCAGTAGTTGAAATGCTTTTGTCTAGTGGATGGGGCCGAGGCGAGCTGGCAAAGACACATGCGTAGTAGTGACTATAAGAGACGCGCGAACAATAAGGATATAAGGATTCTTTGCCTTGTCCTTCTGTGTTCGTATCACTATTGGAAGAGAAAGTAGTCCGGACTTTTTCTCTTCCGTCTTGCTTCCTTGCGTAACCTACGGGCCGCAAGTTTTGAGCGGTCGAAAGTAAAGGGCCCATCTTTCGCCGCTCACGTATTGCAGAGTGGACAAGTAGTAAAGTCGTTTGGTTCATACCCAAAAGAACGTAGGAGCATAACCTACCTCTGCACCCATTGGTCATCTCAAATTGAGAGTAGAGAAATAATTCTCGAACGACCAAAACGCGGGTGAACAAGCATTAAAAGTTGGTAAGACAATAGCTATACAGCATCAGTGGAACTCCACGCTGTATCCGCGTGATTGAAACTGCACGCCCCGCGATTTGTTTTGGCTTATGCCGTGGAAGTTAGCAATAAAATAGGGTGCTAACATTATGAGAAGTGAGGTTCTTCTCATTATATGCACGATTAGTGTAACGGTAACACGTCAGCCTTCCAAGTTGAAATTGTGAGTTCAATCCTCATATCGTGCTCCATTACGGGTTTTCTTCATTGAGTCGTTCCCGTGTAAAATCTAAAACTGAAAACAATCGGCTGGTTTCGGGTCGTTAGATAAGCGTAGTGATACGTATAAAGCGCGCAAAATCTCAAGTTCGCGCGACAGAGCAATCTGTTCAACAGAAAACCAATATCGTCAATGTCCTACCTTCAATCAAAGGGCAACTGCTAATGATTATGGTCGGATAGGCGCAATGAAAAATGCGCTATAACATAATCTCAGAAATGAGTGGATGACGAATTGATTTGAGGTGCAACTTTGCTAGAAGGGGTGCTTCATTTATTAGTAAGAAAGTCATAAGTCGAAAGACCGGTGGACTTGCTAAAGTAAGTCGATAGCAAGACGAACAGAATGGCGGTGATTGGGTCGTGGTCAAAAGCCACGAACGATCAAACGTGCGCCCCGTCGTTCAGAGTACTAAAATAATCAATTATGGAATTTGATTTATAAAGCAAAAGCGCGCACGACGCTAAAGAGACAAATAGCTTATTGTTCTGTAATATGAACACACATGAAGGCCGCAAGCTAATATGTGAAAGAGTACAATTAGGTGCAACTCTAAGAGACTGCAATCTCTGAATCCCGCAAGGAAGAATGTGCTGAAAGGAAATTTATAGTGCTTTAGCGTAAGATTTTGCGGGTAGTTACAAAACCCGTGCTATTGCCCTCTACACCCTAACCCGGTGTGTGACTGACTACTTCCAACAGTAGGCAATGAGGGTATGAAAAGCTCAAGTAAGTCTCAGGCTTTTCACTTTTTATACAGGGTTGGCAGAGCTTGGTTTATTGCGCTAGTCTTGAAAACTAGTGACGCGAAAGTGTCCGTGGGTTCAAATCCCACACCCTGTGCCATTGTATAATATAAAATGTGAAATAAATCTCATTTCTAAATGGTCTAGTGGTGCAACTGGTGAGACACGGAGGAGTGAAATTCTCCACGCAAGATACATGTAGGTTCAAATCCTACCTAGGCCACAATTTTATATGGGAGATTAAATCGTTAAGAAAGACGAGCTGGTCTGTAAAACCAGTCCCCATAGGGGTCGAGTGGGTTTGATTCCCTCATCTCCCACCATTTTTATTGACCGGTAGCTCAGTTGGTAGATGCGTTCGCCTGTTAAGCGAAGGGTCGTGGGTTCAAGTCCCACTCGGTCAGCCATGTGCGTGATAAATAAGGAGGAAATTATATGCCGGTGTTTTATTTTCTAGTTGTAGTAGCAGCTATCGGGATCTGGTTTTGTGCTTCAGCACTGTTTCAACCGCTCGGCATGTTCTTCCAACGTATTTATCGTGACGCAAAAGAAAAAATTTTAGAGAAAGATAAGGACGAAGGAGAGTAAAAGGAAGTATGAGAAAAGGTACTGTAGGTGCGATTGTTCTTGGCGTTGTAATGATTATCACGCTTATTTGTGTTGGTATTTGTACGAAACGTGTCCCCGCAGGATATGTCGGCGTTGTATACAACATGAACGGTGGCATTGAAGGAAACACTCTTTCCCAAGGCTGGCATGTAATTTCACCAACGAAGAATGTCACGCTCTACTCCATTGGTATTGAGCAAAGCTACCTGACGACGGATTCAAAGGGTGATTCGCCCAAGGATGAAAGCTTCTCTATTCCAACTTCAGACGGCAAGACAGTTAGAGTCAATCTTGAATTCTCTTATCGTTTCGACGCAACGAGAGTATCTGATACCTTTGTTCAGTTCAAGGGCAAGAGTGGCGAACAGATCAAGGAAACGTTCATCAAGCCAAAGATTATTGCATGGACGCAGGAAGTAAGCGCGAACTATCCAGTGGCGGATATTTTCGGAGATAAACGTACCAAGATCAATGCGGAGCTGGATGTTTATCTACGAGAAAAGTTTGATAAGTATGGTATCATCATTGATACGGTAAACTTCACGGATATCTCAGTGGATGATGAAACTGCCGCGGCCATTCAAAAAAAGGTTAATGCCCAGCAAGATAAGGAACTCGCGGAAATCGAAGCAGAAACCGACCGCATTAGGGCAGAGAAGGATCGTAAGATTGCACAAATCAATGCCGAGCGAGACAAGGAAGTCGCGCAGATCGAGGCAGATAAGAAGCTGATTGCTGCGCAGGCAGATGCTGATGCTCTGAAGATTGCGGCAGATGCTGAAGCTGATGCGAATAAAAAGATCGCCGCTTCACTTACGCCTGAACTGATTGAGAAAATCAAGTATGAAAAGTGGGACGGTTCTGTACCAAAGGTTTCTGGCGACAGTACTCCCATCGTAGACATTGGAAGTATTGAGTAATTTTTTTCTGGAGCGGTTCATCCGCTCTGGATTTTATTGATCGATAGCTCAGTTGTTAGAGCAGCCTCTTGTTAAGGGGAAGGTCGTAGGGGCGGAACCTACTCGGTCAGCCAGATTATTATTCGCCACTAATAGAATATCTATTAGTGGCTTTATTTGTAAGGAGACTTATTATGAGTGCAATTATTATGGATGGTAAGAAACTTCGTGATGGAATGCTGGATGATATCAGATGGCTGATTGATAATAATTGGCCAAAAAATGTGGCGAAGCCTTGTCTTGCTGTAATTAGCATTGATGGTGATCCCGCTAGTACGGTTTATGTAAGAAACAAGCAAAAGGCTTGTGAGAAAGCGGGTGTAGACTTTCAGCATTATCATTTCAAAGCGGAAGAAACATCATGTCATCAGCTTTGTACTCTAGTTCAACGACTAAATTTCAATCCAACTGTTTCTGGTATTATTGTTCAGCTTCCTATGCCGCGAGAACTTTATCCCAACCAAATAATTGCTTGTATTAGTCCGCAAAAAGACGTAGATGGATTTAGTGAACAATCTATTGCTATTCTTGCTCAAGGTAAAGAGAAAGCATATTGGTCGCCTAATGCGCCTTGCACTCCAGAAGGCATTATGTGTCTATTGCGCGAATATGATATTAGTCTAGCCTATCAGAATGCAGTTGTTATTGGGCGTAGTAACATTGTAGGCAAATCAATGGCACGAATGCTATTGAATGAGGATGCTACTGTTACAATTTGCCACTCTAAAACAAAAGACCTAGCGCAATATACGCGCAATGCTGATATTATTGTTTCTGCCACTGGCAGACCAAATCTTATTACTGCTGATATGGTAAAGCCAGGAGCAGTAGTAATTGATGTTGGTATGAATAGAGTAGATGGTAAGCTGTGTGGCGATGTTGATTTTGAAAAAGTCAAAGAAGTAGCAGGTTATATTACTCCTGTGCCTGGTGGTGTTGGCCCAATGACCGTAGCGATGGTTGTAGTTCATACATACGAGCTTGCGCGAATGTTGACAAATAAATAAAATTAGAGTATAATATATACATAAAGAATAAGAAAGGGTATCAAGCTATGAGAAAAATATCGGATAAAACAGTATCGTTTTTTATTATGGAAATTCTTATAGTCATTATAGTAGGGATAATGATTCTAGGCACTAGTTGTGTCTACAATAATTATAAAGCACAGAACGCTATTATAAATGGTTATGTGATTGATAAAGATATGACCAATGAATATATTACACAACAACTTACTTACAATGCCGCCTGTCACCTTTATACTTGTATTCCAATTCATCATTCAGCTACTTACACACTTGTAATCCAATCCGATAACAATGAAGAAGTTGTAGCAAGATATTCTGTATCAGCAGGGAAATATGAAATTTATAATATTGGTGACTATATTAAAAATGTCAATGAAGTATTGAGAAAGGATTGAAGCTTATGAAAGTAAAGTTCAAGCGTAGTAATGGCGAAATCATTTGTCTTGGTAGCGGCACAGAGCAGGAGTGTCACGCGATTATCACTGACTTTCTCAATGCTCATAATTACAAATCATACTATCGCCGCTGTTGGGAAGAAGATGGTATGACGAAGGTTGATGTTGGTAGTTGGTCTGAATTTTTCTACTTGGTAAAGGAGGATGGAGAATGAAGAATACGTCTGGGCAGTTGTTTGTAATTATTACTCATGTTATTGCTTCACTGCTATTTATTCTCAATGGCAGCTCTTATGAAAAAGCAATGGTTCCCTTATTTTTTGCTGTGTTATTGGGAATTTTATGGACACTAACTGATATCAATAACAAACTGAAGCCCTCGTAAGGGCTTCTTTTTTATTTAGGTGATTTTATGGCAAAATTATATCCATACTATGTCCATTCCAATATTAGTAACTTCCAACAAATGGGTGGGCAAATGACAGCCGACGTTGATGCTAACGCCGCAGTAAAAGGACTGAAAAAATTCCTTAATGAAAAAATTCAAACTTTATTGAGTATAGAAAATTCTTTTTATGCGGCTATAGGTCTTACAGGAACTGGTGATAATGGTTATAAAAGTTTCTTGGCTCAAATAAAAAAAGCTAAATTAAAACAGGCTGATGATGAGGCGACCATTTTAATAGTATTGTCAGACTATATAACTCATCAAGATGAGAATGGTGCATTTTATAATGGCTTGGTCAATGCCTGTTTAGCTGCATATAACCAACTTATTACTCAAAAAGTAGACCCTTCGCCAGCAGTACAACAAGCAGTAAAACAAGAAATGGAGAAAAGATTATTAGCCTATGCTCAGACAAAATGGACAGACCCAACTACTCGTGTTCGCGCGCAAGGCGTTATAAAGGATATAATGTCTAATACTCAAGTATCTTTTACAGCCATAGATTATAGTAACTTACGCGGCGGTATTGGTGAAATACTCTACACTCCGGAAATAGGTAATATTCTTGCCGATGCAATAGATCCTAACGTTAGCTTTTCTAATATAGGCCAAAAATTGAATGCAAAAGGTCAACAATTAAGCAGTGATGCAATTCTTACTATTACAAACAATCTCAATCAAATCGTTACCGAAGTTACTTGGCAGCTAAAAAATTATAATTTAGCGGCTAAAAGTAATGCTAAAACTATTCGTTTTACAGGATTAGAGACTACCAAATGGCCAGGACTAAAAGATGAAATTGTAGAGGAAGGACTATTGTCTTCTGACCAATTTGATTGGATGACTTATGCTTTAGTCAACTATACTTGGTTCAATAAAGCAGGCTCTGTTGACTCTTGGTGGACTATTCATAGAGAAGGACACAAAGTATCTTTCGCAAAGAATTCTAAAAATAATCGCGCGAGTGACGAAGTAATGGAAATATTAGATCAGGCCAAAAGAGTACTGGGTGTTCTTGCTTTACGCAAAATCGTACAGGGATTAGATGATATTTCCTTTACTGATAGCGGAACTGGCGGTTCTATTACATTATCTACTATTAATGGGGCTAATAAAATAGTAAATATCCCACCAGTTTACTGGAATATTTCAAATACTTATTTCTTTCCTACTAGATGGATACTTAGGAGTGTAATAAAATGGTTAGACCAATTAGAAACTCAAGTATTTAGTCCAATGTATTTACAAGTAACATTAGGTAAACCAGTTTACTCTACTCCTGCTAATTTCTATAATGCGAAACGCTCCGCGGTAGGACATTTCATCAAAGGCGGAGATTATTCTAACGTAGGTCTAAGAGGAGTTGGTGATGCTCAAGGCGCGGCTATCGCTAATTCAATGAGAGTAAATCAAAAAATTGCTATTATAAAGAATCAAATAAATCAAATTCTAAGTGGCAAATGGGTTGTATAAAATTTGACATTAGGAATAAAATTTGAT
>ERZ1034876.942-NODE-942-length-13530-cov-9.176994_pt1 | contig 13530 bp, 7 predicted proteins | sample MGYA00520698_ERZ1034876 | MGnify/ENA primary metagenome ERZ1034876 (study PRJEB33766, sample SAMN09781723) | gut metagenome | biome: gut microbiome | host: Homo sapiens | place: Madagascar | study: EMG produced TPA metagenomics assembly of the PRJNA485056 data set...
GCTTGTTGTCTTCTGCTGCGTTCTCGCGCACCTCAGAAGAAGCATAGGTATGTACTGCTGCTGAAACTGTGCCTGCCAGGCTGCCCGTAGAACTCATGAAAGAGTGCCATCCGTTAGGCTCCTGGCTCTTGGCGCTGCTATAAGATGCCTCGTGGAAATTCTCGAAACCGGCGTTTGGCAACTGACCCATTTCGTTGCAATTCTTGCCGAGCTTTACGCCAACAATCATTTCGCTAGTCACTGGAATATTGAGGTAGGCGTTGAAATTGTCGCCCTTCAGTTCTCCCTTCAGGAGGATGTTCACGTTGCCGAGACCTGGTCCCATCCAGTCTTTGCTCTCATCGTCACCTGCTGTAATCTGGATATCCTTTGCTGCATTGAGCATGATAACATTGCCGCATTTGGTTGCCTCTACGTCCTGGATTACGATATTGCCTACAGGCATTATACCGTTCATGTCGAAGTTGAGCAGGCTCATGGTGTATTTGTCGTCGTTCTGCTTATCCACGTTCACCTTGATGTCGCCCACAGGCATGTCATTTCCCATCAAGTTAACCACGAGAGGGCAGGTGTATTCCTTTGCCATCATCGACATAGAGCAGAGTGCTGCTGCTACTAAAGTAAAAATTTTCTTCATAAGTTTTCCTTTCTTTTATTATGATATAATTGATTTTTCTCTCCTATACATTATTATATATAAGATATTCTGGAGCAGATTTCCTATTTCAGCTGATAGCTCAATCCGATGGTACCGTAGATAGGATACATCGGTTGCTCTATCACGTGGAAGTCTTTCTTGAATACCTCTGATAAGCCCCAGGTAAGGCCCACATAGGCTCCCCAGCGCTTCGAGAAATACCAGTCGGCACCCACATCGATGCCAAACTGCCAGTTGCGCATATCGCTTGAGAAGTCGTATTCGCCACGCTCTCCGTCCTCATGGCCCAGCTCAACCTTAGGTCCCGTAGGGTCGCCCTGGCGCAGATAACCGTCGTAGGCATTGCCCTCAAACTTATGTGCGGTGACATAAGAGAAGTAAGGACCCAGCTTCAGGCGAAGCTTCTCGGTGACGTCGTAAGTGGCTTGTACTGGGATAGTTGCAAGACTTTGGTCAACCTTAGTTATCACGTTGCCCGTGAACATGCCCTCCAGCTGCTCACCACCTTTCACCATGGTCATGTGGTAGTTCTTCACTCCCGCATCAATCTTCATGCCCTTGCCCTCGAAGTGGAGACCGAACATCAGGCCCCACTTGTTATCCAGGGGATAGTGGGTATCGATGCCGAGCAGCAGGTTAGGCTGCAGCGTATAGCTGTGAAGGGTGCGGATGGTGGCTGGCATGCCGATAGGGGCAGTGCCACCCAGGTTGTAGCCGATGCGCGCCTGGTAGGTGAAGTGGTGGAGCAGTTCTCCCAACTTCTCTCCCCGTGCCTGAAGGGCAAAGAGGGATAGGGCAGCGGCTGATATAATGAATGACTTTTTCATTGTCTTGTCTTCTTTTTTTGTAAAACTTCTTATTCTTTTTCGCAGGTGATGCGGAACTTGTCAACCCACAGGGTGCTTCCGATGGCTCCCATGAACGAGGCGCCTTCTACGCTCGATGAACTGACGATGGCCATGCTGTAGCCCATGTTCTTCAGCTTCTGCACATCCACCTCCTTCTTGTAGATGAAGTCGATGTCGAAGTGGGTCCACTCTGGCGTGTCGTCGATATCAGGCACGATGGCGAGTGCCACTACCTGCGGGCTGGTCTGCACGTTGTCGCCATAGAGCACGACGCTGTTGCCCTCCTCGTCGTGGTTGTCGTAGAACACGGCATAGATGGTGCCGTAGTCTTTCTTGCCTTCCACCACCTTCTTCTGGCGGTTGGTGAACACATCGCCACGCTTGTATTTGTAGTAGCCGCTGAATCTGGTAGGCTTGAAACTTACCGGCACGCCAAACTGGGTTGCCTTCATGGCATCCTTCAGTGCCTGTGTGGCATCGAACTTACCTATAAAGAGGTTGCCGGCAGCAATAGGCATCTTTGCCATCGAACCGAAGCTTCCGGTGTCGCTGGTGGTGAGTTTCACGCAGGCTCCGTCGTAGCCTTCTTTCACGGGTACGGTAGGGTATTCATCCGGTTTTGCCGAACCCTTGCTCATGTTGAAGCCCGGGTTTCCGGTGGCCCAGTTGTTGGCCAGCGTACCATCATCGTTCTTGTCGCTCCATACATAATATCTGTGTATAGGCTTGTTTTCGTTGAGGAAGAAGTTTTCAAAGTCGTACTTCATCTCTTCGTAGATAACGGGAGGGAAGGTGAAGCTCACCTTATACTGGCGTTTCCAGTTGCCATCTTCCGATGTAACGGTATAGATGACGGGACCGTTGGTGAAATCCTGTTCCGAACCGTTGGCCGGCGATAGGGTAGCGCCTGGAGTGAGGTTGAACTTCGGGGCGAAGTGGCTGAGGTCGGTGCCGCGTTTCACGAGGAAGCTGATTTCCTGATCTGTTGACATCACGTTCTTGAGTGTATCTGTGGCATTGAGGAAAAAGTTTTCCCATTCTCCGTTGGTAGCGATATAAGCCTGCTCGATGTCGCATTCGGCATTGAGAGGCTCATCCTTGAAGCATGATGTCAGCGAGAGGATGCTGGCAGCCGTAAAAGATGCAAGTATAAATTGAGATAAAACCTTTATTTTCATTCTGTAAGAACTTTTATTGTCAATAACTGATATATAAATCCGTTGGCAAAGATACGATGAAAACTTGATAATGCCAAATATTTTTCATTTTATTTAACAAGTTAACAGTGAAAATGAATATATCTGTTCGTTTTTTGAATAAAACAAACGCTCTGAACCAAGGGGTATTGGTGGAAAGCTGAAAGATAAGAAGGGCAAAAGCTTCTTGTAATCAAAGCCTTTGCCCTTTGCTGTGTGGACTCCCGCTAGAGTCCCATCTGGCCGCCGTTCCCGTCGTCGGTTCCGCCTGAGGTGTTGCCAGAGTTATCGTCTGAATCAGTCTTGCCTGAATCAGTCTTGCCGGAATCGGTGTTGCCTGCATCGCCAGTGTTTTCTCCCGACTCGATGCCCGTGTATTCGGTCATCTCCTCAGCCTTCACGCCTTTCAGCATGTTCTTCACGCGCTTGCCCTGTTCCATCTCGGTGGCAGGCAGGAAGATGACGTGCATGCCCTTGATGTTGGCACTGGTAAACTTCTTGGCACTGTCGGCTGGGGTGGTGGTGAGACCCACCTTGAAGGAACCGAAGCCGTCGAGCACCACTCGCTTGCCGTCGGAGAGGCCGTAGCCGATCTCGGTTTCCAGGGCATTGATCACTGCGATGATGTCTGGCTCGGTCAGGGTGCATCGCTTGTTGATCTTTCTAGCAATCTCCTTGGTGTCAATAACACCGTCTACTACTGCTCGTCCATAGACCTTACCCTTGGTCTTGGAGTTCTTGCGGTTGTTAACTACTTTTCTGTACTTTACGCTCATAGTATTAAAAATTTTAAAGGTTAAAAAATAAAATGTGTTTTTCTTTCTAATTCAGCCCAGGACTTGTCTTTTTTAACAGCCCTGGGCTGTTTCCCAATTTCTTCACCAGCTTAGTTCACGGTATTGGCAAACCCCAGTGAGGTTGCGATAGCAGTGAGTACAGCCAGTGCGATTTTGATGATGGTCTTGATAGTGTCTTTTTTCATAGTATTAGATGATTTGAAATGTTTGGTTATTTCAGAGTCTGATGCCGGTTGGGCCGTCGCATGGTATAGCTTACGTGCAGCCAGCGTTTCTGTGGTTGTCCGCGCGGTTCAAGAATCATCTGGTCGAAGTCGCAGTTCTTCCGGATGAATTCCATGTACTTCAGCAGCACCTCGCTGTTGGTGACGAAGATGTCTGCAGCCTCGCCCAGTTCGTGCTGACTTCCGATAGCTCCTCCCACCTGCAGATTGAGCAGGTGGCACCTGTAACCGCTGGTGATGCGGATAGCACCGAACTGTCGGCGAAGAGGCTCCAGGATCTTCTCACATAGCGTGGTGAGTCTTATCACCACGATGATGTCATGTGGTGTATTATCAACGCCATTTTTCATGGCAGTGCCCGATTTGATGAATTCCCCGAGGGCGAAGTGGGGTGAGAGTAGCATCTTGTGCATCTTCTCGTTTTCCTGTTCATTGTATTCCATAGTGATGTCAATTAAAATGTTTTTTATATTTGTGTTTTTCTTTCTTATTATTTCTGATGCAAAGATACAACATTTTTCCGGTTTTTGCAATAGGTTGAGGGTTGCAGCAAGGGTTGTCATCGGGGTTGTTTTGAAAAAGAAAACCGCCTGTGGGCAAATCGGATGTCCACAGACGGTTTTTCTTTATGATATACTATACTTTTTTATTTCTCGCTCTTTACTCGCAAGAACTTATCTACCATCATCAGGTTGCTGAACTTGAATGATGGCTTGCATGCCTTCCTGGTCTTCAACTTGATGGTGAAGAGGTCGTGGGTGCCTTCTACCGCTGGCTGTTCACCGATGTTGACGAAGGTAGGGTAGATCAGCTTGCTGCCGTCAGAGTGGAGGCGGTCCTTGGAGATGTTCTCCATCTTGCCCATATCCTTGATGTCGATGCCGATGAACTCGAAGTCGGTGGCATTGTATGGCAAGGCAAAGCTCAGGGCATTGAGAGATACGAGATCCTTGCCCTTCACGGTGAGGGTGATGACGTCGCCTGCCTGGTATGCCTTCTTGTCGGCTACGAGCGAGATGCTGCCTGCAACAGGAGCCACCTGCTTGCTGCTTACACCGCTCTTCAACTGGGTGGCAACCACCGAGATGTCGTAGGCATCAATCAAGCCGTTGCGGTTGATGTCGCCATTGCTTACATAGCCCTCGAAGTCCTTGTCGCCCTTGCGCAGACCGCAATAGTTGAGATAGGAAGTGAAGTCGTTCTCATCGATGCGGTTATCGTTGTTGATGTCGCCCGGCTTCTTCATCTTGCTGCCTGGGGTCTTGAATACATACAACTCAGTACCTGACGCCTGTCCGCCTTTGGTCTCCTCAACGGTCATCTTCACATACTGTGCCTCTGGCTCACCCTTGAACTTGTATTCCTTTACACCCCCATCCTTGTTCCACTCGAAGGTGCCGTTCTCAGTCCAGTTGCTGCCATCGAAACTTGTTGCGATGCGTCCCTTGTAAATCTGTCCGTGACTGTCACGCTCTGAGCTTGGCAGATACTGAATCTTGTCGAGCTTGGCGATGCCATGCAGGTTCATCGTCATGTCGAATGGCAATACGCCTTCCTTCTTGTAGTAGTCGGTGTGCCAGTAGTTCTTCTCGTTGAAGTCGAACATCTTGGCTACCTCCAGTCCTTCCCAGTCTGGGGTGGAGTTGGTGGCTGTGATGTCACGGATTGCCTCGTCGAGAGGGTCCTTGATGGTTCGTCCCTTCAGGGTGGTCCACTCTGATGCCCCGTCCTTGTTCACCGCTCTCACCTGTATGTCATACTCGGTTTCTGGTTTCAGATTCTCGATGGTGAATTCAGTGCTGCGGATGGTGGAGTGGAGCATACCGTCAATCTTCACTTCATAATAGTCTGCGTTTGCCTGCTTGTCCCATGCTGCAGTGATAGTGAATGCCTTGTTGGCGCCCTCTGCGTCCTTCAGGCTAGCTTGAGGGGCGTTCAGTGCACCTGCTGATTTGAGCAGGGCATCGCTGTTGTCGAACTGGTAGCCGTCCATGCGAAGCTCGATGGCATTGGCAGTCACGTCGGTTTTTGCCAGATGGATGCATACCATCGGGTTCTTTGTGATGTCCACTTTCTCGAAGTCGCTGCCTTTGGTGGCAAAGCGGTTGAACTGTGGAGCCTTGTCGTAGAACCAGGCGTTCTCTGTGGAGCGGAGAGCCTCCATCGTGTTCACCTCTGTCAGTTTCACAGTCTTTCCACCCATCTTGGCAACCAGCTTCTTGGGAGCCTGGCTCACGTTGATGCGAATCTCTGTAGACTGGTTCTTCTCCTGTCCGGCAAAGTTGCCCTCGGTCTTGTCGATATTGACGGTGAGGCGGTCTTTAACCAATGAGGAGTGGATGTGGGTTGTGGCGTGCTCACCGATGCGGTAGAGCTCGGTCTTGCCATCATCATCATAGAGACTGTAGTCAGACTCTCCGTATGGATAAAGCTCGAAGATGCGGTTGGTGTTGTCTATCTGCGAAACGTTGTTGTTAGGGTTCACCATCGGAATGATGGCCCCTCTCTTCACGAACACAGGCAGTTTCCAGTAAGGCGCATCAAACTCGTTGATGATTCTTCCGCCCTGGTATACCTTTCCGCTGAAGTAATCCACCCATTCTCCCTCTGGCAGATAGATGCCGTTACGGATGTCGTTGCCCTGCTTGTCCATCCTGGTCTCCTTGTAGATAGGAGCCACGAGGAAGTAAGGACCGCACATAAACTGATATTCCGTAGCCTTGCCCAGGGTGTAAGGGTTAGGGTCGTCGAGGAACATCGCTCTCATCAACGGCTTGCCGGTCACTGCCTCCTGGGCTGCGGTGTAGATGTATGGCATCAGCTCTGACTTCAGCTTGAGATAAGTTCTGTTGACGGATGCTGATGGTTCGCCGAGGATGAACGGATACTTGGCATTGGATCCCCAGCCGTCCATGTTGAGTCCCATCGCAGTGAAGGTCTTCCATTCAAACTCACGCATGTTCATGATTGGGTTCTTTCCGCCAAAGATACCGTCCAGGTCGGAGGTGATGTTGGAGAGACCGGAAAGACCTGCGCCGATGAAGGTAGGGATATGGAAACGGATGTATTCCCAGTCGCCACCCGTCTGGTCGCCCGACCAGATGGATGCATATCGCTGTGTGCCTGCCCATCCGTCGAGAGAGATGATGAATGGGCGTGCGTTGTTGCCATAGTAAGGCATGATCTGCGCCACGTCGCTCACGCCGTTGAGTCCGAAGGAGTAGCCGTCGCCCACCCAGGCAACGTCGGTCTTGAGTACTCTCACTCCTGCGGTGCCCACCTCTTTCACGATGTCGCGCTGCAACAGTGCCTCGATGCTGTCCTTAGGGTGAAGGTCTGACTGGGTCCAGAGACCAATCTCCACGCCGTGCTTGCGGGCATAGTCGCCAAACTGCTTCAGGTTCTCGATGTTGCCGTCGAGGGTTGATTCCTGGCCATAACCGGCTCCGTATCCATCGTTAGGCAGGAACCATCCCAAAGGCATGTCGTGGTTCACGTAGCGGTCGATGGCAGCTCGGGCAGAGAACTGATAGTTGTTCTTCTCGCCATTGAGCGACTCCTTGATGCCCGTCTTGTCGCTGGCACTCTCCTTGTAGCTCTTGCCGTCCTCGAAGGTCATGGTGCGACCCTTGTCTGCCTCTTTCCAGTAGTCACGGTTGTAGGCATTGAGGTGTCCCTCGTAGAAACCGAACTTAGGCAGCAGCACCGGGTTGCCCGTCAGCTGATAGTATTCGCCCAGCAGGTCGGTAGGCTTTTCGCCCACCATGAAGAATACGTCGAGGTTCTTCGATTCGTGGGATAGCTTCACGCTGCCCTTCTGGGTGGAACCGAAGTCATAGAGTCCCGGCTTGAAGGTGTACCACATGAAGCCATAGCCGGATGTAGACCAGTAGAATGGGGCAGGTGAAGCCACGCCGCCATCCACCCAGTTGTTGGTGTTCACGATTTCAATCTTTTCTCCCTTGTGAGAGAAGCGTCCGTTCTGCACGCCACCGCCGAAGTAGTATTCGTCTGGCTGCTCCTGGAGGGTGAGCGTCACCTTCTCCGGAGTGAAGGTGGATGGTGCGCTCTGGGTAGCCACGGTCTTGCCGTTCTCGGCGTTTACAATCTTGAACAGTCCGGTGGTCTTGTTGAAGATAACCTTTGCCTTGCTGCTGGCGAGGATGATTTCATCGCCCTGCTCAGTAATCTGCAGGCTGCCCACCTTGGTGCGTGGATTGTCCACCAGGATGTGAGCCTCAGGCTTTGCCTCCGGGTCTCTCATCACGCCACCGTTGTGGTCTTCAAAGATTCTGAAGATGTTCTCGCCGTAGAAGTCAACTGCCACTCTGCGGTGGTTGGCGAAGCAGAGTTCTACGGTTGTCGGGTTGATTCTGAGAATCTGCACGCCGTCTGCCTGCGCAGCCTGTGCTGTGATGGCTGTCGAAGCAGACGGAGTTTCGTTGGTAGCGTTGGCAACCATAGGCAGGCTTACAGCCACTGCCAATGCATTGCCAACGTACATTTTTCTATAGATGTTATTCATTTCGTTTTATTTGAAACAGATGTTTTCTGTTATCCCTTCAGTGGGTTACTTCAGAATCACACCGCTGTTGTCGGTAGGGTTCTGGGTAAGAGTGCCTGGATATGCGTTGATGGCATTCTGAGGGATATAGTATGTTACGCGATAGTCAGATGCCTTCACCTCCTCGTGCTGGTTGTGAGGACCTGGGTAGTCGCGTGTCAGCGAGTGACCGTTGCGGAACACGTCATAGCTGCGCTCTGCCTGGTAGGCAAGTTCCAGCTGGCGCTCCTTGTCAATCAGTTCGAAGGCGTTGTCGGCGTTGAGCTTACCTGCAGGATAACCACCGTTTACGATGGAGCGGTTGCGGATGGTGTTGAGGTCGGTGAGCGCCTTGTCATATTCGCCGAGCTTGGCGTATGCCTCTGCACGGTTGAGGTAAATCTCGCCCAGACGGCTGATGACCGGTGAGTGAAGCTGAGAGTCCTCACCCTCGCGCGAACACTTCACGATGTAGAACTGTGGATACTCACGGTTCACGGTGATGTAGTTGTCGAGCATGCCCTGATACTCTGTGCCATTATAGTTGATGGTATAGTACTCGTCGTCGGCACTGACCAGAGTGAGGTCGTAGGAGTTGCCGTTCTTGTCGGTGCAGGATACCTTGTCGCCATTGTGCTTGGTATCGAACTGGGCATAGTGCTTGTTGCCGTCGCTGCCCACATATACGAAGCGGAACACTTCCTTGTTGTCTTCGGTGTAAGTAGGCTCGATGAAGTTGGCACGTGCATCTACAATCTTCTTTGATGCAGGACGCCAGTCGTTGCGGCCTGTCTCGTTGAGCAGGTCGATGTATTTCTCGCTGGCGTACATCTCTCCCCATCCCATGCCACCGATGTTGGAATACATACCGCCGATTCCATAGTAGTGGTCATAGCCTGAGTATTCAGAAGCCACACGCTTCACCACGAAGATGTCCTCCGGGTTGTTCTCAGGAACGATGGTGTTGTACTTCATGAACTCCTCGCGTGGAAGCAGAGAGTAGTCGCTGTTTCCGATTACCTTGTTGGAATAGTCAACGGCGAGCTGTGCATACTCACGGTTAGGGTTCTCGTAGGTGCCGCTCATATAGAGATAGATGCGTGAGAGCATCGCCTGGGCTGCTGCCTTTGATGCGTAGGCTGGACCACGGTTCGTGCTGAGCAGCTGCTCTGCCTTCTTCAGGTCGTTGATGGCCTGCTCGTAGGTCTGCTGCACGGTGGCACGGTCGCCGAGCTGCAGGTCGAGGATGTTGTCTGGGGTACCGTTTACGATAGGCACACCCAGGTTCTTCTCCGGTGCCTGGTAGTAAGGACGACCGTAGGCACGGCAGAGGTAGAAATACATCATGCCACGCACGTAGTAGCATTCGCCGAGTGAGTTGTCGATTTCGGTGCTTTGTCCCTCATTTATCATGTTGATGATGTTGGAAGCCTGTGCGATGGCCTTGTAGCCTGAGTCCCAGAAGCTCTGCAGACGATAGTTGTTCGGCGTGCGTGAATAGGTGATGAACTCGAAGAAGGCATCGGTTGAAGAACCACGGATCACCATGTTGTCACCTGCATACTCTCCGCAACGGTGCATAGGGTCAGACCAGCTCTTGAGCTGAGCATACATACCGTTGAGCAAGGCATCGAGGTTGCTCGCAGGATTGTTCTTTATCTGTTCGTCCGACATGCTGTAGGTCGGGAAACGCTCAATGTCGCAAGAACCCAGGAGGGTTGCGCCAAGCATGAGCATCAATATACTTTTATTCATTTTCATTGTTGTCAAGAATTTAGAATGTTAAGTTAACACCAAGCATAAACTTGCGTACGGCTGGATAAACTGAGGTGCCTCCAGTGTTGGTTACGCTCAGCACTCCCTTGTCGTTGGTGCCTGCTGGCAACTCTGGGTCAACGCCAGAATAGTCGGTGATGGTAAACAGGTTCTCGCCTGATACAGAGAGGCGCAGGGTCTGGATGCCATACTTCTTCAAATCGAAGTTGTAACCCAGGGTGAGTGAGCGCAACTTCAGGTAGTCTGAGCTTTCCAGATAGCGTGATGATGCCAGGTTACCCTTGTCCTGGTTGTTGTACATGGCACGTGGGTGAGTGGCGATGTCGCCTGGCTTCTCCCAGCGGCTCCAGCCCTTCTGCAGCTTCATCTGGTTGCGGTCGCCGGCATAGGCTCCGTCGGAGTCGAACTCCTGGCGGTAGTAGCTGTAGATCTGGCCGCCAAGTGAATAACCGAAGTTTGCCTGCAGGTCGAAGTTCTTGTAGAACAGAGAGGTGGAGAAGCTGCCATATACATCAGGAGATGCCTTTCCACACTTGTAGTATGAAGCCTTGGAATAGCTGTCGGTTACCACCTTGTTGCCATTCGCATCGTCCATATACCACTGTGGCTTACCGTCCTCTGGGTTAACGCCAGCCCATTCCTTCATATAATAGGTGTCTACAGGCTCGCCAATCTCAAGGATGCGCTGTGCTGTACCTGCAATCGATGTACCGTCGCTGATCAGCACTGGCTTCACTACATAGTTGCCGTTGGCATCACGCTGCTTGTAGAGGTCTCTCAGTTCGTTGCTGTTGTGGGAGATGTTGGCTGTAACATTCCATGTCAGGTCCTTTGTGCGGATGATGTCTCCGCCAACGGTGAACTCGATACCGGTGTTGCGCATCTTGCCGATGTTCTTCCAGATGGATGTCACGCCCACCAGTCCCGTTACAGGTACCTGGTAGAGGATGTTGCTGGTGTTCTTGATGTAGTAGTCGAGGGTGGCATGCAGGCGGTTCTGCCAGAAAGAGGCATCCACACCCACGCCTGTGGTATAGGTCTTCTCCCATGTCAGGTCCTTGTTTCCTATCTGAGAGATGAGCGCACCTGGATTCTCATTATAGGTGGCACCCACTGAGTAGAGAGAGTAGGATGGATAGAGGGAGGTAGGCACATTACCTACAGAACCGAAGGCGGCGCGCAGCTTGAGCTGGTCTACCCAGTCTGCCTTGAACCATGACTCGTTGTTGATGTTCCATGCTCCACTTACGGAGAAGAAGTTACCATAGCGGTTGTTGGAACCGAAGTTGGAACGGCCGTCACGGCGCAATGAGAGCTCTCCGTAGTAGCGGCTGTCGTAGTCGTAACGCCACTGTGTGAAGTAAGACTGCTTTGCCCATGCGGTGCGGTAACCGTTGGCCATCTCCGGCTTGGCAGCTGTCATGAAGTCCTCGAATCCTGAGATGAATCCTGTGGCATATACATCGGTATACTTCATTTCATAGTCGTTGAACTCGTAGGCGAGCAAAGCGTTGACGTTGTGCTTGCCCCAGCTCTTCTTGAAACGGAGCAACTGGTTGGTATAGCGGCGGGTAGATACATAGTTGTACTCTGTGGTGCGGCCATTCACTCCCTCGCCAGGACTTGACTTCGGATCGTAGTAGCCGTGAGTCTGGCTGTTGTAGTAACTGTAGTTGTTGACAGATGAGAATGTGAGCCAAGGAGCTATCTTGATGTCGAAATCCAATCCGCCAGCCAGGTCGTAGGTGGTACTTGTTGAGTAGTTGCCTGCGGCAAGGTCGTTCAGATAGTTGGTTGCCTTGGAGTTCACCCATCCGTCATAGTAGTTTGGCACCAGGTTGCCGTTCTCATCGTAAGGGCTATCCCATGGCATCATGGAATACATGGCGCCCACGCTATACTGCTTGTCCTTGTCGTTGGTGCGTGAACCGCTGATGTTCGGCTTGATGGTGAGCCACTCGTAAGGCTTGTAAACCACCTTGATACGGGTGCTGTAGCGGTTCATGTCATAACCCTTCACGGCACCTTCTTCCTTGAAATAGCCCAGGGTGAACATTGACTGTATGTTCTCGCTTCCACCATTGAGGGTCAGGTTATAGTCCTGGGTGGAACCGGTCTTCTTGGCAAGCTTGAACCAGTCGAAGTTGGAGTTTCTCAGGTCTTCGTTCCAGCGTGGGAAGTTCACTGACTCCACATTCTGGAACGACTTATAGTAGTCGTAGAATTCCGCACCGTCCATCATCTCCAGGTTGCCACGGTTCAAAGTGCTCAGACCGGCCTTGGCAGACAGTGAGATAGACATCTTTTCGTGCTTGGCTTGCTTGGTGGTAACGACCACGACGCCGTTGGCACCCTCAGAACCATAGATGGCTGTTGAGGCTGCATCCTTCAATACGGTCATCGTCTCGATGTCGTCAGGGTTGAGGTCGCCGGCACTGTTGCCCACAATGACTCCATCCACAACCCAGAGAGGAGCTGTGGCACCATTGATGGAAGTCTGTCCACGGATAATAATGGCTCCCGTAGAGCCAGGACGACCAGAACCAGGAGCTACATACACACCCGAAACCTTGCCGTTGAGCATGTTTTCAACGGTGGCAGATGTGATGTCTTTCAGTTTTTCTCCCTTGATATTTGCCATGGCACCAGTGAGGCTCTCTTTCTTCTGAGTGCCGTATCCCACTACGACAACCTCTTCGAGCGACTCGGTGTCTTCCTCCAGTGAGATCTTCATGCCGTTGCTGGCTTTCACCTCAGTCTCCTTGAATCCGACATACGAAATCTGTAGGGTAGCGTTGGCGTGGGTATTGAGTTCAAACTCACCATTCAGGTCGGTTACGGCAGCCAGTTTGGTGCCTTTTACTTTCACACTTGCTCCAATGACAGGTTCTCCTGTTTTGGAATCGACGATGGTTCCCTTAATCTTTCCTGTTTGTTGTGTAACAGTCAGTAGCTCATTAGATGATGGGTAGTTAGCGTATGCAGCATTTGCAGCCAGGATAGAGGCGCATACGAGCATACCTACCTTTAGATTTTTTGCCATACTTTGTTCTGTTCGTTCTTGCAGGCTTTTCATTTCTTAATTCCGTTGTAAGCTGCTATTTATATTAAGGTATATAGTCAGCTTGTATTTACCAGATTTCGCACCTATATTAGTGCCTGCTTAGATAAACTTCAAGGTTTAAAATCTGATACTTGGTGCAAAGATATATTAAATTTTTGATAAACAGACAAGTTTTTACGAATTTTCTTTCGTATTGATGAGGATTTTTTTTAAGTTGTTATAAAATCCTCGTTTTTTGTGATAAATATTTACGAATGAGGGTAGAGATTACAATTATTTTACTGGCTTTTTTCGTACCTAAATGTTAAAAATGAGTTAAACATAAAAGAAAGTTTATGTTTTATCTAGTTATTAAAAGATTTTTATGTACCTTTGCATCGTGAATAGATAACTAGATGTTTAACAATTTGAAACTCAACAGATG
>ERZ1034876.955-NODE-955-length-13421-cov-65.007781_pt1 | contig 13421 bp, 14 predicted proteins | sample MGYA00520698_ERZ1034876 | MGnify/ENA primary metagenome ERZ1034876 (study PRJEB33766, sample SAMN09781723) | gut metagenome | biome: gut microbiome | host: Homo sapiens | place: Madagascar | study: EMG produced TPA metagenomics assembly of the PRJNA485056 data...
CCCCATTATTTTCCAGTGATTCAGTCAATTAAAATTTGATTCGATGTATATAAATTTGACTCAATACATTTGTATATGATTGTATAAACATTCATAGGTTTATGCAAATTGTTCACAATTTGTTCATTGACAAACACAGCCCATTGTGGTATACTATATACAGACAAAGGGAAAGAGAACAAAGACAGAATCCCGGAGTCAAAACAGCAGGTTGTAGGATATACAACTAATAGTTGTAGTATACCTATGCGCAGTTTAACAAGTCCAGTTGAATGGACTACAAACAAAGGAGTAACACCATGGAAAAGACAAACAAATTGACCGCCAACCAAAAAGAAATCATTATGCAGAATCCGAAAGTTCAGGCCTTTGACGGCGCTGTCTCCCGTCTGGAAAACGTGGGACGCCTTGCAGGTGTTCAAATGGCGTGTTTGGTCTACACTGCCGACCACGACGGCACATCAGCCGCAATGGGGCTCGCAAGTGCCGCGGATTATCTCCAGCAGGTGCGCAAATACAGCAAGTCGCAGGCTATGAACCTTCAGCGCGTGGGCAAGTTCCTAAAGGGCAACGCCGATTTAGCGCTGGACAGCAACGGTAACGCCATTAGCTTGTCTGCAATGGTGCAGTTGCTCGAATCTTGCGAGAGTGAGACACAAGCGAGTAAACTTATTTCTGACGGAACAGTCAACGCCCTCACACCCGTCAAAAAGCTTAAAAAGCAGATTGACAAGCTGAACGGTAAAGAGATCGCCGCCGACGCTGAATCTAAAGAGGTTGACGGCGACAGCAACAGCGCGGGCGACGCTACGACGGACACGGCGGACAAGTTCCCGCCGGACGTTTACACAATCGACGTGGCGGTCATCGCGCCGGACGGGAACGGGGGCAACGTGACTGTGAAGTCCGAAAACCTCAAATGTAAGCTGTGCATGGTACACACCCGGATTGAGAAAATGTTGCCGTTGGCAACCGCGCCGGGAGCTAAGGTCGTTTTGACCGTCATTCCGCGAAAGTAAACTGAATATGACCGGCCCAAACGGGCCGGCCACTTTTTGACCCTTATATATGCACATTTGTTCACATGAACAGGTGTGAGTCCATTTGTCTGGACCGTTAGCACTCCATAGCTCAGACTGCTAATAGTCAACTGGATTTACAACCATAGGTTGTTGACTCACAACTATAGGTTGTCGGCAACTTTGGGTGTATCTCTGGCTGGATACTACCGCGCATTTTATGAATGCAGTGAGTGTCGCGGAAAGTCCAGTCGTCTGGACCAGTTCCAGAAAACACCCGCCTGAGGTAAATTTTATGAAAAGAAAAAATTCGCTGAAAGAGAAATTTCGGTGGTTCGAGTTTGAAGTAGTTCCCTACTTCGCGTTGCCCTTTGGCATCGTGGCGTTCTACTTAGCGGCGGTGATTGGACCGTGATTCCTAGCGCTAAGTATTGCGACTACAAGTGCATCTGCTGGAAGTGTGCGGAGCAGTTGCACCATGCCTACTGCTGTAATCTAACGCACCACAATCTGGACTGCCCAGAAATGGTGGCTAAGCAGTCCTGCCCCGATTTCACTCCGATTCGAGTCCAGACGTCTGGACTTGATAAATAAAACCGGCCTGACGGCCACACAGAAAGGAAATAATATTATGTTCGACTTCCGTAAAACCGCCCTTGAGTCCACCCTGCTGTCCAAACTTCAGAATGACCGTGAAAAGATTTCCACCCACGACCTGATCCAGCAGTTCCCTGACGGCATCACCGTCAATGCGTTCGACTTCGCCGCTATCGACGACAAGTCTTTCGCCGTCGTGACGTTCAACGAGGACGATACCAAATACTACAACGGCGGCACCGTCCTCTCCAAGATGTGCGTGGCATGGGCGGCCGGGTTCGCGGGCGACCCCGAGGCGGCCTCTACCGCTCTGGCCAAGGCTGGCGGCGTAAAGTTGAAGTTCTCCGAGGACAAGACCAAGAACGGCAACAACGTTACCACCATCACCGTCGTCTGATTCTGAAAGTGAGGTGACTAAGGGAGTCCAGTCGACTGGACTCCCTTTTGTTTTATGGATTATAAAAAGATTTCCAAAATCTGTGCTGAAGCCCGTAAAGAGCTGGGTGTTTCTCAGTATTACGTAGCGGATTACCTATCTACTACACAGCAGAATATTTCCAATTTTGAGTGCGGGCGTAATTTTTCGTCTCGAATACTTTTGTTTTACCTTTCCGAGATTCTCAAAAGTGATGACCTGGATAAAATAAAGGGGGTAGTTCGTAATGGCAAAAATAACAACAGAAGAAATTCTTCATATGGGAGTTCAGAAACTCCGCCGTCTACCCGAGAAGGAAGCCAGAAAATACCTATCTCAGGTTTTTTCAGCGGCAAATAAAAGAATTAAATCTCTATCCAAGTTAAAGTATACACCAACTGCACTTAAACACGTCCAGTCGTCTGGAATTACTAAGTTCGGGTTAAAAGGGAAAACAAATGCCGAACTTTGGAATCAATATGCGGCGGCGCAGGACCTATGGGCGCAAAAATCCGGGACTGTAAAAGGAGCGCTGGAAGTAGAAAAGAATGTTTTTAGGCTTATAGCCATAAATATGACATTTAGTCCAGAACAACAAGGGATGTTTTGGGATATTTATTCAAAGGTAGAAAACGGTGAAATTCCGGGTTCGTCAATTTTTATGAAGCAAATTTACGGAAGTGATAATATGCAAAATTTTATCGCGGAAGAAATTGTTGCAGGTAAAACATCCGATGAAATTCTCCAACGTATTACAAATATGATTGAGGGGCAGGAACCTGTGAATGAACCAGACGACTTTTGGTCTTTCGGACAGAATTAGGTCTAACGATGAATTTCTGTCCGAAATCGAACGGCAAATAGTTTCCTATGACCTGATAGGAACGAATAAGAAAATTAAATATTTTAATGTTCCCGCGTCGTTCGATATTGAAACGTCGTCTGTCCAGTCGTCTGGACTAAAAATGTCGCTCACTTACGAATGGTCCTTCGGAATAAACGGAATAGTAACCGTTGGGAGAACGTGGGAAGAATACGAGGAGTTGATTAGAAATGTAGAAAACTTATTCGGAACATCTGAAAATGTTCATCTAATTGTGTATGTTCATAACTTGTCATACGAATTTCAATTCATGAGGAAAATCTTTGAATGGGATAAGGTATTCTCGTTAGATGTTCGTAAACCAGTATATGCTATAACTAAGTCCGGCATAGAATATCGCTGTTCTTATAAGTTATCTGGGTACAACTTGGAAACTGTTGGTAAAAACTTACAGAAGTACAAAGTCGAAAAAATGTCTGGCGATTTGGATTATTCCAAAGTACGACACAGTAAAACTCCTTTGACAGAAAAAGAATGGCAATATTGTGTTCACGATGTTTTGGTTGTAATGGCGTACATTCAAGAGAAGATTGAATCCGACGGTGACATTACGAAAATACCATTGACCAAAACTGGTTACGTTCGTAATTATTGTCGCAATAATTGTTTTTATCTTTATAAGTCGCATAAACGTGGCGGTTGGAAGTATAAACAGTACCGTCAACTTATGCGAAATTTGACTCTTACTCCAGATGAATACAACCAACTAAAACGCGCCTTTCAGGGCGGCTTCACTCACGCCAACGCCGTGTATTCTGGCAGAACTCTTGAAAATGTCGGTTCGTTTGACTTTACTTCATCGTATCCTTATGTTATGATTTCAGAAAAATACCCTATGGGTCGCGGGGAACATGTAAAAATAACGTCCTCAGAACAATTTGAAAGATGTTTAAAAAACTACTGTTGTATGTTCGATGTTGAGTTTAAAAACATTGAATCCATAACTTACATTGAGCATCCTATTTCACTGTCCAAATGTCAAGTAGCAATAAACCGTGTTGTAGATAATGGTCGCGTAGTATCTGCTGACCTGTTACGTACCACTATTACAAATTTGGATTGGGACGTTTATAAACATTTTTACCATTGGGAAGATGCAAAAATAGGAAATTTTGTACGCTATCCAAAAGGATATTTACCAACAGACTTCGTTAAATCTATTATGAAATTATATCAAGACAAAACTACGCTTAAAGGCGTAGAAGGAAAGGAAGTGGAGTACCTAGGCTCTAAGGAAATGGTAAATGCGGCGTATGGTATGACTGTAACAGACATTTGTCGTGACGAGATTATCTACGATGAGTCCAGTCAACTGGACTGGGAAAAGCAAAAGCCAAACATCGAAGGAGCAATCGAGAAGTACAATAAATCCGCTCGTAGATTCTTATTCTATCCTTGGGGGGTATGGGTAACTGCTTATGCTAGACGAAATCTTTTTAGTGGGATTTACGCCGTCGGGGAGGATTATGTGTATTCTGATACCGACAGTATCAAAGTCCTACACCCAGAAAATCACATGGATTACATCGAGGAATACAACAAAATCGTCATTCGTAAACTAGATGCCGCAATGGAGTTCCACAAATTGCCAAAGTCGTCATACAAGCCGAAAACCATCAAGGGAGTTGAAAAAGTCCTAGGCGTATGGGATAATGAGGGTGTTTATTCTCGTTTTAAAACAATAGGCGCAAAACGGTACTTGGTGGAAAAAGACGGCAAGATTAACCTTACTACTTCTGGTGTAAATAAGCGCACTGCAATGCCATACCTGTTGAAGAAATACGGTGATAATATATTTGACGCCTTCGCAGAGGGTCTGTACATTCCACCGGGTTACACAGGTAAAAATACGCTTACCTATATTGATGACGAACAGCACGGGTTAGTAACAGATTATCTAGGTGAAACCACCGAATTCTATACACCGTCAGGCATACACATGGAACCAACAGACTACACTTTCTCAATGTCCGCAGAATATATCAAGTATCTATTGGGGGTGCAAACCTATGAAAAGTGACACGGTCCAGACGTCTGGACCAAAAAAGAAAACAAAATATTACCGATTGAAGAACATTCTCCAGAAGAACGCCACTTATAATGTGATGTTCGGAGAGCGTTCCAATGGTAAGACCTACGCAGTACAAGAATACTGCATCAAAGAATATATAGCTGGTAGAGGACAAACAGCATGGATTCGCCGTTGGCAAGACGACTTCAAAGGAAAACGTGCCAAAACAATGTGGGACGGCTGTGTTAATAACGGTGAGTTGGAGAACTGGACAGGCGGTCAGTTCGACCACATCAACTACAAAGGGGGTGCATGGTATCTCGCAAAGTTCGATGAAACGTTGAACAAGGACGTCGAGTCTATAACTCCTTTTGCATACTCGTTTGCGATTAGCGCTATGGAGCATGACAAATCAACTAACTACGATGGTATTATAAATGCCGTACTTGATGAATTCTTGACTCGCAGTTACTATCTCCCAAACGAGTTTGTGCTGTTCATGAACGTTTTGTCAACTATTATACGTGACCGCGACAACGTCAAGATTTTCATGATGGGTAACACCGTCAACCAGTATTGCCCGTACTTTGCAGAAATGGGCCTGACTCACATTAAAGAAATGAAGAAGGGTGACATTGACGTTTATGAGTACGGCGAAAGCGGATTGACTGTTGCGGTTGAATACACTGATTCGCCTAACAAAGAGGGCAAAAAATCTGATAAGTATTTTGCCTTTAATAACCCCAAACTTTCTATGATTACAGGCGGTGCGTGGGAAATTGCAATCTATCCGCATTGCCCATGCAAATATAAACCGCGTGACGTGTTGTACACATACTTTATAATCTTTGACCGCGAAACTTTGCAATGTGAAATCATCTTCACTAAAGATGAACGTGATAATGATGTGCTATTCACGTTTATTCATCGTAAGACCAGCGAGTTGAAAGACCCTGACCATGAGTTGATTTACAGCCCGGAATATTCACCGTTACCTAATCGTCGTCGTAAGATTACTAAACCAACAGATGAAAGGGAACGTAAAATTGCATCGTTTTTTGGTAAGGATAAGGTGTTCTATCAGGATAACACCGTAGGTGAAATCGTCCGCAACTATATCATGTGGTGTCAGAAAGGAGAGTGAGTCCAGATGACTGGACTGGAGAAACTCTATAATATAGTTCTCAAGGAACAAAATGTTCTTAACAGTTCCATATACGCTTGGAATAGCCAGCGTGATTACAATATGGTGGAGTATGACAAGGCTCGTATGGATGAATTACGGTGGATTAAGCATGTAATTGAGGACATCCAGAAAGGATTGAAACAATGAATTACCTTGGCAAGTTCTTTGAGGAAGTTGTAAAGACTTCTATGAGGATGCAAGAAGCCCGCGAACATGGAGATGAAGATACTGTCGCGTACTATAATGGCAAGCTGGATGCTTACCAATTTGTACTAACTAACGATATGTTGGATACAAAGAAATAATAATAGCCCGGTCCAGACAACTGGACCGGGCTATTATTATTTTGTAGTATACTGAATGTTGAGCTTCTTCAGCAACTCGGTGACGGTCTTGAAGTCGCCAGCCGACAGCGGCCCGGCGTTGATGTAGTACAGATTCACCGTACTGTCGCGCTTAACGGAATGATACACGCCATTCACCACGCTGGAGTATTTATTGACGAAGTTGTCGTCGAGCCAGCTCAGAGGATTGTAACGCTTGCCCTTCCAGATAACCTCGAAGTGCAGGTGCTGACCAGTCGCGTTGCCAGTAGAACCCATGTACCCGATAATCTGGCCGCGGTAAACATTCTGTCCCTGCTTAACCAGAATCCGGGACATATGCGCGTACCGCGACTGGAGCAGGCCGCCCTCGAAATGCCCGTGGTTCAGCCGAACCATGTTGCCGTAGGACTGCATACCAGTTTTGGTTCTACCGTTCCAATACTGGAGCTGGTCAACGCGCCCAGATTCCGCAGCGTAGATAGGTTTCAGTCCAGACGTCTGGACTGCATTGGTAACAATGTCAATGCCATTGCCATCGTTGATGAATCCACGGGTCAACATGGCCTGACCGTCAACCGGCCAATCGAACAACCACTCGCCATTACTCTGAATACCCATTAGAGAATTACTCCTTCCTTGAGCAACCGCTCAATCTCTTGTTTTTCCGCGTCGGTAGCATTAAGGTTTTCAACGTGGACGAACTTGACTTGCGTAAAACCAGTACACGCAGATAACTTGGTATAGGTGTTAGACGGATAACCAGACAGGGTTTCAAAGTTCTGAGCCATAGCCGTCTGAGGACGAGAAATAATCAGGTACGGAATCTTAGCTCCCATCGCACCAGCATTACCAGTAAACGAACCAGAGCGTTCAACATTAGCATGAGAATTAAACGCGAGATTAGTAATACCGCCGAGAACTGCTGCACCCGCTCCGAGCGGAGTCGGAGCCGTTATAGCACCGACAACCGTACTAGCAATGGTAGAGACAATCCCCATATAAGACCCGCTAGACAGCGGATACTGAACAGAACAACTGCCGGGGAACGTGTACAAAACACCGCCTGCGGTATCGCGTTTAACGTTTACATCAGCTAAACATGCACCAGTGAAAACATCGACATGATATTTAACAGATACCGTTGCGCGCATAACATCAGACGGGTCAAGCCGCCTTACTCCGATAAACGGAAGGTAGATGGAGATTTCGGTGAACGGCGGATAGTCGAACACATTACCGAAATATTCCTGTAAGCTAATCGAACCGCAATCGACGGTGACGTACTGTTCACTGACGAGATTGCTAGGAACTTCGGAATCCAGATAGCCGCATTTTATCGTACCCTGTCCAGACGTCTGGACTGGACTGAATACTTTGTGCAAACCGATGATGGCCTGCATGGGGTCGTTGAACAGTTTCTTGATTTGCTCAAAGAAATCAGACGACCAAAGCCATGCACCAAACTGGTTCAACTGGGCTTGCGTTGGATTGTAAACGGAATAAAGAGAACTAGCCTTTCCGGTTTGAGGAACTACTGTGGGAGTACTTCCAGCTCCAATATCAGGTTTGTTTTCAGCCGGGTCAAGTTTCGGAAGAATTTTTGTAATAAGGTCTTTAAGGCTAGGAGCGGTTTCGGGATTAACCTGAGGATTCGTTTGCGTAGCAGGACCTGTTACAGGTTGAGGGTCGAGAGCAGTTGCCGCTTCAGGAGTAGGTACTGGTACATAGGTATAAGTTTTAAGAGCACCGTCGGGCTGAAGAACTGTATTTGTAACGGCATTTGTCCAGAGTTCGGGGAACTGTGCTTTGAGAAGTTCGAGAGCGGTAGCAACACTAGTGGCTGTAGAGAGGTCGGGGGTTGTGGCGTTTGGTTGATTGCCGACACCTGCTGTGGGTAGTAATACATCTCCGAAATTACTAAATTCACACACGTGACCTCTATTATATATCTCAGGTTTAAGATACGCACTCATACCAGAGTCAGTAACATGGGAATATAATATAGTCCCGGCTATATTATAACGTATGCTATACTTATCTATTCTATGCGGATAGTAAATATAAGGGATGTTGTTTGAATTAAACTGTACTAACCCATCGGAAGGATGCGAATCAGATATATATATATCAATTTCCGCTAAAGACGGTCTCCCACTACCAGAAGTGCCAAAATATAATAACTTAAATAAATCATTCGGATACGGAATACCAAAATGATTTAGTAAGTTATCCACCATTTCTCGTGAATATGGCGGAGTATCATCTTCTGGCGTAGAATTAGCTACAACTACTTTTTCAACATCATCGAACGATATACCAATATATTTGGCTCGCTGGCCTGCTGTATAAGACGGATACTCTATACCGGTATTAAATACTGCTTTCGTCTGCATATACCACGCGAGATACGCCAACTGCTGTTCATCCATATATGCCTGAGTAGTATTACCCTCAGGAGAGGTACCAAAAAGCATATCGAAAACGAACCCACCCGGAGTTCCTGCAAGCGCTCGACTGACCTCGTTCCACGTTTCGGGATTGAGTGTACTCATGTTATGACTATCCCAGAAATCAGGGTTAGCATTATAGAGAGCTTTGTCAATAGTTTTGCCCAAAGCGCAACCAGCCGATACTGCACCAACCGCGGGGAGAACTGTTCCGAAAACGAAATTACCCGCGGCGGCCAGACCTGTAGACGCAGAAACTACGCCAGTAGTAGATGTAATCTTTCCAGCTCCATCTTTAGCAAAATTAGTAACACCGCTAACAGAACCATTAACAGTAGCCCCAACAGTATTACTATTAGCAACGTCGCCAATAGCATCAGCTTCGTTAAGAACGTCCTGCATATTCTTAACCCAAGCACGTTGCGCTCCGCTAGTGGTTTCCAACTGCACAGTATTATTTTTTAAATAATCCAGCGCTTCTTGAGTTTCTTTAGCCTGCACCCAGTCTGCCTTGTACACATAATCCCAATCGAGATACCCCTTATTTATAGCGTCTATAAGAGCATCATAATTTATAGCCGGTTCGCCCATTAAGAATCACCCCCTGCCGTAATCAGAATAAACTCGCCTTGTTCGCTCAACCCAGACGGGAACACTTTAATGTCGGTCTTAGTCTTTACGAGATTAACCCAGTTAGGACTCGCCAAGTAGTTGCTCAATCCTGTTTCCTGCGTGTTATCGAGGATGACATTCAATCCTTGAATTTCATCCTTATAACTCATAAGAACGTCACACCGCATGGACACTTCCCAGACCTTTGTCCTTACGGATGTAATATCCACGATGTAGTAATACCGCCCGAACTCGGGAATGTAACAGTAGTTGTACCCTGCGATGTTTTCTTCCGCTTCAATCCGAATCTTAGGGCTCAAAACGCTCGTCTGGTTACGAAGTTCGCCAGACAACTGTTTTTCATCGGTGAGAACTTTTACAACTCGGTTATTTTCCGAAGCTGTCTTAAACAATGAAATTGTAAAAGCCATCTTGTATCCTTTCCAGTCCAGACGTCTGGACTAAAGATAAACGGGCTGACGGGGTTCCCGCCAGCCCGTAGGTTGGTTATGCTACGTAGAACACCACGAAGTTCTCGTTGAGGTCGTTGAAGTAACCAGCATCCATCTTGTAGAAGTAGTTGGTGAACTCGGCCTTGGCGTTGTAGTTCGTAGTGGTACGACGGTTCATGTTGCATACACCCAGCGCGTCACGGTCAAACATGACGCACAGGATACCAGCGGCGTTGACCTCGTTGCCGTTTGCCGTCTTGATGTGGATGTCAGACGTGCTGGAGAAGGCGAAGTCCTTGCCAGACCCCTGCCAGAACGGGACGCCCTCGGCCTTGGGCAGAGCAACGAACTGATCGTGGTAGGTGTCGCTCTGAAGGTAGGTGGACACGCCAGTCTGGAACTCGGCCAGCATGACGACGTGGAGCATATCCGCGGGAGTAAAACGGGCCTTGCCGCCGACGTTGAACAGCTTGCTCATCGAGCGCATACGAATCTCGTACAGACCCATGATGTACGCGGCGAACCGCAGGAAGTCCTTGTCGAAGATGGCCTGCTCGGCGGTCAGAGTCTTGGTGAACTTGGTGTTGTACAGCTTGAGCAGATTGACAGCTCGGGCGTTGCCAGCGGCAGTGTAGTCGTCAGTAGGCATAGCGTCGTGCATAGTCTCCGCGGTCATGTTGTTGATGGTCTGCATGATAAGGCCATCCAGCTTGACGGTGAAGGACTTGTCGATCTCGTTGAAGATCATGTTGATGAAGCCCATCATCTGGGCGGCAGAACTGAACGCGGACTTGACCTGACGCTCAGTGATAGAGTTCTCAATCTCGAACGTCACGCGGCTGGAGAAAAACTTGGTTTCGGCCTTGGGCTTATGGAACACGTTGGGGTCATAGGACTGGCCGTCGGTCAGCTCCCACGACTTGTTCTCGGTGGCTTCGGGCATCTCGCTGGCAATCTTTTCCAGAATTGCGCCGTACTCCCAACCGTCCATCAGAACGGACGGGGCCGATCCCTGGTAGACTCTGTTGACGAACACGACTTTGCCAATGTGGTCGACGAGGGTTTTGACGTAGTTGTCGTAGGAAGTCGCCTCGAGGACCTGTTTGCCCATGTCGATAAGACCTTCGAGGTCAACGGTCTGAATGGCACCTTCACCAACAATCTGCTGCTGTACGGCATTAACAATAGTGGCAACCTGATTAACAATCATTGTAAATCATTCCTTTCGTGTATTTAGTCCAGACGTCTGGACTTAGTAGATGGGGATTGTGAGGACGGAATCGACGTCCTTGAATATCTGCTCAAAGAAGTCGTACATCCAGAGATTGCGCTCCTGCTGGAGCAAGTTCTGAAATGTGTTTGTACCGATGTTGCCAGTGCGAGTCATCTTGCGGGAACTCGTTCCGGCAGTCGTGTCGGTACCAGTTTCTGTGTAACTACGATTATAGGTATCGGTGTTGGTACGGTCGGTGGTGTCTGTGCCAGTTTCAGTTTCCGTGAGGTCACGAGTAGTAGTGTTCTCGTTGGTCGCTGTGCCGTCGGACATATCGGACGGAACAGAAGTTGACGAGTTGAACCCCCAAATACCGGTCTGGTTGTTGTTGGTGGCGGAGCCGTCGTCCTTGACAGTCCCAGTACCTTTACGGGACAAATCGGGAGTTCTCTTGTCCTGTCCAGTCGTCTGGACTGTACCGGTATCGCCTTTGGTCAGGTCAGGAGTTCTGGTTGAACTTTCCGTACCCTCGACGGTTTCTTCCATCTTGTAGTTGGTGAGCGGATCGAAAGTCGGATTCATAGTCGCCCACAAACGACTCCATTGGGTTCTGAACCTAGCATAGATCAACAGGGCGATTTTTTTCCTATCGGCAGAGGATAAAGAACCATCATCTCCTACTCGCCTAGTGATGATTCTGGAACTAAATCTCTCTCCCGAATGAGTATCGAAATACAGAGTGTCCATCTGGGTTCCTACCATTATGGAACTCCACGGGAGATTACCGGTATTGCTGAATATGCCGCCCTTAGTTTCATAATCGCTAAAGGCTTCATTCAGCGTCACCAGCGGGATTGTCTCCATCATCATCACCTTCTTTCGGTTCGTCGTCAGGCTCGTTTTCCTGTCCAGACGTCTGGACTCCTTCGGCGTCTGCCTTCATTTCCTTGATTGCGTACTCGGATTCCAGCTGAACATCTTCCCACGCCGAAGAAAGTCTCACTGAAATATTTGTGCCGTACATAGCGTTGACCTTCTCAAGGTCTTGCTGACGACAGAGCAACATCTGGTCAATCATGGGGAGCATAATGTCGTTGTTAAGACCCAGCTCTGCGGCGGACAAAGACTCACGTTTCATGTTGTAGTTAGCCTGAAGTCCGAGGTCGTTAAACCATTTAGACTCCAGATACTGATGCAGTTCCGTGAGTTCCGTAATCTGTGACGAGCCCGAATTCTGACCATACGGTTGTGCCGTAATACCGTCAAAAAACGGGGTAGTCATGACAGCGGAGAGTTTGCCAGCAACGAGGTCACTCACGAACTTATCAGCAGCGTCCTTATCGCGGTCATTGTCAGCGCGCAAGAACGTCTGAGTTCGCTTGTTAATCGACGCCATACGGATAGAAATGAAGTTTTCCGCCAATAGGGTTGCATACCGGGAGCAAAGCGGCATAAGACCCTCATAAAGGAAATCGTTGCGAATGATTTCACAGTCCTTGCCAATGGTCAGCGATGCTGAGTATTCGAGAGCTGGGTTTGCAACCGTTAGGACGGTGGGTTGGTAGTATACATCGGGAACTCCGCCCAACCCGCCCCCCATGGCGTACAACTCGCCCTTGACCTTGACGATGCCAACGAATCCAGACGACTGGACATATTGTTCGAGGAATTTCTGGGGGATTGACTCCGGGAGTCCCGTGTACTCGAACATAGCCTGTGTGCGGATAAGCATGTAACGGACGAGGTCACCGACCAACCTGTTCTTGTCGGTAAAGTCGTAGACAACATTACCGAGGTGCAGATAGTCCATAGTTCTGTCCCAACATGGGGTGTTCTTAGCCATCGTTCTTACTCAACAGTGTCACAAGCTGTTTCGTTGCGACAGTGTTATCGTTGATAACGCTGGTGAGCTTGGAGATTTCCTCGGCGTGGGCTTCGGTCTGCTTGTTCATCTGATAATACATCAGAAGGCACATAGCACAAGGAAACCCAATATTGGAGATAATCTGGGAGATAGCATTTGCGTCCATTGTAACACTTCCTTTCATTAGAGTCCAGACGACTGGACTTACCAGTTGAATGGCGATTAGGAAGTCCAGACGACTGGACTACCGAGCAGCGGTCGGGGTGGTAGCGTGGCCCCACTTCTACCTCTGTAACTACATTGTACCATAGCAAGAGGGAAATGTCAATGGGCAGAATGAACAAAGATGTGGACAATAAACGAGTTAGTTTTGTTGATTTCGCCACCGTATAGGGG
>ERZ1034876.961-NODE-961-length-13339-cov-47.989913_pt1 | contig 13339 bp, 10 predicted proteins | sample MGYA00520698_ERZ1034876 | MGnify/ENA primary metagenome ERZ1034876 (study PRJEB33766, sample SAMN09781723) | gut metagenome | biome: gut microbiome | host: Homo sapiens | place: Madagascar | study: EMG produced TPA metagenomics assembly of the PRJNA485056 data...
TAAATTCATGATTATTTACAAACAAGTGTGTGAAAGTTTGGAGAAAACGGAAAATAGCAAGTTTGACGAAAGAAAATTAGGCAGAGAGACCGTTAGGAGTTGGGCGCGAAAAAAAGAATAAGTAATAAAGAATAATGAATCATTATGGTGGACCGCGGCGCAGAAGCGCCGCTCAGGAAATATTGGGTTTGATGTTATTTGAAAAGCAGCTGCAAAGTATATCGACCGTGCGGCACGATGCGGGCATCGTCATGGGCGGGCTTTGCTGAATTGTTAGCTGTAAAATGGAGAGGGTATAAATGTGCCCCATTATCAATTTCGCTAAAGGTAGGTTTAGCGAAATATAGAGGAGGGTAAGTAACAGCCTATTAGAACTCATTCAAACACTGTATTTTGTTCAGCAATGCGAGTCACGCCAGCCACTTACCGAATGGCTTCCTTAAATAAAATAGATTTGTCCTTCACATTAAGCAGATTATACTGTATCTATTAAGCACTATATTCCTGTGTTCATGCGTTTTCTCGCGCATTCTTGTTTGCAAGACTAAATACCATGCCACAGTCAGACAGACCACCGATGCCCAGGATCTCCTGCTTGTGCAGCTCCAAATCGAAGCAGAGCAGATTTTCGATAAGGATATATAATATATAAAATAGGTAGGCACTGGGTTTTAGCTCTTGTTATAAGTGGGCACCGTTTTCCCTTTCTACTACCCGTGTATTGAATCGTAACAAACCTAATATCTCCGAGCGGCGCTCCGCGCCGCGATCCACCGCCATTATTCTTTTTTCTTTAGGCAACACCGCACAATTCCCGCCTTGCGGCTTAAGCACCGCTCCGGCAGCTGCGGCACGGCATCTGCGTTGCCAAAATGCTCGATAAGACATCCAGTATTATCTGCGCTTTTGGCTTAGCATCTGCCGCACCTCGCTCACCGTATCGGCACTTAGAATTATGCGGTATTGCCTTTATTCTTTTTAATTGCTCATTGCTAATTCCTAATTCGTCCAGCACCAACCTTGTGGTGCCGCAAAACTCCTAACTCCTCCCTCCTAACTCCTAACTAAACTTCCCTCTTCCCTTTCTGCCCGCAATTTGCTATAGTTAAATCAGCCCCAAAGCAAATTTATTCAGGAGGAAACTGCCTTGATTTACAAAAAGCAATACGGCCACCCATTTGATACCGAAAGCGTGGTGGGTTCTTTTGCACCCGCGATGGAAACGATTCCATATCTCACCAGGGAACCGGACGGCTTCTCTTATGCCATGGACCCGCAGGATATCCTGTATGGCCTGGGTGAAAACATCCGCGGCATCAACAAGCGCGGCTGGGTGTACGAGAGCAAATGCAGCGATGACCCCAACCATACCGAAAACAAATCCTCACTGTACGGCGCTTACAACTTCATGATCGTGTCCGGCAAAGCCACTTTTGGCTTTTTTATCGACTATCCCGGCAAGGTCACCTTTGACTGCGGCTACACCGATCTGGACACCCTGCGGGTGACAGTGGTCGAAGAAAATTACGACCTTTACATCATTGAGGGTGAAAGCCCGACCGATATTGTGCACCAGTTCCGTCAGCTGGTAGGGCGCAGCTACATCCCGCCCAAATGGGCCTTTGGTGCCACCCAGAGCCGCTGGAGCTACATGAACGAGGACGAAGTGCGCGAGGTTGTGGCCAACTACCGCACCAACAACATGCCGCTGGACGCCGTGGTGCTGGATATTGACTACATGGAGCGCTACAAGGACTTTACGGTGGACGAGCAGCGCTTCCCCCATTTTGCAGATTTTGCCGCCGAGATGAAAGCCCAGGGCATCCGCCTTGTGCCCATCATTGATGCGGGTGTTAAAATTGAGGATGGGTACGATGTATACGAAGAGGGCGTGAAGAACGGTTACTTCTGCACCAATCAAGATGGCACCCCCTTTGTGGCCGGTGTGTGGCCGGGCCGGGTGCATTTCCCTGATATGCTCAACCCCGAAGCCCGTGCCTGGTTTGGCAGCAAGTACAAGATCCTGCTGAACCAGGGCATTGAGGGGTTCTGGAACGATATGAACGAGCCTGCCATCTTCTACTCTGAAGAAACGCTGAAAAAGACCTTTGCCAAAATTGACGAGTACCGCACCCAGAACCTGGATATTTCCAGCTTTTTTGCGTTCAAGAATCTTGTGGCCGGGCTTTCCAACAACGAAAATGACTACAAGCTGTTCTATCACAACACCAAACAGGGCCGCATGCGGCACGATAAAGTACATAATATCTTCGGCTACAACATGACCCGTGCTGCGGGTGAAGCCTTTGAGCAGCTGGAGCCGGATAAGCGCATTTTAATGTACTCCCGCTCGGCCTGCATCGGTATGCACCGGTATGGCGGTATCTGGACCGGCGATAACCAGTCCTGGTGGAGCCACATTCTGCTCAGCCTGCACATGATGCCCTCCCTGAACATGTGCGGTTTCCTGTACGAAGGCCCCGACATTGGCGGCTTTGGCAGCAACACCACCGAGGACCTTGTGCTGCGCTGGTACGGCGTGGGCATCTTCTCTCCCCTGCTGCGCAACCACTCCGCCGCCGGCACCCGCAAACAGGAACCTTACCGCTTTAAGAACAAGGCGGCCTTTGCCGGTATTCTGCAGCTGCGTTACCTGCTGCTGCCCTATATTTACAGCGAGTACATGAAAGCTGCCCTGCGCGACGGCATGTACTGCATGCCGCTGGCCTTTGCTTTCCCCAATGACGCCTTTGCACGCCAGGTGGAGGATGAGGTAATGATCGGCGAAAGCCTGCTGATTGCCCCCGTCTATGAGCAGAACGCCTGCGGCCGGTATGTCTATCTGCCGGAAGAAATGCTGCAGGTGCGGGTAAAGTGCAGTGAGAACGACCGCATGGAAACCACCGTTCTGCCCGCTGGTCATCATTACATCCCGGTGGAGCTGGACGAAGTGGTGTTCTTTGTGCGCAAGGGGCATATCCTGCCCATCGCCAAGGGCGGCGATAGTATTCAAAATGTGGCAAGCGTGAATTTTGCGGATCTTCGCCTGTTCGCCCATGCCCCCGATGGTGCCGCCTATGAGTATTACACCGACGACGGCGAGACGAAAGATTACGATAAGCCGGAGCATTTTGTACATATCACGCTGGACGCGGATGGAAACGCGGAGAGCGACAGCGAGAATGTGAAAGTGGAAGGATAAGTTAGGAGTTAGGAGGGAGGAGTTATCTCACTTAGAAATGAGAAATTAGCAATTAGGAATTGATATAGAGACAGGGCCCGGTGCGATTGTACCGGGCTCTGCCTTTCTGTTAATTTCTAATTGCTCATTACTAATTCCTAATTTTCTCTTCACTTTTTTGCCTATTTTTCTTCAATTTTTTTCACTTTTTTCGTGACATTTTCCTTTGTTTGGTGTATACTGATAGCAAGAATACGGCAAAAAAAGCAAATTTTGCGGTTTTGCACACATCAATGTTACGGACCAAAACAAACGGAGGTTTCAATCCATGTATTATGAAGACAACCGCGTAAAAGACTTGAAAGTTGCCTACATCGGCGGTGGTTCCCGTGGGTGGGCGTGGGGGTTCATGATGGACCTTGCCGCGGATGCCCAGATGGAAGGCACCGTGGCGCTGTATGATATCGACCACGAAGCAGCCGAGCACAACGAGATCATCGGCAACAAGATCTCTGCCCACCCGGATGCGGTTTCACACTGGAAGTATACTGTGGCGGATACGCTGCAGCAGGCCCTGACCGGCGCGGATTTTGTCGTCATCTCCATCCTGCCCGGCACCTTTGACGAGATGGAAAGCGACGTCCACGCGCCGGAAGCTTACGGCATCTATCAGTCGGTGGGCGATACCGTAGGTGCGGGCGGTTTCATGCGCGCCATGCGCACCATCCCCATGTATGTCACCATCGCTGAAGCGATCCGCGATTACAGTCCCAATGCCTGGGTCATCAACTACACCAACCCGATGACCCTCTGCGTGCGTACCCTGTACCATGTGTTCCCCAAGATCAAGGCGTTCGGCTGCTGCCACGAGGTGTTCGGCACCCAGACGCTGCTGACCCACATTCTAGATGAGGAACTGGGCCTGAAAGATGTTGCCCGCCAGGATATCAAGGTCAACGTCAAGGGCATCAACCACTTTACTTGGTTCGATAAGGCTACTTACAAAGGCATGGACCTCTTCCCCATTTACCGCAAATTTGCCGAAGAGCACTATGAATCCGGTTATGAGTACGGCGACACGAATTGGATGAACAGTTCCTTTGCCTGCGCCAACCGCGTTAAATTTGATTTGTTCCTGCGCTATGGCTGCATTGCCGCCGCGGGCGACCGCCATCTGGCAGAGTTTATGCCGGGCAAGACTTATCTGGAAAGCCCCGAAGCCGTGCGCGAATGGAAGTTTGGCCTGACCACCGTTGCGTGGCGCAAAAATGAGCTGCAGGAGCGCCTGGCCCGCAGCCGCCGCCTGCGCACCGGTGAAGAGCCGATCGAGATCAAGCCCGATGGCGAGGAAGGCCACCTGCTGATGAAAGCCCTGCTCGGCCTGGGCGACCTGGTCAGCAACGTGAACATTCCCAACCACGGTGCCATTGCCAACCTGCCGTGGGATGCCGTGGTGGAAGTGAACGCGCTGTTCAGCCGCCAGGGCGTGCAGTCCGTGAACGCCGGCCCGCTGCCCGCCAATATTCTGCCGCTGGTAGCCCGCCACGTTTACAATCAGGAGAACACCCTAACCGCTGCCCTGACCTGCGACCGCACCCTTGGCCTGACCACCTTTATGAACGACCCGCAGGTGACCCTGAACTGGAACCAGGGCAAAGAACTGTTTGACACCATGCTGCACAATACCCGCGCATACCTTCCGAAAGAATGGAACGCGTGATGTAGTTAGGAGTTTTGCGGCGGGGCGAAGTCACAGCGCGGAAAAATTAGGAATTAGCGATTAGTAATTAGAAATTGATAGTAGGCAGGGCCTGATGCAGTTGCATCGGGCCCTGCTTTTTTAGGTAAAGCATTCAAAAAGAAGCGAATTACCGTTGTTGTCCGTAGTGCATTGCGAAGTGGAACCTGTACGGCTGGCATCAATCTGTTCAAAAGGTCCAAGAGTTACCAACAGAATAATCATATAAACACAAAATGCGAACCACGTTGTACAAAGTGGTTCGCATTTTGTTATCGTAATGTATATTTTATTTCGGCATCTGAATTTCCGGCATCAGTTCATCGGATACGATCTGCAGCATTTCTTCCAGCTTGGCCAGATCATCGGGGCTGAACCGCTGTTTGGCACGCTCCATGACCAGATGCAGGTAAGAATAGCTGATGTTATAGTAATCAATGTACTTTTGGGTCGGCCGCAGGCGGTATTCCCGCTTATCGGTGGTGGATTGGATACGCTCCACATAGCCTTTTTTGACCAGGGAGTTGATCTTATAAGCTGCGTTGGGGGTGGAAAGATTCATCATGTGGCTGAACTGCGCAATCGTGGGTTCCCCCAGTGCCATGATGACTTCCATACAGAAAGATTCTACTGTCGTCAGCGTGGCTTCACGGTCTTCAAAACGGTTGAAGATCTGTTTATAAAAATGCAGCTTGAATTTTGTGTATACCTGCCCAAATGTCTGGTCCAGCATGGCGAGAATCCCCCTGTAGGTTAATGAATTTATTATAGCACAATCCACCATGCAAAACCAGCCCTCAGGCATCCGTGATAACAAATGTCAGCTCGGCGTTGGCCGCGCGCACACCATCCACCCAGGCGGTGGCTTTGCCGATGCCCACCGGGCCATGCTGCTCTACCAGCTCACATTCCAAAGTCAGCACATCGCCGGGCACAACCTGGCGGCGGAAACGGGCATTTTTTACCCCGCCAAACAGGGCAATCTTTCCACGATTTTCCGGCAGGCTCAACGCGGCCACCGCGCCGGTTTGGGCAAGGGCTTCCAGAATCAATACCCCCGGCATAACCGGATGGCCGGGGAAATGTCCCTGGAAAAACGACTCTGTGCGGGTCACGCACTTGATTCCGCGCGCCCACTGGCCGGGGGTATAGTCAAGAATCTTATCCACCAGAGCAAACGGGTAACGGTGCGGCAGGATCTTTTCGATTTCCGCCGCCGTCAGGGTCCGGGGCGGTTCATTGGGTGTAATATTCATCCTTATGACCATTCCTTTCCGCTGCGCTCCAAGGCACCAAAGGGAAATGAAACGCAGTGCCTCTAACGTAGCAAGTTGTAATTTGTTAAAACAGGCTTGAGGAAGCAGGCACATTACAGAACGCGTGGAGGTGAGTAGACCCAGCCCTTGCCGGACTGAATCCTTATATGTGCCGGATACACCTTAATTATAATGTTTCAACCTTATTCCTCCCAACGCTTGAACACCACACAGGCGTTGTGGCCGCCGAAGCCCAGGCTGTCGCTCATGGCATAATCCACCTGTAACGCGCGGCCCTGGTTGGGAATATAGTCGAGATCCAGTTCCGGGTCCGGCTCCTGCAGGTTGACGGTAGCGGGCAAAAAGGCATCGTGCAGGGCCAGCGCGGTAAACACGCCCTCTACCCCGCCGGCGCCGCCTAGCAGGTGGCCGGTCATCGACTTGGTCGAGGATACGGCCAGCTCATACGCGTGGTTGCCAAAAACCGACTTGATGGCCGCGGTCTCACAGCTGTCATTCAGATGCGTGGACGTTCCATGGGCATTGATGTAGCCAATCTGTTCCGGCTCCACTCCGCCATCAGCCAATGCCAGCCGCATACAGGACGCGCCGCCTGCACCGCCCGGTGCCGGGGCGGTAAAATGGTAAGCATCGCAGTTAGCGCCATAGCCCACAACCTCGGCGTAAATCTTAGCGCCACGCTCTTTAGCGGTCTCCAGTTCTTCCAACAGCAGCACACCGCTGCCCTCGCCCATCACAAAACCGCTGCGCCGGGCATCAAAGGGGATCGAGGCCCGGGCCGGGTTGTCTGCGGTGCAGAGGGCTTTCATGCTGGCGAAGCCGCCCACCCCCAACGGGCTGATGCAGCTTTCGCTGCCGCCGCAGAGCATACGGTCCTCGTATCCATCGCGGATACGGTGGAACGCATCCCCAATCGCATTGGTACCGCCTGCGCAGGCAGTGGTGGGGCAGCTGCACATACCCTGCAGGCCAAAGCGGATGGCCACCTGCCCCGCCGCCATATTGCCAATGGACATGGGGACAAAGTAGGGGCTGACCTTTTCAAAGCCCCGCTGCTGGCCGCGGGTGTGTTCTTCCTCGATCGTGGGCAGACCACCGATCCCGCTGGACAGGATCACGCCGAACCGTGTGTGGTCGATATTTTCCAGTGCAATGCCGCTGTCGTGGATGGCTTCGTCAGCGGCGGCCACGGCAAACTGGGTAAACCGCGCCATTTTGCGGGCTTCGCGCCGGTCAATACGTTCGGCAGGGTCAAAATCTTTGACTTCTGCGGCCAGTTTCACCTTAAAATCCGTTGTATCAAAAGCCGTGATCGGCCCAACGGCGCAGCGGCCAGCTTTCACGGCGGCCCAGCTTTCCGCCACGGTATTGCCGGTTGGGTTTACTGTGCCAAGGCCGGTGATAACGACCCGGCGTTTCTTTTCTATCTTCATAGCTGCACCTCACATTCCCATTCCGCCGTCAACACAAAGAACCTGCCCGGTGATGTAACCGGCCTGTTCCCCGGCCAGGAAAGCCACCGCCGCGGCAACATCTTCAGCACGGCCGATTCTGCCTGCCGGGATGGCCGCTGCGGCTGCGGCGCGGGCAGATTCCGGCATAGCGGCGGTCATATCGGTTTCAATAAATCCAGGTGCCACCGCATTGGCGGTAATATTGCGTGCGGCGTACTCTTTGGCAACGCTTTTCGTTAGGCCGATCAGCCCCGCCTTGCTGGCGGCATAGTTGGCCTGGCCCGCGTTCCCGTGCAGGCCGACCACACTGCTGATATTGATGATACGCCCATACCGCTGGCGCATCATCAAGCGGGAAGCTGCTTTGGTGCAGAAAAACGTCCCCTTCAGGTTGGTAAAAAGCACATTGTCAAAGTCGGATTCGGTCATGCGCATCAGCAGTTTATCCGCGGTGATGCCCGCATTGTTGACCAGCACATCGATCCGCCCAAAAGCGGCAGCGGTATCTTCCACCAGATTTTGGCAGGCTTCGGGGCTGCGCACATCCGCTTGCAGCGTGATGGCCTGCACACCAAAGGCGCGGCAGGCAGCCGCTGTTTCCTCGGCCGCGGCTGCGCTGCCTGCGTAGTTGACTGCAATGTTCATGCCGTTTTCGGCCAATGCAAGGCAGACGGCACGGCCAATGCCCTTGGCGCCGCCCGTAACCAGAGCGGCACGGCGCATGTTTTCGGTTTGCGGCATGGTCAGGCTCCTTTCATGGTGCAAAGCAGCTGCTGCAGCTGTGCAGCAGTTTCCACCGGATAGCACGAGATAGCATTCCCCACCGTCTTTTTCACAAATCCGGTCAACACCCTGCCGGGGCCGATCTCAATGGCGGTATCCACCCCCAGTTCCGCCAAACGGCGGACGGTGGCTTCCCAACGTACGCCGGACTGCACCTGTTTTTCCAGCAGCGTGGCGACCGTGTCATTCTCTGCCATTTCATGCCCAAGGCAGTTGAACAGTACCGGGAACTGCATCGGCGCAAAATGGATGGATTGGAACTTTTCCCGCAGCGCATCTCCGGCGGGGTGCATCAGCAGCGTATGGAACGCACCGCTGACGTTCAGCGGCAGGCAGCGCCGCGCCCCAGCGGCAAGCGCCAGGTCGGCAGCTTTGTCTACAGCAGCTTTCTCGCCGCCGATAACCAGCTGGCCGGGACAGTTGTAATTGCAGATCTGTACAACGCCCTCTTCGGCGGCTGCGCTGCAACATGCCTGCAAGGATGTTTCATCCAATCCCAAAACGGCTGTCATCCCACAGGTGCGCCCGGCAGCGGCAGCAGCCATCGCTTTGCCACGGAAAGCCGTTAAAGCGACCGCTGTCTGCAGATCGAACACCCCCGCACAGGCCAAAGCGGAATACTCCCCCAGGGACAGGCCCGCCGCATAGTCCGGCATAATGCCCTGCTCCCGCAGCACAGCGGTAAGACCGGCGGCAAAAGCTGTCATACAAGGCTGGGTGTATTGCGTTTCCTTCAGTACGCCCGCCGCGTCGGTAAAGCAGACTTCTTTCAAATCAAAATCCACCGCTGCGGCAGCTTCGTCAAAGGCGGCGCGGAAGGCGGGAAAGGTTTCATAAAGATCCTGGCCCATACCGGCATGCTGACTGCCCTGCCCGGCGTATAAAAATGCTAGTTTCATCAGATGGTCTCCTTGTACAACCCCGTGATGCAGGTCTTTGCCTCGCTTACCATTGCGGCAAAAATCTCTTCTACCGGGCGGACTTCATGCAGCAGCCCCGCGGTCTGTCCGGCCATCAGGCTTCCGTTTTCAGTGTCGCCGTCAAACACAGCCTTGCGCAGACTGCCAAGCGTAAAGCGTTCCAGCGCCATTTTGTCGGCCCCGGCTTTTTCCTGCCGGACATACTCGCGGCTCATTCGGTTTTTCAACACACGCACCGGGGTGCCGCCGATCCGCCCGGTCACAATGGTATCGCTGTCGCGGGCTTTCAGCAGCGCTGCCTTGTAGTTTTCGTGGATGGGGCACTCGGTGCTGGCCAGCAGACAGGTGCCGACCTGCACGCCGCAGGCCCCCAGCGCCAGCGCTGCGGCCAAACCGCGCCCGTCAGCAATGCCGCCCGCGGCAATGACCGGCACGTGGACGGCATCAACGACCTGCGGCACCAGCGCCATTGTGGTCATTTCCCCCACATGGCCGCCGCTCTCTGTCCCCTCAGCAATGACAGCGTCAATGCCAAGCGGTTCCAGGTGTTTGGCTAAGATTGCGGCAGCTACCACCGGGATAACCGTGATGCCGGCTGCTTTCCACATTGCCATATACTTTCCCGGATTTCCTGCCCCGGTGGTGACGATCTTTACGCCTTCTTCCACCACGATTTTGGCAAATTCATCTGCCTGCGGGTGCATCAGCATGATGTTGACACCAAAAGGCTGGTCGGTCAGCGCACGGCAGTGGCGGATGTTTTCCCTCAGGGCATCGGCATCCATACCGCCGGAACCGATCAGGCCCAGCGCCCCGGCGTTAGAGCAGGCAGCGGCAAATTCGCCCGTGGCGATATTGGCCATTCCACCTTGGATAATGGGATATTTCGTACCTAAAATTTCATTGAGCAGCTTCATTTTCTACCCTCATACGTCAGCAGCATTCCGCCCCAGGTCAGCCCGCCGCCAAAACCGATGCAGGCCAGGGTCTGGCCGGGGTGCAGTAAATCATTTTCCACCATTTCATGCAGGGCAATCGGGATGCTGGCCGCGCTGGTGTTGCCATGGCGGTCCATATTTTTATAAAATTTTGACGGTTCTGCGTGCAAGTGTTTGATACAATGGTCAATAATGCGGCTATTGGCCTGATGGCAGACGACCCAATCCAGGTCAGCCAAGGTCTTTTGGCTGCGCTCCAACACGGTTTGCAGGCAACGCGGCATGGTTTCCACCGCAAAACGAAAGACCGCCTTGCCATCCATCGTGATCGGGGCCGTATCGCAGGCTGCGGGGCCGCCGACACGGATGGCTTCGCTCCCCCGCGCGCCCAACGTGACGGCAAACGGCACATCTTCGGCCAGTTCCAGAATAGCCGCACCAGCGCCATCCCCAAACAGTACGCAGGTTGTGCGGTCGGTCGGGTCCACCATGCGGGACAGCGCTTCGCAGCCGATGACCAACGCATAGCGTCCGCCCAGGGTGTTCAACAGCCCGTGGGCCGCAGCAATAGCATAAATAAAACCGGAACAAGCTGCATTTACATCAAAAGCGGGCCGGTTCTCCGGCAGCCCCAAGGCCGCCTGCACACGGCAGGCAACACTGGGGGTAGCCGTTGGAGCCGAAAGCGTTGCCGCAACGCAGCAGGCAATCTCGCTTGCTGCCAGCCCGCTACGCGCCAGGGCCTGGCGGGCGGCGGCAATGGCCAGCGTGGCGGCATCCTCACTTTCGGTGCAGTAATACCGCTGGCGGATGCCGGTGCGGGTCGTGATCCATTCATCGCTGGTGTCCACCTGTCGGCTCAAATCCTCATTCGTCACTACACGGCCGGGCAGTGCCCCGCCGGTGGCCAGCAGCTGTAAGCCTTTCATGCTCCCCTCATTTCTCCGATACGGCGGTATTTTTTGTATCTCTGGTCGGCTAATGCCTTTCCACTCATCTTGCACAAGGCGGCAAGGTGCGCGGCAATGGCGGTATCCAACCGGCTGAAAAGCAGCTGCCGCCCGCGCTGTGCACCGCCCAGCGGTTCGGCGATGATCTCTTCCACAATTCCATCCGTATACAAGTCCTGCGCCGTCAGTTTCATCATGGTACAGGCTTCGCCGCTGCGGGAGGCATCTTTCCACAAAATGCTGGCAAATCCTTCGGGGCTCAACACCGAATACACGGCGTTTTCCAGCATCAGAATATGGTTGGCAACGCCAAGCCCCAGTGCGCCGCCGCTTGATCCCTCACCCGTAACAACGGCCAGTACCGGGACGGTCAGACCGCTCATCTCCATCAGGTTGCGGGCGATAGCCTCCCCCTGGCCGCGCTCCTCGGCATCCTTACCGGGGTAAGCACCGGGGGTATCAATAAATGTGATGATGGGCCGCCTGAATTTTTCCGCCTGCTTCATCACGCGCAGCGCCTTGCGGTAGCCTTCCGGTCCCGGCATGCCAAAGTTGCAGCGCAGGTTTTCTTCCAGCGTCGTTCCTTTGCGGTGCCCCAAAACCGTAACGGGCATCCCATGGAATCGCGCGATACCGCACAAAATGGCCGCGTCCTCCTTGCATTGCCGGTCACCGCACTGCTCAAAAAAGTCGGTAAACAGGTTGTCGATGATTTCGCCGATATGCGGGCGGTCAGGGCGGCGCGCCAGAAAAACTCTGTCCTCCGGCGTCAGTGATGTGCAGCGCTGCAAAAGCATGTTTTCCTGCGCGGAAAGCTCTGCCAGCTCAGCGGCATGGGTAGTCGTATTCGCCATTTCGGCATCATCGGTGCTGCTACACAATGCATCAATCTGCGCGTCCAGCGGTTCCAGCTGCTGCAAAACCTCTTTGATCATCTGCATTTCCTCCCCTGTGTATGGAGCTGCAAAATCCGCGTCAAAACCTCTTTTAATTCAGTGCGCGGCACAACCTGATCCACAAAGCCGTGTTCCAGCTGGAACTCACTGCGCTGGAAACCATCAGGCAGCTTTTCTCCGATGGTCTGTTCAATCACACGCGGCCCGGCAAACCCGATCAGCGCACCCGGTTCGGCCAGCGTGATGTCTCCCAGGCTGGCAAAACTGGCTGTCACACCGCCGGTGGTGGGGTGGGTCAGCACACTGACATACAGCCCGCCGCTGCGGCTGAACCGTTCCAGCGCGGCACTGGTTTTTGCCATTTGCATCAGGCTGAAAATGCCCTCCTGCATCCGCGCTCCACCGCTGGCAGAAAAAATAACCAGCGGAAGCCGTTTATCAGCAGCATATTCGATTGCACGGGTGATTTTCTCCCCCACGGCAGTGCTCATGCTGCCCATAAAAAATCGGCTGTCCAGCACAGCTGCCACCGCCTGCACGCCCCCGATCCTGCCGGTTGCGGTGACGGCAGCTTCTTTCAGACCCGTTTTGACCGAAGCAGCGGCCAACTTTTCCTGATAATCGGGAAAATGCAGCACATCGTTGGGGGCAAGGTCTGGATTCAGTTCCTTAAAGGTTCCGTGGTCCAAAATCGTGCTGAGCCGGTAATAGGCTCCAATGGGCAGATGTACCCCGCAATTGGGGCATACATACAGGCTTTTGGTCCAGACCTGGCGGGTGGCGCGGCGACCGCATTTTTTACATTCAACAAATTGCGGCTGCACCCAGCCGGGCGCAGCCGTACCAGCATCGCGGCGGACTTTCAGTTGGAAGCTGCGCTCCTGCTGGCTGACCGGGAACAGCTTTTCAATGGCATTCATCCCTAATACCCTTTAGGCTGCCCGCGCAACCAGATAGTTGAAGATATCACCCACGGTCTTGAGCGTTCCCAGGTCCTCATCGGCAATCGTGATGCCAAACTTGTCCTCAAACGCCATGTTCAGCTCCACCGCGTCCAGGCTATCCGCCTGCAGGTCCTCGGTCAGGCTGGCTTCCATCGTAACTTTGTCTGCATCGCAGTTCAGGGTATCAACAAATACTTCTTTCAGTTCTTCAAAGCTCATGATTTATACCTCGTAATTATTTATCTAAAAATATTGACT
>ERZ1034876.962-NODE-962-length-13316-cov-15.825428_pt1 | contig 13316 bp, 16 predicted proteins | sample MGYA00520698_ERZ1034876 | MGnify/ENA primary metagenome ERZ1034876 (study PRJEB33766, sample SAMN09781723) | gut metagenome | biome: gut microbiome | host: Homo sapiens | place: Madagascar | study: EMG produced TPA metagenomics assembly of the PRJNA485056 data...
CGCTGACCGAACCCCAGAAAGCGGGGATCGCGTCATTCTGTCCGTACAACATTGGCCCCGGTAAGTGTTTCCCGTCGACGTTTTATAAGCGGCTGAATGCCGGTGATCGTAAGGGGGCATGCGAAGCGATTCGCTGGTGGATTAAGGATGGTGGGCGCGATTGCCGCATACGTTCAAATAACTGCTATGGGCAAGTTATTCGTCGTGACCAGGAAAGCGCATTAGCCTGTTGGGGGATAGAGCAGTGAGCAGAGTCGCCGCGATTATTTATGCTCTGGTTATCTGCATCATCGTCTGCCTGTCGTGGGCGGTTAATCATTACCGTGATAACGCCATCACCTACAAAGAACAGCGTGATAAAAAAGTCAGTGAGCTGAAGCAGCTGACCGCCACCATCGCTGACATGCAGCAGCGTCAGCGTGATGTTGCTGCGCTCGATGCAAAATACTCGAGGGAATTAGCCGATGCGAGAGCTGAAAATGAAACTCTTCGCGCTGACGTTGCCGCTGGTCGTAAGCGCCTGCGGATCAACGCCACCTGTCCAGGCTCCGTGCGTGAAGCCCCCACCACCTCCGGCGTGGATAATGCAACCGGCCCCCGACTGGCAGACACCGCTGAACGGGATTATTTCACCCTCAGAGAGCGGCTGATGACGATGCAGATGCAACTGGAAGGGGCACAGGAGTATATCCGCACTCAGTGCATTAAGTAGCCTTTTTATCGTGGTAAACATTTCGCAGGGTATGAGGTATTTATGCCATCACTAATCCCACGAGCCTGCCGTAAGCGTGGATGTGCAGGAACAACCACAGACAGTTCTGGTTACTGCGATAAACATCGTGGCGAAGGATGGGTACAGCATCAACGAGGACTGAGTCGCCACCAGCGTGGCTATGGTTCGAAATGGGATGCCATACGTGCGCGCATACTGAAGCGTGATAATCATCTGTGTCAGAACTGCCTGCGCAATGGGAGAGCCGTTGAAGCCAGAACTGTGGACCACATCATTCCGAAAGCTCATGGTGGCACGGATGCAGACAGTAACCTGCAGAGTCTGTGCTGGCCCTGTCATAAAGCAAAAACAGCGCGCGAACGCATCAATTGATAACAGCTCCCATCTGCAGGGGAGGGGCGGGTCAAATCTCTGCAACCCTGGCTGTTCAGTACCGCCGCCTGACCTTTCCTCGCATCGCCGCAGGTTCGAAAACTTTTTTTTGGAATGTGATTAAATGATTGATAGGTAAAACCGATTATGTCTGGACCCCCGAAAACCCCGCCACGCCTGCATTTGATACGAGGCAACCCCTCAAAGCGGCCAGTTAAAGACCTCAAAAAAACCGCTAAAAAGGATGAAAAAGGTCTCCCTAAAATTCCGCAACATTTAGGGGCGCAGGGGAAGTACTGGTTCAGGCGAATGGCGGAAGAGCTGAATGCGGAAGGGATCATTTCTCAGCTTGATGCGCGTGCGCTTGAGCTACTGGTGGAAGCCTATACCGAATACCGGCATCACTGCGAAACACTCGATGTTGAGGGGTACACCTACCGCTCGGAAACGCAGAACGGTGATGTGCTGATTAAGGCACACCCAGCTGCTGCGATGAAAGCGGATGCCTGGAAGCGGATCCGGGCGATGCTTGCAGAATTTGGTATGTCACCGGCAAGCCGGGCAAAAGTAAATACCGCCGGACCGGATAATGTTGATCCGCTGGCAGAGCTTTTAAAAGCGAGAGACTGATGGCAAAAGTGGCTGACGGGATCCGCTACGCCGAACGTGTTGTTGCAGGAGAAATTGTTGCTGGCGAATTTGTCCGCCTGGCCTGCCAGCGTTTTCTTGATGATCTGAAGTACGGCGAAAAGCGGGGGATTTATTTCAGTGAACCCCGTGCGCAGCACATCCTGAATTTCTACAAATTTGTGCCTCATGTAAAAGGGGCACTGGCAGGCCAGCCCATTGAGTTGATGGACTGGCATGTATTTATCCTCATTAATATTTTTGGTTTTGTCATTCCGCTGGTCAATGAAGAAACCGGGGAAGTTGTCATGCGCAGCGATGGCAGCGGACGTCCGGTGATGGTGCGCCGGTTCCGGACGGCGTACAACGAAGTCGCCCGTAAAAACGCAAAATCAACACTGTCATCGGGTATCGGCCTGTATATGACGGGGGCAGATAGTGAAGGCGGAGCTGAGGTGTATTCAGCCGCAACCACGCGTGACCAGGCCAGAATCGTGTTTGAAGACGCCAAAAATATGGTCAGAAAAGCCCGGTCGACACTCGGGCGGTTGTTTGATTTCAACAAGCTGGCGATTTACCAGGAGCAGAGCGCATCAAAATTTGAACCGCTTTCCTCGGATGCAAACAACCTGGACGGTCTGAACATCCACTGCGCCATTATTGATGAGCTGCATGCACATAAAACCCGCGACGTGTGGGACGTTCTGGAAACGGCAACCGGTGCCCGTCTGCAGTCCCTGTTATTTGGTATCACCACGGCTGGCTTTAACAAGGAAGGGATTTGTTACGAGCAGCGTGATTACGCCATCAAGGTATTGCGAGGCTATAACAGCGACGTGGAGGGCGCTGTAAAAGACGACTCTTACTTTGCGATCATTTACACGCTTGATGAGGGAGATGATCCGTTTGATGAAACGGTCTGGCAGAAAGCGAATCCTGGCCTGGGCATCTGTAAACGCTGGGATGATCTGCGTCGTCTGGCGAAAAAAGCGAAGGAGCAGGTCTCTGCGCGGGTGAATTTTTTTACCAAACACATGAATGTGTGGGTCACTGCCGAATCTGCCTGGATGGATATGATTAAGTGGGAGAAGTGCGAATACATTGCTCCACAACATGAGCTGAAAACATATCCCATGTGGGTCGGCGTAGACCTTGCTCATAAGATTGATATCTGTGCGGCGGCAAAACTCTGGCGAACCGATAACGGACATGTTCATGCTGATTTTAAATTCTGGCTTCCGGAAGGACGGCTGGAGCGATGCTCGCGGCAGCAGGCAGAACTTTACCGGAAGTGGGCGGAGATGGATAAGCTCATCCTGACGGATGGTGATGTTATCGATCATGCTCAGATAAAAAGTGACTTACTGGAATGGATTGGCGGTGAAAACCTCAGGGAACTGGGATTTGACCCGTGGAGCGCAATGCAGTTCAGCCTGGCACTGGCTGAAGAAGGGATACCGCTGGTGGAGGTTCCGCAGACGGTCCGCAATCTGTCAGAGGCCATGAAGGAAACGGAATCACTGGTTTATGCCGGGCGTTTCCATCACAGCAATCATCCGGTCATGAACTGGATGATGTCTAACGTTACTGTAAAACCGGACAAAAACGACAACATCTTCCCGAATAAATCCACGCCGGAAGCCAAAATCGACGGCCCTGTTGCGCTTTTTACAGCCATGAGCCGCTTTCTGGTAAATGGCGGGGGCGTGAATGACTTTCTGTCCACGCTTGATCCTGATGAGGACCTGTTAATTCTGTGAAACAGCTTATTACTGATATGACCGGGCTGATCGGTTTCGGTCTGCTCACTGCTGGCGTTTATCTGTATGCAGGTCTGCCAGCGTCTCTGATGCTGTCTGGCTGTTTGTTGCTGCTTTATGCACTGGTGGTGTCCATGAGGAGAAAACATGCTTCTTGATGCTCTGTTTCGCAGTGAGCCTCTGGAAAATCCCTCGGTTCCGGTAACCGGAGAGGCCGCTGAGACGGATAATATTTTTGCCCGGGATGTGTATGTCAGTCCGGAAACGTCCATGAGGCTGGCTGCTGTCTATGCCTGTATTTATGTTATTTCATCCAGTGTGGCTCAGATGCCCCTGCATGTGATGCGAAAAACGAATGAGCATGTTCAGCCGGCACGCGATCACCCGTTGTTCTGGCTCGTTCATGATGAACCGAATGCCTGGCAGACCAGCTATAAGTGGCGGGAACTGAAGCAGCGTCATGTGCTGGGGTGGGGCAATGGTTATACGTGGGTGAAACGTAATCGTCGTGGCGAGGTTACCAGTCTTGAATGCTGTATGCCATGGGAAACCACGTTACTTAACACCGGAGGGCGTCATACCTACGGTGTGTATAACGAAGAGGGTGCATTTGCGGTAAGTCCGGACGACATGATCCATATCAGGGCGCTGGGAAACAATCAGAAAATGGGACTGAGTCCGATCATGCAGCATGCTGAAACCATTGGTATGGGAATGAGTGGTCAGCAGTATACCAGTGCTTTTTTTAACGGTAATGCCCGTCCTGCCGGGATTATTTCTGTGAAAAATGAACTGAACGAACAGAGTTGGAGCAGGCTCAAGAATATGTGGCAGCGGGCGGTGACAGCGCTTCGCAGCCAGGAAAATAAAACCATGTTGCTGCCTGCGCAACTGGATTACCGCGCTCTGACAGTTTCTCCGGTGGATGCTCAGATCATTGATATGACCAAGCTGAACCGGTCGATGATTGCCGGGATTTTTAATGTCCCGGCGCACATGATTAATGACCTGGAAAAAGCCACATTTTCGAATATTACGCAGCAGGCGATTCAGTTTGTTCGCTACACGATGATGCCCTGGGTTGCGAACTGGGAGCAGGAGCTTAACCGTCGCCTGTTTACCCGTACAGAACGGGCTGCCGGGTATTACGTTCGCTTCAACCTCACGGGGTTGCTCCGTGGGACCCCACAGGAGCGTGCGCAGTTCTATCACTTTGCCATTACAGATGGCTGGATGAGCCGGAATGAAGCCAGGGCATTTGAGGATATGAACCCGGTTGACGGTCTGGATGAAATGCTGGTCAGCGTAAATGCAGCAAATCCGTTGAATAACTTTAAAGATACGAAAGGCAAAGAGGAAAAGAACGATGAATGACCGTGAAACGCGCTGTTACAGCGGGGAGGTGCGGGCGGAACAATATGATAATGCCCCGACCCACATTCTGGGCTATGGCTCGGTATTTAACAGTCGTTCAGAACCTCTGTGGGGATTTCGTGAAATCATCAAGCCGGGGGCTTTTGATGATGTACTGAATGATGATGTACGTGGCTTGTTTAATCATGATCCTAATTTCATTCTCGGACGAAGTTCTGCCGGCACGTTGTCATTGTCGGTGGATGAACGCGGTTTACGTTATGACATTGTTGCACCGGATACTCCGACTATTTGTGACCTGGTGCTGTCTCCAATGTTGCGTGGTGACATTAATCAGTCCTCGTTCGCGTTTCGTGTCGCCCGTGACGGAGAGAGCTGGTATGAAGACGACGAGGGGATTGTTATCCGGGAAATCACGCGCATTTCTCGTCTGTATGACGTCAGCCCGGTGACATATCCGGCCTATCAGGACGCAGACTCTGGTGTCCGCTCAATGAAAGCCTGGCAGGAAGCGCGGGCGAGTGGTGCGCTGAAGAAAGCTGTTAACGAACGAATGGCGCGTGAGCGTCTTTTGACCCTTCTTAATGCATAAGGATACTACTGACGATGAAACTTCATGAGATGAAGCAAAAACGAAACACCATTGCAAAGGATATGCGTGCACTGCATGAAAAAATTGGTGATAACGCATGGACTGATGAGCAACGGGCAGAGTGGAACAGGGCGAAAGCTGAGCTGGATGCGCTGGATGAGCAAATCGCCCGTGAAGAAGAGTTGCGCCGTCAGGATCAGGCATATGTGGATGAGTCCGGGCCGGAAGAGCGCCAGAATAATGAGGCGGAGAACGGGAAAAAGGCGGTGGAAGAGAAGCGCGCTGCGGCATTTAACCGTTTTCTGCGTGCCGGATTTGCAGAACTGAATGCTGAAGAGCGTAATCTGATGCGTGAACTGCGGGCTCAGAGTGTAACAACGGATTCTCAGGGCGGATATACGGTGCCCACGCAGATGCGTAACAAAATCATTGACACCATGAAGGCTTATGGCGGGATTGCCAGTGTGGCGCAACTTCTGACCACATCAACCGGGCAGGATATCACCTGGTCAACGTCTGATGGCACGACTGAAGAGGGCGAACTGCTGGCGGAAAATACAGCCGCAACGGAACAGGATGTGACGTTCGGGACCGCTATTCTGGGGGCTAAAAAGCTGTCATCAAAAATAATTCGTGTGTCCAATGAGCTGCTCCAGGACAGTGGGGTGGATATTGAATCTTATCTGGCAAACCGTATTGCCCAGCGTATTGGTCGTGGAGAGGCAAAATATCTGGTTCAGGGGACCGGAACGGGATCACCGTTACAGCCAAAAGGGCTGGCAGCGTCGGTGACGGGAACCATCCAGACTGCAGCCTCTGCCGCTTTCACCTGGAAAGAAATGAATGCCCTGAAACATGCCATTGATCCGGCATATCGTGGTGGGCCGAAATACCGCTGGGCATTCAATGATGCCACATTGCAGACTATTGAAGAGATGGAGGATGGACAGAAACGCCCGTTATGGCTGCCGGATATTGCAGGCGGTACGCCGGCTACTGTGCTGGGGATCCCTTATGTTATTGATCAGGCTATTGACGGGATTGGTACCGGAAAAAAATTCATTTTCCTGGGGGATTTCAACCGCTTTATCATTCGCCGCGTTACTTATATGGAACTGAAACGTCTGGTTGAGCGTTATGCTGAGTTTGATCAGGTGGCATTTCTGGCTTTCCATCGTTTTGACTGTGTGCTGGAAGATGTGGCAGCCATCAAGGCGCTCACTGGCAAATAACCACTCGTTGTTCAGTTACAGACCGCGCCGACGCGGTTTTTTTATGCCCGCACAGTGTTGCGGGCAGGAGTTTCTGATGGCAGCAATAGTGGAAAAACTCAGGGCGCAGTGCCGTATTGATACAGATGATGCAACTGATGATGAGTTACTGATGCTGTATTTCCGGGCTGCCTGCCGCAAGGCAGAAAATTTTATCAACCGTAAGCTTTATGAGGAGACGGTGCCGGAAGGTGATCCTGAAGGGGTGCTTATAGCTGATGATGTTTTGCTGGCGCTCATGTTGCTGGTCGGGCACTGGTACGAAAACCGGGAAAATTCCTCAGATGTCAGCAAGGCACCAGTCCCGTTTGGTTTTTCTTCTCTTCTGGAGCCTTATCGTTTTATTCCTTTGTAGGAGGAGACATGCAGGCGGGCAGATTACGTGATCGCGTAATTATTCTGAATGTCACCACCGCCCGCTCTCCGTCAGGGCATCCGGTGGAGACGGTGACGGAGGGAGCTACCGTATGGGCAGAAGTTAAGGGTATCAGCGGGAGGGAGATAATCTCAGGCGGAGCAGAAACCGCTCAGGCTACGGTCAGAGTCTGGATGAGATTCCGGCGCGATGTGACAGCGACTTCACGTCTGAAAGTGCTGACCGGTGCATTCAAAGGCGCGATTCTGGGTATAGAAGGTCCACCAATACCGGATGCACGCGCTACCCGGCTTGAAATGCTCTGCAGCCTGAAGGGAAATGTGTGATGGATTTCAGTCTTGATTTTTCCGGCCTGGCGGATATTGCACGGGATTTGGAGGCGCTCAGCAGGGCAGAAAACAATAAGGTTCTGCGCGATGCCACCCGTGCCGGTGCTGAAGTTATGCGGGATGCAGTTGTTGAACGTGCGCCGGAGCGAACCGGGAAACTGAAGAAAAATGTGGTTGTTCTCACTCAGCGTTCAAAGCGTCGGGGGGAAATTATCTCGGGTGTCCACATTCGCGGACGGAACCTGCGAACCGGAAACAGTGATAACAGCATGAAAGCCAGCGATCCCCGAAATGCATTTTACTGGCGCTTTGTGGAGCTGGGAACGATAAACATGCCCGCGCATCCATTCATTCGTCCGGCTTTCGATACGACAGAGGAGCTGGCGGCGCAGGTTGCCATACAGCGAATGAATCAGGCTATTGATGAGGTCTTAAGTAAATGAGGGAGGGCACACTGTATTCCCTGTTGTCTCAGCTGGCCGGAGGACAGGTTTATCCTTATGTGGTCCCGCTGACGGAGGGAAAGCCTGCGGTATCTCCGCCGTGGCTGGTGTTTTCTGTGGTGTCTGACACGGCATCTGATGTGCTTGATGGGCAGGCTGAATCCAGAATTACCGTGCAGATCGATGTCTGGGCGACAGTACCTGATGACGCAGATAATATTCGTGAGCAGGCGCTTGATGCGGTAAGAAAACTGGCACCCTCCGTTATTTCTAAAACGCAGGGGTATGATCCTGACTCCCGTCTGAGCAGAGCCACGCTTGAATTTCAGGTAATAGCCTGAGGTCGTTAATGATTTACCCACCCGCCGCTGGCGGGTTTTTTTATTTTCAGGAGACGAGTATGTCCTCTAATTTTGAGCGTTCGCAACTGACGAAAATTATGATTTCGTCTGCACCGGTAACAGCAGAAACCCTGGATTCTGCCAGCTATCTTGGCCTGAGCTGTACAATCAAAGAGGTGCAGTTTACCGCAGGACAAAAGCAGGATATTGATGTCACCACGCTGTGTTCTGTTGAGCAGGAAAATATTAACGGCCTTGGGGCTGCTTCAGAGATTTCCATGTCAGGCAACTTTTATCTGAATGCTGCCCAGAACGCGTTGCGCAGTGCCTATGACAATGACACCACGTATGGCTTTAAAGTTATTTTTCCGTCAGGCAACGGATTTACCTTTATGGCAGAGGTGCGTCAGCATACCTGGTCTGCAGGAACCAATGGTGTTGTGGCTGCAACGTTTTCCCTGCGTCTGAAAGGTAAACCTGTGCTGACGACAGAGCCGCTGAAAGTGAAGGCCAATTTAAAAAGCACGCTGCGGGTTGCTTCCGGAGCGAAACTTGAAATGGCGGTTGAGGCTGCGGGTGGTATGCCGCCTTATTCTTATGTCTGGAAGAAAGGTGGTTCTCCTGTTTCCGGACAGACGGCGGCAACGTTCAGTAAGGCATCGGCAGTATCCGGTGATGCGGGTGCATATACCTGCGAGATTTCTGATTCAGCAAGCCCGGTTAACAAAGTGACCTCCACTTCCTGCACTGTAACCGTCAGTTAATGAGGATGGATGTGATGACTAAAAATATCCGTAATCTGGCACTGGCAACGATGTCGGGGTTTCGCCATAAAACCGTTGATGTGCCTGAATGGGAGGGAGCAACGGTTGTGTTACGGGAACCTTCTGCAGAAGCCTGGTTGCGCTGGCAGGAGATCGTTAAAGCAAAAGATGATGAGACACCGTTATCCGTTGCGGAGCGCGCCCGCCGAAATCTGGAGGCAGATGTTGAACTGTTCATTGATGTTCTGTGTGATACCGGACTGCAACCCGTATTTTCAGAGGATGATCGTGAACAGGTGATTGCCGTGTATGGCCCGGTGCATGCGCGGCTTCTTCGGCAGTCTCTGGAACTGATCAGTGATGCCGGCGAGGTTAAAAAAAAGTAGCGCTTCCGGGGATGCGTTTTCTGATGATGCTGGCGCTCAGGATGGGGCGCACATTGTCAGAGTTACGCCGGGAAATGTCCGCATCAGAAATCATGATGTGGGCAGAATTTGACAGGTTCAGCCCGCTGGGTGACGAGCGGGCTGATATCCGGGCTGCCCAGATTGTTTCAGCTGTTTACGGTGCGCAGGGGGTCAAAGTGCCACTGAATGATGCGCTTCTTCAGTGGGAGCAGGAGCAGACAGAAGGCGTCTCAGATCCATTTGCCGGACTGGAAAACGCGCTTTTAATAGTGTCTCAGTGAGTCAACATAACCGCTTCGGCGGTTTTTTTTCGTCCGGAGAATGAGTGTGGCGACATTACGTGAACTGATTATTAAAATCTCGGCAAATTCCCGGTCATTCCAGTCAGAGATCTCCCGGGCTTCGCGTATGGGGCAGGATTACTACCGTACCATGCAGAACGGAGGCCGACAGTCCGCTGCTGCATCCCGTGAAATGCGGCGTGCACTGGCAGAAGTGACGGATCAGATAAATACAGCTAAATCTTCGGCACTGAACATGGCGGGGGCATTTGCCGGGGCTTTTGCTACCGGTCATCTTATTTCTCTCGCCGATGAGTGGAATTCAGTAAATGCCCGTCTGAAGCAGGCCTCACAGTCCAGTGATGATTTTCAGTCATCACAGCGTGAATTAATGGCGATCAGCCAGAGAACGGGGACGGCTTTTTCTGATAACGCCAGCCTTTTTGCCCGCTCTGCAGCTTCCATGCGGGAGTATGGTTACAGTTCTGAGGAGGTACTGAAAGTCACCGAGGCGATCTCCACGGGCCTGAAATTATCCGGTGCCAGTACAGCAGAAGCCAGTTCGGTGATCACGCAGTTCAGTCAGGCTCTGGCGCAGGGAGTGCTGCGCGGTGAAGAGTTTAACTCGGTGAATGAGAACGGCGATCGTGTTATTCGTGCTCTGGCTGCGGGAATGGGAGTTGCCCGTAAGGATCTGAAGGCCATGGCGGATAACGGAAAGTTGACCGCCGATAAGGTTGTTCCTGCACTGATTAGTCAGCTTGGAGCATTACGTGATGAATATGCGGCAATGCCTGATACGGTTTCATCCTCTGCAACCAAAGTTGAAAACGCCTTTATGGCCTGGGTTGGTGGTGCGAACGAGGCAAGCGGAGTGACGAAGACGCTCTCCGGTGTGCTGAATGGTATTGCAGGCAATATTGACACCGTGGCAACCGCTGCCGGTGCTCTGGTTGCCGTCGGGGTAGCCCGATATTTTAGCAATATGGCGTCGTCTGCTGGATCTGCAACTGCCGGATTAATTACTGCAGCCAGAAACGAAGTGGCTCTTGCTGAAGTGCAACTTCGGGGGACACAGATAGCAACCGCCAGGGCGCGTGCGGCGGTTTATCGTGCGCAACAGGCGGTTGTTGCTGCTCGCGGTACCGAAAGGCAGGCCGCAGCAGAAGCGAAGCTGACAGCTGCCCAGGTGTCACTTACCCGTAATATTGCGGCCAGAACAGCGGCACAGACAACGCTGAATAATGTTACGTCAGTGGGGAGTCGTTTATTAAGTGGCGCGCTGGGGCTGGTTGGTGGTGTGCCGGGACTCGTCATGCTGGGGGCTGCGGCCTGGTACACGATGTATCAGAATCAGGAGCAGGCCAGAGAATCTGCACGCCAGTATGCCGCAACAATCGACGAAATTCGCCAGAAAACGTCGGCAATGTCGCTTCCTGAAGCGTCAGATAATGAGGAAAAGACGCGACAGGCACTGAAGGAGCAAAACAGGTTAATTGACGAGCAGAAAAGTAAGATTAAATCCTTACAGGAAAAAATTGCTGGCTATCAGTATGTGCTGGCAAACCCGGGCTGGACAACCGATAACGGTTTTATGATTAACCACATGACGTCGGTAAAAACTGTCACAGAAGGGCTTGCAGAAGCAACAAATCAACTGGCAGTTGAACAGTCTCGCCTCACTCAAATGCAGGGCAAAGCGCAATCCATTCAGGATGTGCTTGCCGGGCTGGAGGAGCGACGGGTGGCGTTGATCCGTCAACAGGCAGCGGAACAAAACAAAGCGTATCAGTCCCTGTTGATCATGAATGGGCAGCATACCGAGTTTAATCGCCTTCTCGGGCTCGGTAATGAATTACTTCAGCAGCGACAGGGGCTGGTGAATGTACCGTTACGGCTACCACAGGCAACCCTGGATGATAAACAGCAGACCGCACTGAATAACAGCGAGCGCGAACTGGCTCTGTCCCGCCTGAAGGGGGAAGCTCGTGAGCGTGCCCGCCTGGGTTATGCTGCGGATGATCTCGGCTTTGTGGGAGAGGCGTATCAGACAGCAAGACTGAATTATATAAATAACTCACTGGATGCATGGCGAAATAACCAGGCAAATAAACCCAAAGCGCATAAAAAGACCGAAGCGGAAAAAACAGAGGATATTTATAAACGGCTGATTAAACAGCAAAAAGAACAGATAGCACTGGCAGGGCAGAATACTGAACTGGCTAAGATGAAATATCAGGTCAGTCAGGGCGAATTATCAACCCTGTCAGAAGCGCAGAAAAAAACGCTTTTGCAGAATGCAGCACTTATCGACCAGAAAAAGATTCGTGAGCAGCTTGCTGCGTATGAGAGCAGTCTGGCGGACAGTAATGCCAGTGTCAGAGCATCAAATGAGGCTCAGTTACTGGGATATGGTGAAGGCTCACGGATGCGTGAACGACTTCAGGAAATGTGGAGCATCCGGCAGGAGTTTGAGCAGAAAAATAACGAGCTACTGAGACAGTATCAGGCCGGAGAAATTGAAGAAGCCCTGTGGAAACAGGAGAAAGAGCTGAATAAAAAATATCTGGAAGAGCGTCTCAGCGATCAGCAGGATTATTATGCAAAGGCTGATGCTTTACGCAGTAACTGGAATGCCGGGCTCAAAGAGGGGCTGACGAACTGGGCAGACAGTGCCACCGATTATGCTTCGCAGGCGGCAGATGCTGTCGTTTCCACGATGGACGGGCTGGTATCAAATATTTCCGATGCACTGGCCGGGAATGTTGTGGACTGGAGGAACTGGGGGAGTTCAGTTCTCCGGGAAGTTTCAAAAATTCTGATGAATGCAGCCATTGTTAACGGACTGAAATCACTCTCCGGTGCCGGAGGGTGGCTTGGTACGGTCGGCGGATGGATTTCGGGGGCAGTGGCAAACGCAAAAGGCGGCGTGTATACCTCGGCAAACCTGAGTGCGTACAGCAACAGCATTGTGGACACGCCCACGTACTTTGCGTTTGCAAAAGGGGCCGGGCTGATGGGGGAAGCCGGACCTGAAGCCATTATGCCCCTGACCCGGGCGGCGGATGGCTCGCTGGGCGTACGCGCGGTGGGCAGTATGAACGGCAGTGCCGGTCTGGTGTATTCCCCGGTCTACCACATCGCCATTCAGAATGACGGGGCTAACGGACAGATAGGGCCGGAGGCGGCAGGCAGTCTTGTGCAGCTGATTGACCAGCGGGTGCAGGCGGTGATGCTGTCCATGCGACGTGACGGAGGAATGCTGAGTGGCTGAGATAAAAACGCTGCATCTGGTCCCGCGTGAAGGGATGCAGGTGAGTGAGAAACCGTCGGTGGTGAGGGTTCGGTTTGGTGACGGTTATGAACAGCGCCGCCCGACGGGACTTAATGCCAGACTGAAGACGTTTCAGGCGGTGTTCCGGGTGACGGATGAGCCAACCCGGCGCTGGCTGGATGAATTTTTATCGTGGCATGGTGGTTACCGTGCCTTTTTGTGGCGACCGCCGAAACATAACCGGACGGTGAGGGTGGTGTGCCGGGAGTGGAGCGTCACAGATAACGCCAGGTACAGTGATTTCAGTTGTACGATTGAGCAGGTGGTGAACTGATGCAGGATATTCACGAAGAAAGTCTGAACGAGTCGGTT
>ERZ1034876.965-NODE-965-length-13299-cov-13.207717_pt1 | contig 13299 bp, 7 predicted proteins | sample MGYA00520698_ERZ1034876 | MGnify/ENA primary metagenome ERZ1034876 (study PRJEB33766, sample SAMN09781723) | gut metagenome | biome: gut microbiome | host: Homo sapiens | place: Madagascar | study: EMG produced TPA metagenomics assembly of the PRJNA485056 data set...
AACTACTCCTTTCATCCTTGGGGTGGTCGCGTATACGATTGGTCTTTCTGCCTTTCATCATAAAATTTATCGTTCCTCCTGTCCACGCTGTCGATTGTCTGTCTGGCATTGTTGTTCAGGCTCGGTGTCGGTTACAATGTCTTTGTCGTTCATGTTCAGCAGCCCATCCAGCACTGCCAGGCGATTGCTCTTTTCAGCAAGCTCTGCCGCCTGCGGGAACGGCCGCTTGACTTCTTCCTCGGCGCTGGCAAGCTGTTGTTCCAGCTGCGTTTGTTTGGCTTTGGTTTTCTCGATACTCGGCTCGATTCCGCTTGACATGTTAGAAATACGGGTCAAATTGCCCAGCACATCCTTACCCAATTCGGTGGTGTAAGTACCTGCGCCAACCAGTTTGCCGCTGAAAATGTTTCCAAACACTGCATGGGAGATTTGCAATTCCATACCTTTATAATTGCCGATAGGCACCGGCTTTTCGGTATCCAAGGCAAGCCCCAACAGGCCAAGCAACGCTTTACCGGCTGCTTCCTTTTCAGTATAGGTCTGGTCCATCAGCTGCATGGCAAAAATATCTTTTCCGTCTATATCCTTGTGGGTATGTGCCTGCACAGTAGCCGCATCAACCGTCAGATTCTCAATTCTTTCTTTGCAGCGCTGGATTTCACGCGGAAATCCTACCGCAATTTTATTTTCAAGATCATAAATCTGGCTGTCGTGGGCTGCTTTCAGCGTTTTTAAACGGGCAACCTGTATATCCAGTTCCATCTTTTCCTGGATAAGCGGATTGTCAGCCGATAGCGCCTTGACCTCCGCATAGGACAAGGTGGCCTCGTCGATGTCCTCACAGCTGCGGGCGGGAGATTTCGAGGTCATGATTTGAGAAATGAAATTTTGTTTTGTCTCAAGTATCTGCCAGGAATAGGCATCAAAAGTGCCCGCCGTAACATAGCGAATGACATAGACCGCTTCGTTTTCATTGCCCTGCCGCAGAATACGCCCCTCGCGCTGTTCAATATCGGAGGGCCGCCAGGGCACGTCCAAGTGATGCAGCGCAACGAGCCGTTTCTGTACGTTGGTGCCTGCACCCATTTTGGCGGTGCTGCCCATAAGGATACGCACCGCGCCGCTGCGTACCTTGCCGAAAAGTTCGATTTTCCGGGCATCGGTATTGGCTTCATGGATGTACGCGATTTCTTCAGCGGGGACCCCCTTTGCAATGAGTTTGTCCCGCATATCATCGTAAACATTAAAGGTACCCGCTTTGGGCGTAGACAAGTCACAGAAAACAAGCTGTGCGCTGTGTTGGTCTTTGGTTTTCTCCCATACATCCAGTATTTTCTCAACACAGACATTGACCTTGCTGTTGGGCTCATCTGGCAGGTCGGGGTCGATCAGCCGCTGGTCCAGCGCCAATTTCCTGCCCTCGGTGGTGATCTTCAACATATTGTCTTCAGTGGGTTTCACAGTACCTTTATGTATCTTTTCAGCCCGGTCACCCAGTTCTTCTACCATCTGTTTTTGCAAGGCAGATGCTTTCAGCTGGATATTGATTGGCTTTCCACCAACAAGGGCCGGGACAGGCAGATGCAGCATATCTGCCGTTTGAATATCGGCCACCTGCTTGAACATGGCCATAAGTTCCGGCAGATTATAGAACCGTGCAAAACGCCGCCTTGCACGGTAGCCGGTTCCTTCCGGGGCCAGTTCAATGGATGTGACCGTCTCGCCGAATGTTGCAGCCCATGCATCAAAGCTGGAAAGCCCATATTGCTCCAGCGTATGCCGCTGCAAATACCTCTGCATGGTATAAAGCTCCACCATGCTGTTGGAAATTGGGGTGCCAGTGGCAAAGGTCACACCGCGAGACCCTGTAATTTCGTCAAGGTATTGGCACTTCATAAACAGGTCACTGGCCTTTTGGCTCTCGGTAGTGTTGATGCCCGCGATGTTGGTCATTTTGGTGACGACCATGAGGTTTTTGAAATTGTGCGCTTCGTCAACCATGAGGGAGTCAACGCCCAGTTCCTCGAAAGTCACGACGTTATCGCGCTTTTTGGCGTTCAAAAGACCCTCGATTTTAGCTTTCAGCCGTTTCTTCATGGATTCCAGCTGCTTTACGGTCACATGGCTGACATTGCTGTCCAAGTTCCGCAGTTGGACTTCTAATTCATCCAGCTGCCGCTGCACAAAATCGATTCTTCGGCCCTCTGAAAGAGGAATCTTCTCAAACTGCGAGTGGCCGATCACCACAATGTCGTAGCAGCCGGTAGCAATTTTAGCGCAGAAACGCTTGCGGTTAGATTTTTCAAAATCGCGCTGTGTTGTCACCAGAATATTGGCATTGGGATATAGCTTTAGGGCTTCGCTGGCAAGCTGTCCGGTCAAGTGGTTTGGCACAGCAATCATTGTTTTGCTGCATAGTCCCAGCCGCTTTTTCTCCATTGCGGCAGCGACCATTTCATAAGTTTTGCCGGCACCGACCACATGGGCCAGCAGGGTATTGTGACCGTACAGAATATGGGCAATAGCATTGCGCTGGTGCGGCCGCAACGTGATTTCCGGGTTCATGCCGACAAAATTAATGTGGCTACCATCGTACTCACGGGGGCGGATGCAGTTGAATTTTTCATTGTACAGCGCCACTAAAGTTTCACGGCGTTCACGATCCTTGAAAATCCAATCCTTAAAGGCATCCTCAATCATCCGCTGCTTTGCCTGCGCTTCTTCGGTGGCGGGGAAATTGATTACGCGGCGTTCACATCCATTGTCATCTACCACAGTGTCATAAATTTTAGTAACTCGCAGATTCAGGGCATTTTCCAGCAAATGATAACCGTTGATCCGTTTGGTGCCGTAGGTTGTTGTGACGCGCAGGTTCTCGTTGCCTTTATTCTTATTGGAAATATACCAGCTGGTCAAATATTCGTTATAACTGACCTCCACCTTTTCCTCGGCATACGCGGACCGAAAAAGGTCATTCGCAAACTCCTTGATGATTTTCGGCTCGATCCATGTAACACCCAGCCGCACTGTAATTTCTGCCGCTGTAAGGTCTTTCGGCTGTACCTTTTCCAGCGCTTCGACATTGATGCGAAACGCTGGGTCTTGGTCAGCGGCAACACGGGCTGTACGCAGTTTTGCTCTTACGTTGCCGGACAGGTACTCATCGGCCATAAGGTAGATCGGGCTGCCATCCTCGTTTTTGCGGAAAGGCTCTACAAAAATAACGCCTGCCAATTCCTTGGCAAGCGTTGCTTCGTCCTTCCCGGTAAGGTGCATCATGTAGGGCATATCGACCTTGGCGCGTTCACCAATGCTCAGTGCCAGGGCATCCGATGCTGTGTCGGCGTGGTCAGGTATCTGCGCGGAGCGGATAGTTCGTTTAGTGAACATATCCGACTTACTGATAAAGTTTCCTTTTTCATCGACATTTTCCAACGAGCACAGCAAATAGTAGCTGCTATCATCCCGAAAAGACAATTCCGAACCGCGGCTGTTGATAAGGCCGTGTTTGGCGCGGTAGGCATCATACTGACGATCGAGTTTAGCTTGCAGCCGGTAGATTTCCTCGTCTGGCTGGTCTTGCAGCTGGGCATCGATCAGCGCACGGGTGGTATCGCGGAGTTCCACCAGCTTGCGGATGCGCTCAGCAGAAGCCGTACCGGGATTGCACTCCCGCATGACGGCCCCCTCGCGGTAGTAGATTTTATCGTCCTTAACCGTATAGCTGTAATTTCGGACATCGGGTTCTGCTGGAATAACCTTTTCTTGTTCCCCTGCTTCTTGCATTTCAATTTCTTGGAATTTGAATTCTGCATGCAGGTTTGACATTGCCTGCTTCAGAACCTCTGCCAGCGGCTTATCGGCAAATGCTTCACAAGTAGAAACCGGTCCGTAGGGGCCGATGACCGTTTTCATCGTGCCACAAATCATTTCGGGATGTTCAATATAATAGTTGTTGATTGCAGAGCCATCCTCCGTCTGCGTAGTGTGCAGCCAGCTTACGTCCTGCTCCTGAACACGGTCGCGTTTTTGCAGGAAAATAATGTCGGCCATTACTTTTGTACCAGCCGACTTGAATGTTGAATCCGGCAGACGCACCGCCCCGATGAAATCACAGCGGGCAGCAATGTACTCGCGGACCTCCTCGCTCTTTTTATCCAGTGTTCGGCTGGTCGTGATAAATGCAATGATGCCGCCAACACGCACCTTATCGATTGCTTTGGCAAAGAAATAGTCGTGGATTTTGAAGTGCAACCGATTGTACTGTGGGTCACTAACGCTATAATCTCCGAACGGTACATTGCCAATAGCGACATCGAAAAAGCTGTCGGGCAGATTTGCCTTTTCAAAACCTGTAATTTGGATATTTGCCTGTTGGTACAACTGGCGGGCAATCCTGCCAGTCAGGCTGTCTAGTTCAACACCATACAGGCGTGTCGTCGGCTTATATAAGTAGTAGTGACTCTGACCTAAAAACGCTCCGACACCCATGCTGGGTTCCAGAATTGTACCAGCACCCACACCCATGTGACGCAGCGTTTCAAACATTGCGGTAATAACTTCGGGCGGAGTATAAAAGGCGGTAAGGGTAGATTCTCGCGCAGCGGTATATTCTTCCTCTGTCAGTAGGCTTTTCAACTCGGTGTATTCTTTGTGCCAGTTATCCTTTTCTGCGTCAAATGCTTCGGGCAAACCGCCCCAGCCTGTGTATCCTGCAAGGATATTTTGCTCCTCGCCGCTGGCATGGGGGCCGCCGTCGGCCATACGCTTTTCAACTGCCTTCAAGGTGCGGATTGCCGCAACATTTGCTGCAAATTTTTCCCGTGGAGTGCGCTGTGGTTCTATTCCCTTTGGCGGGACATAATTATACGGTTCGTAGGCTTCCTGCAATGCGATACGGTCTACATCCCGCATGACCTGGTCCACAAAATCCGATGAGCGTTTTTCCTGCTCGACAACGATTCCCTCAATGGATTCAGCTGCTTCTTCCGTCGGTTCTTGGCGTTCTGGCAATTCCGGGGCGGTCAGCATCAAATTTTTAGGGTTGGCTGCAAGCAGCCGGGCAAATTCTTCATGGCTGACGGCACGGCCTATCAGCGGGAAGCTCTCATCACGCAGATGGATATTTTCTCTGCCGACTTCCTCAACAGTGAATGGCTTGTCATCCTCCAGATAAACCGTGCTGCCAACAGTCGTCGGTGATTTTTTTGCCTTTCTTATAGTAGTCGGGCGGTGATTTTCAAGTTCAACTTCGGCTTTGTTGATAAAGTCTGCAAAGTCGCTCGCCTCGATGCTCTGCTCGGCAAGTTCATGGTTATCTTTAAAGTAATCGATATGGAAAATGTCACCGTCCACCGTATAGAAAATCTCATTCCGAAGCAGATTCGCGTACACCTGAATCTCATGTTCGTCGTCCTCGGTGGTAGAGTATGCAAGATCAACACGGGCCAAGTCGGAGAAATTCGGCGCACTTAAATTTTCGCGTTCACAAAAATCCGTGATAGCCTGCTTTGCATGGTCGAGGGCTGCATTGCTAGCATCGCGGGCAGCCTGCTGCTCCGCAGCCCATACTTGGTAAGAGGATTTCTCGGCATCGGTCAGATATTGGTCGTTGTAAACCAGCAGCCGCAGACGCTTGGCAACCTCCTTCCATTTCAAAACACGGCGATAGTCTCCATCCTCCGTATGCCGGATGATTTCAAGATTTTTCCCTATGTGGTCAATAGAGCCACGCCCGCCATCACTGAAGTTCCATGTACAACCCCCAATACCATATTCCTTTTTCAGCCAGTGTGCCGGATCTTCTTCAGGCGGGAGTACCTGTGCGGAAAAATACTGTTGGATGCGAAATTTACCATCTTCAAATCCGCTGCCGCTGCATAAGGCATCGGTAATGTCCTGTTCGGAAATATATTTACCGGACGCATCAATAATGGGCTTGCTCCACTGTTTGGCTTCTGCCGCAAGGTCGATATTCTGCGTCTGTTGTTCCTGGCTCAGTAAGCCCACTTTTTCAGAATCTTCCGGGGTGAGGGTAAACTGTTCGACCTGCGGCGTGGGCGCCTCCTTAATAGGAACAATTAACTGCCCTTGTTCGATAAGATTTTCAATCTTTGTGGCAACCGCGTCCCATGTCAAATTGACCTGCGCGGTTTTAGTTAAGTAGTTGCCTTCCCATAATTCCAGACACATATCGTGCCGCATAAAACCCACAAAATGGTCACTCACGAACAAATAAGTATAAATTGGCTTATAACAATGCTTGCAAAAGGCGCTGCGCTCGGCAAGGTCGGGATGCTGGGCAAAGTATTCCAGTATAGCCGCATTGTTGGCGCGGCTGGTGGATTCACTTGCCAGCAAGCCCATAATCAATTCATCGTCCAGTGGGGGCAAATCGGAAACAGGCATAGAAAAAGCGGAGGGCATTTTATTGCTCTCCGCTTTGGGTTCCTGTGTTACAGGCTGTAAATCAGCCGCATTGCCAGTTCTTCGGCCTGGTCCTTCAGTGCGTTCATCCACCGCGTCCAACCCATCGGGTCGGTCTGACGGCTGGGGGCCGCGCTCTGTTTCATCAGTTCCTGCATCGTCCGTTCGATCTGCTGGTGTACCATGTTGTCCACCTCCGCCAGATGCGGGTACAGCGTCCCCTCCAGCAGCATCTCGTCGAACGCCATTGGCGCGTTCTCCTGCAGGAACTTCCGGCGCAGGCTTCCGTACTTGCCGATCTCCGGCATCGGCGGCTCGTCCAGCGCCAGCTTTGGGATTTGGTAGCCGTTCACTGTCATGTACTCCATTGTTGACCTCCTTGTCATCGTGGTTTTCCTCTTGCTTGCCACCATAATAGCGGACTTTTTCAGCCCTTGCAACACTGTCAATTTCCCGTGTGATGCTGCCAATCTGCTGCATAAGAGGACGCGCCGCCTGTTGGCAAGCGCTACCCAAGCACAGGGCGATGTGGTTTGTATCAAACTGCCCCACGGATTCAAGGGCCGTCAGATCCAGCCGCGCGGTATCAACGCCGCACCGCAGTGCGGCCATATACAGGCAGCTTTGGGTGACGATTTGCAGAAAAAGTTGTCGCTGTTCCTCCGGCTTGGCCCACTGTAAGCTGCTGCCGTCTATGGCCTTTCCCAATGCCGCCGTAAACATGACGCTGCGCTGGGCAACATAAGAGGTTGAGAGCATAAGTAGGGCGCTCTGAATACTGTCGGCATGGTTATCGGCAATAATTTTATCCCATACCGGCTTCCAGTTTTGGTCTGTGATTACCCACGGCAACGCTTCGGGGATTTCATGGATGGGGATTGTGTCGGAAATATCAAATAGATACCGTAGTCGGGGAGAATTAGCGCGTGTGTCAAATACCGCTGTGCCGTGCGCACCGCGCTTTACCCTGCGCCCTGCGCTTTTGTTCCAATAGTCCATATCAGCCACGGCGGTGGCGGTAGGGTTCTGTCCATAAATTAAAAGCTGGTTGGGGAAACTGTAAGTGTAAGCAATAGCTGCCGTTTGCAAAAATGCTTTCCATTTGTCGCTGCTTTCCGTGACGGCTTGCAATTGCTTTTTGGCAAGCTCACGGATATTTTCGTATTTAGCCATAGGCCGCTCCTCATCGTTCATAAGGCTCTGGTTCTGCCTGTTTCATATTCTCTAGCTCCGGCAATAGATAATCAACCTGGCGATAACCATATTCATCCACATAGAAAGCCTGTGTTTCCCGCCTGTTGTGGATCACAATAATATCGCTGATAGAAACGGACCGCATCTTTTTAGCATTGGGACGGTTACTTTGGTTATGCTCTACATAAATATCTTCAAGCTCATCCCAGCGTTCCATCTGTCCCCTATAAACGAGTTTATAATCCGCAGACTTCATGCGGGTTTTCGCATAAGCGTAGTCCCTGAAAACGAAATAACGGTTATTGGTTTGGTAAATCTCATAAGGGTAAGTATGTCTCTTTTCTTTGCGAAAGCCGCCCGGTAAAAAGATGTCCCGCGGCAATCCCAATGGCTTGTCCAACTTATTCGGGAACACGACCGGAGTAATTGGCAAACCAATCTCCGCTGCTTCCAAGATTTCCTTTCTAAACTTGTCTACATCCGTAAAAGGGGTAACGTATCCGATTATTTTCCCATCATCGCTAAGATATTCGATGTAGCCAATGATATTATCGTCTTTCTCACTCATTATCGTTCCAACCTTTCCCAAAAAGATAACTTATTTCCATAGCGTTCGTCTTGCGGGCGCACCTTGGCGGCAGGCAGTTCGCTGTCCTGCATTGTTTCCACCTGCGGGAGAAAAAGTAGGCGGCTATACCGATCCGCTTGGTCTTTGGACAGCCCTATGACCTTATCGCCGTTTAGTCCACAAACGAGAAACCGCCCATGCACGGTCACGCCCTCGTCATTGACCTGCCTGTTGTATTTCAACTGGCTTTGAAATTTGCTGCATATCAGCCCGATGCGAGGTGTCCCGAACGGCTTTAGGATTTGGCTCTCACCATCAATGACTTCGGAAATCGCAGCCGCCGCGCTGGTGAAAGCAGATTGATAGGGGCAGTAACCAGGTTCCACAACTAATAATCTTGTCATCTGTGTCACCTCATCTGCTGCCGTGCTGGTGGGCGCGAGCATAGTTTTCCAACAGATGTACGATGACTTTCTGCATCTGCTCACTGCTGAACCCCTTGGGGAAAAATCGTTCAATTTCCGAGACAGGTATCATAAGCTGCGGTGTGCGCGGCTTTACACTGGGCGGTTTTGCTGACATGATGTGCTGGATTTTTTCAGGTGTCAACACGCTTTCTTTGCTGGCTTCTTTGAGTTTTTGTGCCTGTGACAGTGATGGGGTGCAGCCCTCAGATTCCATGTAAGAGAGGAAATCCTCTTGTTCTTCGGGGGTCAAGTAGCTAAGTTCAACGGCTGGAGTGGTTTTCAGTTTGCCATCATCCACCATTTGCATTAGGGCCGGAGTAAGATTGTTCAACGCAATAAATCTCTTTACCTGTGATTTGCTTTCCCCTGCATCAGCAGCTACTTTTTCAGAAGCCCATAAATTCGGCCCAACTTGGGCCGAATTACTTTTTGACGGCCTACCGGCCTTTCTCTTTACGGCTTCCAATTTCATTTGGTACGCTTTCGCCTTTTCGCTCGGCAAAATATGCTCCCGCTGGCAGTTGCTATCCACCATCAGGATAATAGCAGTATCATCGTCCATATCGCGCACAATGCAGGGCATGGTGTCCACACCCGCCCGCTGGCTGGCATGGCAACGGCGGTGGCCCGCTACGATTTCATACCCACCATCTTGGCGGGGGCGGACAATAGCCGGGGTCATAACACCGTATTCCTTGACACTCTCAACCATTTTGTCCATTTCGTCATCATCGCGGACTTGAAAAGGGTGCGTTCGAAAGGGATACAGTTCCGTCAACGGTAGGATTTGAATTTTCTCCAGCTTTGCATCTTGCCGTTCCTGCTCACTCGAAAATAAATTATCGAGTGAAGGCAGATTGATGTTGCTGCCGTACTCTCTCATTCTCCGTCACCTCCTTGGCAAGCGCTTTATACGCTAAACTAGCCGAGCCGTTTGTATCGTAGGTCAGCACGCTATGCGCACTGGCGGCACTCTCGGCTGTGCGCGTACTGACCGGGATTTCCGTGCGATAAATTTTCAGCGCGTGACCGTAGGCGCTGCGCAAAGCGGCACACACGTCTTTGGAAAGATTGGTGCGCTTGTCCACCATCGTCAGCACAATACCGTCAATATCCAGTTGGGGATTGATGCGATGCCTTACTTGGTTGATGGATTTGAATAGCGACACCAGACCTTTCAACGCAAAATGCTGTGCTTGCACAGGAATCAACACCCGGTCTGCAGCAACAAGCGATGCTACGGTGATGATTCCCAACGAGGGCATACAGTCGATCAGACAGTAATCATATTTGTCCTCGAACGGCTCCAACGCCTGTTCCATGATTCTCTCGTGTGCCATGACAGTTACAAGGCTCACTTCCATATCGGATAGGCCAATATCGGAGGGAATGAAGTCCACCTTTTCTTCATGGTGCAGCACCACTTCGGGCGGCTTTTCGTCCTTGATAACAGATTCAATGAGGTCACTGATTGTTGCACTGTTTTCGCAGCCATCAAAGCCGAGATAACTGCTTAAATCGCCCTGCGGGTCGGCATCCACCAACAGCACCTTGTAGCCCATTGCGGCCAGTGCTACGCCCAAGTTTACGGCGCTGGTCGTTTTGCCCACGCCGCCTTTCTGGTTTGCCACTGCGATAGTTTTCATGTTCTGCTCCTTTATCGTTCCATGCTGATAAGCCTACGGGCCGCCAGCAGGTAGTCGTTATAATCCTTGCCGATGGCCGGGGGCGTGTCCTGCACTATATATCCGCGTTCTGCAAGCCGTTTTGCAACAACTTTCGTGAAGTTTCTGCCGGGGTCATCGCGGTCAAAGCAAAGCGCCACATGCTTAACTTCAGGGTGCTGCTGCAAGAAGTAGTCGATTGGCTGATGGTTCAGCCCGCCCATAGCCAGATAATGAACACTCCGCCAGGGGGCATCATGCTTGTACTGCCGCAGTGTCGCGCCGGACATGGCATCGATGGGGGCTTCATAGATTTCCACGACATTACAGTTTTCCGTTTCGGCAGGAATCAGAAAGCCGTATTGCTTTTGGCTGCCCGCCACATCGCCGCGAAAGCTGCCCTGGCAGCCGCGCTGAAAAGCAGAGCGCGGCACACCGTCTGCATCTTTGCCCACAAACACACAGTTGCGGTAGCTGCCGCGTGTGGTCTGATACAAGATTCCACTTCCCACACAGTAGCGCAGCACTTTCGGGCTGATACCGCGCCGCATCAGATAGGCCGTTGCCGCTTCGGTGTTCCTATCTGCGGCGGGCAGTTCAAACGGACGGCTCGTGTGCTGTTGGAGAGAAGCAGCCTTAGCCGTCTGAATAGAAACAGGTGCGGGTGTCATCGCACTCAACAGCCGCACTGCCGAGACGAAATCCATACCCTCAACTTTTACTAAGTAGTCGATAGCGTTGTTGCCGCCTTTCTTCTGTGAGAACCAGTGAAACAGCCCATTTGCGGGCGTGATAACAAGGCTGCTGTGGGTTTTGGTGCAGTATTCTTTGTCTGTTTTGCGGACAAGTTCGCCGGGGTGGTAGGTTTCGAGATACTGCATCACGCTGATACGCCGTGCAGCCTCAATGTTTTTCTGATATTTGCCCATGCTGACCTCCAAAATTGTAATAAAAAAGCACCTTGCCTGTGGACAGGTAAGATGCTTGTAAGAGCCGATATTCTCTTTTTCAGTTGGCTGCTTCTTCAGCCAGCTGGAGAGGGGGTTTGGGGGAGAGGAACGTGCTATTCTCCATTCCTATAAAATGGTATAGTTTCCCCTTGGCGTATTATTTTACGTTTCAGTTGGCTATTTGACACATTGCAAAGACAGACCTTATACGGTATAATTTATTATAATAAGGTAAGGCAGGTGAGCAAATATGCGCTTTTTCTTGATGCAGCGCGACCATCAAGTCGCAGTTATTGAGATTGCTGAAAAGACCGGCGATATTATTGACGTAGCGGAGGTTCTTTCAGCGCAAAGAATTTCCCTTGGGGCAAGGCACATTGACGGCAGCTTTGATGTCCTTTCCCTGCGTAAATGGTGGGCCGGACGTGGTATCCCTGCAAGCCGTTCGGGGCTGGAACAGGCGCTGGAGAATTTGCACGTTCCCTATGCAGAACTTCTGCTCGTCAAGTGCAGCGGCCTAAGCCTTTCCGATCAATATTGGGTCACGCCTTGTGACGCCCCTCAAAAGTGGCACGACGTAAACTTCTATGAGAACGATTTTTCGGAAGATGTAGGCCGCGCACTGTTTGGTGAGGGGGTCTTATCTGCGCAGCCAGATTTGTGTTCTCCGTGCAATACCTCGGACGGATTCTTACAAAAGCGCTGGCGCATTGCTGATGGAAAGCGGATTCTCTTAAAAGCTGGGTCCGGCATTTATCAGCAAGAACCTTACAACGAACTTGTCGCAACAGAGCTGTATGAAACCCTCGGTTTACCGCACGTCTCCTATTGGCTCGTGGAGCAGGGTGAACAGGTCATGTCCGCCTGTGAGTGCTTTACCGATGAGCATACGGAACTTGTTACCGCTGCCCAATTTATGCGGTTGCAACCGCAGCAACAAGGTGTTTCTAATTGGCAGCATTTTAATGACTGTTGCAATGCAGTGGGTCTATCAGATGCACAAAAAGAAGTCTGTAATATGCTGGCCGCCGACTATATCTTGGCCAACACAGACCGCCATCTTGGAAATTTCGGCTTCCTGCGGGATTCTGAAACGCTGGAATGGAAAGGACTTGCCCCTATTTATGACAGCGGCACAAGCCTTTGGCAGATGACCCTCACCCGCGCCATCAGTGCAGATGCTATGGTTCCTGCAAAGCCATTTGAAACATCACAACAATCCCAGCTAAAGCTGATTGCACCTTATACAGATTTGCCACTGGAGCGCCTTGATGGATTTTCCAATAAAGTAGAAGAAATCTTCCACACTGCTACATGGTTTGACGATGGGCGGGCTGCGAAAATTGCCGCCGCTGTTGAGGGCAGGATTCAAATGCTTCGATTCAATAGGGCATAATTTGAAGTGGTCGTGCGCCAACTGGTGACAAATTGTCAGCAGTTGAAATAAGGCTATAAAAACAGCGTCCTCCCAGTTAGATTCGGAGGACGCTGCTTTTATATATCATAAGTGCGTACCTATGCACTGCTTTTTTCAGTTGGCTTTCCCTGCTGGCCAAACTCTTTGGCAAGAGCAACCATCTTTTTGGCGGGCCTATAACTGTCCAAAACATGAGGGCTAACCAAGAAATTCAAAAGGCAAACCTTTGGTATCATGTAGCTGTTTCCGATTTTGAAATAACGGAAATGCTCATTGCAGCACCATGTTGTAATGGTATTGTGATGATAGCCGGTAAATTTGCTGACTTCTGCGGCACTTAGTACATCGCTGTATGGTCGCATCTTGCATTTTAGAAAGGCTGCAAATTTTTCTTTGTCTTTTGCTGTTCCAAGATTTGCCCATTCCCGCAGCGTAACGGTTTTCTTACGATTTCCGTTGTTCCAGCTTGCGGAGTAATAGCCAATCGGCGGCGTATATGTTTCCGGGTGAGATTGCCGCTTTTTCAGATAGGCGATAACATCCTTTGTGTTGATAATATACTGCCGCGTTTTCTTGCCGGTATCTATGCAGGGTACAAGCCCGCTTTTCAGCA
>ERZ1034876.968-NODE-968-length-13254-cov-541.274718_pt1 | contig 13254 bp, 24 predicted proteins | sample MGYA00520698_ERZ1034876 | MGnify/ENA primary metagenome ERZ1034876 (study PRJEB33766, sample SAMN09781723) | gut metagenome | biome: gut microbiome | host: Homo sapiens | place: Madagascar | study: EMG produced TPA metagenomics assembly of the PRJNA485056 data...
TGCGAAAAGCCTCCGGTTGTGCGGTATTGCAGCGTTTGCGGCAAGGCGCTGCCGGTGGAATCTTCAGCGAACCGGAAGTACTGCCTTTCTTGCAGCGAGAAGGTGTGCTTGGAAAAAGCAAGAGAACGCGCCCGACGAGCTCTCGCAGCCAAGCCGAAGGTTGAAAAGCCTGCACCGAAGGAGAAGCTTTCTCCCGGCAGACACCGCAAGGTGGACAAGCCTTGCAAGGAGTGCGGCACGATGATGTACGGCGTGGATCCCGGCAAAATATTCTGCGAAGCGTGCAAGAAGCGCAGATATGGAAAGGCCGGCGCGGATGTCGGCACCCAGCCCGGCATTGTAAGACCCAAAGAAAAGCCAAAAACCAACCACGACAGGATCGTGGATGACAATGCTGCTGCCGCAGCCAAGGGCATGAGCTACGGCAAATTCAAGGAATGGCAGCGCAGACAGAAGGAGTTGAAGGAACGTGGCGAAATCTAATAGAAACGACGCATGGCACGAGAGCTACGCAGCCATATTTGGTCGATATGGCTGCATCAGGCTGACTTTGGAGCAGGTCAGCGTATGTATGGGCATCCCGGCGCGGTATGTGCGCAAGCGCTACCCGGAAGGCTGGTCTAACATGGCCGGGCAGGAAGGCTCTGGCCGCGGCAACACGATCCGGCTGGACACCCTGCTGGATCAGGAATTTGGTACTTACTGAGGAGGAAACGTTATGGAAATATCGGGAACACCGTTTGTTTGCACCAATGGTGCCGATGGCGCACCGCCTTTGACTTTGATGCCCGGCCCGCCCAAAGACGTTGACCGCAACATTGCCCCGGCGGGTAAGCTGATCGACCCGGAAAAGGCAGCGCAGGCGGTGAAGGACAGCGTGGATCGCGGCGCACCGACCCGCGAGATCGCCACCGCAAGCCGGTATCTGATGCTGGCTGCCATGAGCATCTGCAACGACAGCATGAACGCCTTTGAACACTATCTGCACGCAAGCGAGGACTACCAGCGGGAAAACGCAGAGTACATGGTGCTGGATGGGCGCAAGGCTGCTACACAGATCCAGAGCATCCTTGGCGTTATGTCTGAGTTGGAGGGGCTGGAAGAACATTAAGACTTTTTGGAGGCAGCGCAAAATGGCAAGCAAGAATGGAATGCGTACCCGCGAGCGGATCTGCTATCTGATAGGCAAGTATCAGTGCCGGCTGGAAGATGAACGCATCTCCGACCGGGAGAAAAAGATCTACGCGGACGTTCTGGAAGATCTCCGGCATCTTCTGGAAGCGGCGATGCAGGAAGGGTTGCAGAGCTGAGCTTCTGCATTACACCAATGGCGGCAGGTGGGTAAACAAAAGCCGCTGCCAGCGCAATGCGCAGAATAAATTTTTAGGAAGAAAGGATGTTTTCTATGTTTATGCCATACTTCATTGACGCTGCCGGAAAGAAACACATCTTCCGTGACGACTTTGCACTAAAAGATAGTTTGGTTCGTGCTTGGCGGCGTGGTGAGAACGTTTTAGATTTCCGGTATCGCTTGAAGTCGGTCTATGCCAATGGCCACGACTATCAGATCGATTCCATAAAACAAACACGCGATTCTTTTACGATTTCTTTCTTTTTCGAAAGTGCACTTGGAAAAGAGGGCTATTGCATTTAAAAAAAAATAAATTTGGAGGTATGTATTATGATCCACGAACGTAAAGGCGGGCATTTCCGCCGCCAGTACAGCGCACAGGCCAAGAAGGCCGGTGAAGCCATGATGAAGGTGATGCGGGACTTTGCAGAGCCGCTCAGCGTGCAGGACGCGCGGGATGCGTGCACCTTCTGCCGCAGCATTCTGGAAAGTCAGGTGCGCGGCTGCCCGTACAACGACGCTGCGATGGAAGCAGAGGAGGATATGGATGCGGTTGCAAAAGCTGATGAGCCCGATGCCTAAATCCCCCACCTACGAGGAGACCGCCATCGGCTACGCCATTGCCGCTATGCGCATGGCAGAGCTGCCGCCGGATACCATCCAGCAGGTGGTTACGGAGATGCACGTTATGATCGACAAGTATTCACCGGCAGAGGCGGCGCAGATCGCCACCTCCAGCCCCTACTGATGGAGGTGGTAAGGTTGGCAACGCCAAAAGCTTCCGGGCGCGGCAGGCCGCAGAAGAGCGCTTCTGCGGCTGTTTGTGCCCCAGACGTCAAGTTTCCCGTTGAAGTGCCAAAAGCCCCGCAGACAGCCCCGCAGGCGGTTTCAGTGCTGATTAAGGCCATCAGCGAGGATGCAATCAAGCTGAAGCTGCTCCCCGGCGCCAATGCCGTGCGCGATATGATGGACAAAACCTTTGGCGCTGCCGGCTGGACCATGCGGCGCTATTTTGCCGATGGGCGGCTGTGGTGTCAGGTGGGCGTATACAGCCCGCAGGAGCGGGAGTTCGTGTACAAGGACGCGGGCGGGCTTTCTCTTCCCTGCCGTGACCCGGCTCTGATGCGGGAGGTCACCAGCTTTGTGTCCGCTGCCTCCTTCTGGGGTGTCGGCAGGGACGTGATGGAACTGGACGACATTGTGCTTAAGAGCACGCAGGTGCCCATTGCCAAGGACGACAAGGGCATTTGTCGGCTGCAGACCAACTTGAAGGTCGACCGCTTTGCCTACGATGACGCGGGCAGCATCACCATGGTGCAGTTTATCACCGGCGAGGGCAAGAAAATCTTATGGCCAGAGGCGTGATCGGTAAGCTTCCGGTGGTATATGACCCGGTCGCCCGGCGGGTAGTCGTGGAAAACTCTGCGGAATTTGTGGAAACACAGATTCGGCAGAAGCTGGACGAGCTGGCACATGGCAAGCCGCTGCATCTGATTTTGTCGGTAGACCTCGAACGCAAAAGCCGTACCCTGCCCCAAAACCGTATGATGTGGGCGCTGCTTACCGTGATGGCAGACCACTACAACGGCGGGCGCACCGGCGGTGTGACCCCGGAGGACTGCTACACCGAAATGCTGGAGCAGTACGGTGCGGCGTTTGATTACTTGGAGGTACCGGTGGGTGCTGTGCCCATCTTGCGCAAGTCTTACCGGCTGGTACACGTTGTGGAGCTGTTGAAGGGCAACCGCTGCACGGTGAAGTGCAGTCAGGGTTCCAGCACCTTTACCACGGAGCAGATGGGGCAATTGATCGACGGAATATTTGACCGGCTGGCGGAAATGGGCGTCAACGACCCAAATGTTACCGCCTACTGGCAGGAATGGCAGGAGGTGCCAAGGAAATGACACAGAAACGGTTTAAAAAGCTACTGATGGCGCAGGGCGTCTGCGCGAACACTGCACGCGGCCTTGTGGAGTACATGAAGGTGCTTCGGCAGAGCATCGAACAGGGCGAGAACCTTGTGATGCTTGCGGATGCAGTGGATTCCGTGACTATGGGATTCAAGTCGGTGAGGGTCTACCTCTACGCAGAAACCTACAAGCGGATCTTGGAAAGGCGTGAGTTCCTTGTCTGAATCCATCATGCAGACCCGGCGGGAGTGTTACGTCTGCCGGATGAAGTACGGCGTTGTGACCGTTAAGGACTTAGAAGAGCATCATGTGCTCAACGGTCCGCTGCGCCCGGTGGCAGAACAGTACGGCCTGAAAGTCTACCTCTGCCACCGGCACCATAACGAGCCTGGCTACAGCGCCCATTTTGACCACCACCTACGTCTGTACCTGAAAAAGCAGGCGCAGCGCAGTTTTGAGGATGTGTATGGGCACCGCCAGTGGATGGCGGTGGTCGGAAAGGATTATTTGAGATGCTCAACGTTGTAGCGATCATGGGCAGGCTTGTGGCGGATCCGGAGCTGCGCACCACCACGCAGGGGAACAGCGTGTGCAGCTTCCGCATTGCGTGCGACCGCAGCTATGTGCAGCAGGGTCAGGAGCGGCAGGCAGATTTTATTGATATCGTGGCATGGCGGCAGCAGGCTGATTTTGTGTCCAAGTACTTCCAGAAGGGCAGCATGATCGCCGTTGAGGGCAGATTGCAGACCCGGCAGTATCAGGACAAGAACGGCAACAACCGCACCGCGGTGGAGGTCGTGGCGAATAATATCAGCTTTGCCGGCGCAAAGCGTCAGGACAGCCAGAGCACGCCATCTTACGAGCAACTGACCTCAAGCCATGTGCAGCAGGCCAAAGCTGCACAGAACGCCTTACAGCCGCATTTTACGGATGACCAGCCAGATGCCATCCCACCGGATGACTTTGCTGTGATAAGCGATAACGACGATCTGCCGTTTTAATAGAGGAGCTTGAAAAAATGAACGAGAAAATCATTGCCTACAAAGCCATGGATAAAAACATGAAGTGCCTCGGCAAGCAGTACGAGGTGGGAAAGACCTACCTCGAGAACAAGGCAGATTGCTGCAATGCCGGAATGCACGCCTGCGAGAATCCGTTGGATGTGCTACACTACTACAATGTAGCGGATGACGCGCGTTTTTTTAAGGTCGAGTGCGGCGGTGACATAAGCAATGGTGACAGTGATAGCAAGTTTTCCTGTACCGAGATGACTATAAAGAGTGAGCTCAAAATTACGGATTTTTGCAAAATCGGTGTAGAAGCCGTGATGAAACGAGTAAACGATAAGGTTTCGCGTGAAAAAAACATCGCATCGGGCGACTGCTCCACCGCCGCTGCATCAGGCAGCTACTCCACCGCCGCTGCATCAGGCAGCTACTCCACCGCCGCTGCATCGGGCGACTGCTCACCGCCGCTGCATCAGGCAGCTACTCCACCGCCGCTGCATCAGGCTGGCGCTCCACCGGCGCTGCATCGGGCAGTTGCTCCACCGGCGCTGCATCGGGCAGTTGCTCCACCGGCGCTGCATCGGGCAGTTGCTCCACCGGCGCTGCATCGGGCTGGTACTCTTCGGCAGAGGTGAGCGGGGAAAACAGTATTGCAGTTGCAAACGGGGTTAACAGTAAAGCTCGTGGAGCGATTGGGTGCTACATCGTTCTGACTGAGTATGACGATGAGGGCAAACTCCTGTGGGCAAAAATGGCACAGGTTGATGGAACCGTTATCAAAGGGAACGTCTGGTACACTCTCAAAAACGGAGAGTTTGTGGAGACGGATTAATCGCAAATCATAATAAGGGAAGTGTCATGAAAGGCGTGAAAAGTAAAACAAAGCCGAAACAGGACAGTTATGTTGTCCTGCAGCGCTGGATGCGCACAGAGCTTGGATTGAAGGGCAACGAGCTGACGGTGTATGCCATCATCTACGGCTTCTCTCAGGACGGCGAGAGCGTCTATAAAGGCGGGTACGGATACCTTGCCGACTGGACAGGCCTGAGCGAAAACGGTGCCCGGAACATTGTCAAGGAGCTTGTGGCACGCGGACTGCTAAAGGAGCTCAAAACAATGGTGGGCGGCATCCTCGTGAACCAGTACGTTGCAGTCCGAAACCCGGTGCCGGAAACGGTGCCGCAGGAAGGGACAGACCCCTACAAAAATTGTACCCCTACAAAAAATGCACCCCTACAAAAAGTGTATCCGAACCCCTACAAAAAGTGTATCCAGACCCCTACAAAAAGTGTAGACAGGAAATATATAGGGAAACCTATAGGGAAACCTATCTATCCGCGCGAGGAGCGCGGAACGGATACGATGGATGGATTGGATACCGCACGAGAGGATGTCTTGGAGCGATTCCGGGAGCAGCTGGAACTGGACACGCTGGAGCGCCGGTACGAGCCCGAGAAATTGGAGGAACTGCTGGACAACATTGTGGACATGTACTGCTGCCCCGGCGCGATCCAGATTATCGGGCAGTATCCGCAGACCACACAATCCATCCGCAAGCGGCTGGACAAGCTTACCAGCCAGCACATCGAGTACGTTCTGGATGCCCTGCTTAACAGCACAAAGCCTGTCCACAACATTAGGGGCTACATACGGGCGGTGCTGCTGAACGCTCCCACCACCATGGAGCATTACTATCAGGCAAAGGGCAACAGCATCGCAGCTGGCGGAGGAGGCAGGCGCTGATGCAGGAGATCTGGAACGAGGAGCTCTACCCTCTCCCAAAGAGCAGCCCTTGCCGCAACTGCCCCTGTAAGGCGTGCTCGCCGAATTATTACAAGAAATGCACGACATGGCTTGCGTGGTTTGCAAAAAGCTGGGACAGCATCCAGCAGCAGGCCGCAAAAGCCGCAAGAATCTGAGAATGGGGATATCGTCATGAGAACAATGGCAAAAATCGCGATCATCAACTTGAAGGGCGGCGTGGGCAAATCCGTCACCGCCTGCAACCTCGCCTGCCTGTTGGCAGAGATCTGGTCCCGGCGGGTGCTGGTGATGGATCTGGACAAGCAGGGCAACACCACCAAGTTCTTCAACCGCTTTGCTTATGGCCGCAAGACCATGGGCGATGTACTTACACTGAACGCCAAAATGCAGGATGTGATCATGCAGACGGATTTTGAGCACGTCGATCTGGCACCCAGCAACATGGAGATGCTGCTTGCAAACAAGAACGTGATGCTGGATGTGCTGCGGCCGCAGTGGGACAGGCTGCGCAAGGCGCTGGACACCATCCACAATGACTACGATTACTGCATTATCGACTGCCCGCCTGACATCGACATGGCAACCGTCAATGCGCTGGCTGCCGCCGACTGGGTGATCATCCCGGTGGACTGCGACGAGTGGGCAATGGACGGCATGGACGAGATACGCGAGCAGGTGGATGCAATCCGGGATGCCTACAACCCGCAGCTGGAAGTGATGGGCGTGCTGGCTACCAAGTACACCCGTGGCAGGTACAGTGTGGACACCATCAACGAGATTGCCAACATGGACCTGCCCGCCTTCCGCAACCCGGATAACAGCATTTTGCGCATCGATTACAGCGTGAAGGTCAAGGAAGCCAAAGCACGGCACTTGCCGGTGCACAAGGTCTGTCGGAACATTAAGATCAGCGCCCAGTATAAGGCACTGGCGCAGCTGGTCAAAAAATGCGTGGAGGGCGAATAAATGAGACTGATTGATGCGGAAAAAGTTGCAGAAAGTTGGAAAGGCACCGGCCAGAAGTACAAAGATGACGCCGAAAAGCTCATGATGTCCGACAATGCAGAAGATTTTATAAAGGGCGCAATCGAAGAAGCGTGTGCCGAAATGATGATAGGCCTTGCAGATTCGCTGCTAAAAGATGTTCCATCTGATCCGAATTATGAAGCGTTTTTTGAGTGGCGAAATCCCGAAACAGACCCGCCCAAGGTCGAAACCGAAGTGCTGGTGCTGGTTGATTGTGGAAAAGGCTACTGCATCACAACGGCCTTTTATGAGGACGGAACTGTTTCTCAGTACGAAAGCCTTTGGCAGTGGGAAGACGTCGATGATTACGGCATTTATGACGAAGAAGAGGATTTGTATAGGCTTCCGAAAAACTGGTGGGAGTACCGCCACTTTACACCAGAAGATTCACTGGAATGTCCGATAGATAAGCCGGTCGTAGGCTGGATGCCGCTGCCGCCGAAGGAGGTAAAACAATGAGCACTGGATTATTAAACAGCCTGATGAATGCCCAAAGCCAGACGGCCACCCCGGCGGGGCAGCAGATGCAAGTGGTGATGATTCCGAGCCGGAATATCATTCCGAATCCGGACAATGACGAGATCTATACTATCGGCAACATGGATGGTCTGAAGGACGACATCCAGCAGCACGGTCTCCGGCAGCCGTTGGAAGTCATCCCGGTAGAGGGCGAGCCGGATCGTTATATGCTGATCAGCGGGCACCGGCGCTGGGCGGCGTGTGGCATTTTGTCGGAGTGTGGCGATTCGCGGTTTGACGCTCTTCCCTGCCTGATTAGGGAAAGCCACGGCAAACTGGATGACCGCATTGCGCTCATCACGGCAAACGCTACCGCCCGCGACCTGACCGACGGCGAGCGTCTGGCGCAGTACGAGGCGATGAAGGACGCGCTGACCAAGAAAAAAGCAGCCGGACAGCTGGAAGGCAAGGTTCGGGACGAGGTTTGCCGCATTCTGGGCTTGTCCACCGGTGCTGCTGCTCGGCTGAACGTGATTGCCTCCTGCGAGAATGAGCTCATCAAGGAGCGCTTAAAGTCCGGAGAAATCGGTTTGATGGAAGCGTACCGCAGCGCACAGGATTATGCGCGCTTTATGGGTGCTGCACCGGAAGAACCGGAGCAGAAGGAAGAACCTGCGGAAACGGCGTTAAAATCAGCGCCGGAATTTCCGAAATGGGTTATTGAATCCGCAAAAGAAGTATGCGAGATGGATTTGTTCAAGAAATGCTCTGAATTTACGGCGAAATCACTTTCCGCCATTATTGCAAAAAGCGGAATGTGTGGAAGAAGTTTGAAAACGGGATTTGTGGATTTTTACCGGGATAAAGTGCGTTTTTGGAAAGATGGAAACGAGGACTTTACATTTACCTGGGCGAAGTTCGTAAATCTATGTGCTGAGCAAAAGATTGTCTCTGCAAAAGAGCCTGCGGAAACGATACCGGCGAACCCGGATTATGCCGAGTGGAAATTGCCACCGGAAGCTATTGCGATGGTGGAAAAGGCTCACGAAGAGCAAAGGAAAGCTCAGAACGATGCACCTAAACCCGCCGTAAATAAAAGCGTTCCGCTTCCTTCCGTGTATGCCGGTCAAAGATGCGATTATTCTGCATCGCACCGGTGCGAAAACGAAGCCGGTCTGAAGCATTTTATCAAGCATGGTGAAATCCACGGCTGTGCAGGGTGCTGCCGCGGATGCAAGAACAAAGATACCTGCGAATACAGCTGTGCGTATGCTTCTAAGGGCAAAGATACGCAGGAGCAGCCAAAAGAGCAAGCCCGTGGCCATGACACGCTGCACAAGCTGGCAGAGAAAACGCTGGGTGCAAATGCAGCGTGGGAAATGGCGTTTGAAAATATACGCTTCCGGTTTGTGTATTACAAGCAGTCTCTGCCCGGCGGGGCAACTCTGTGGAAGCAGATAGACACCACCAGAGAGGATGCCGGTCAGATCTGCGACAGCTACGCCATTATCTTGCAGGACAACAGCTTCTTCACCTGCGGCTGGATAGGTTTCCACTCTGGTATCACGGATATTCTGACGAATTATTTTGAACTGAAATAAATTTTGGGAGGTTGCCGGATGAAGCCACACGAATTTCGCCGTCTGTATGCGATACCCTATGACATTGCCAAGCGTCGGCAGCGCATTGAGCGGCTGAAGATTTTGCAGGCAGATGGTCCGCAGGCTGCCTCGGATGTGGTAAAGGCTTCTCACGGCGAGGGCAACAGCTGCGTTCTCGGTCATGTAACAGTGACCGGGACCGCAGATTCTGCCTACAACCAGCGTGCTGCGGAGATCCGGCGGCTGAAAGATATCAACCGTATGCAGAACAAGCTGTACAACATCGGCGTGCACATGGTGGAGGACTGCGAGGACCCGGAGCTTCGGGCAATGCTCTCGGCTATCTGCGTAGAGGGCAAAAAGCCGCAGGACGTTGCCGTGGAGCTTACCGAGCGGGGATTTGACGTGGATGCGGAATCCATCCGCCGTAGGGTTTACCGGTGGATTCAGAAGAATGTAGGATAGAAGGAGATGAAACAAATACATGAACCAAGTTTTTCTTGTTATCGGTGCAACGTTTTGTTATGTTGGCGGTTTCGGAATTATGATTTTTATTTTGGGCGTTTTGACTGAACTGTGCATCGAGATATGGGATGAAAAATTCAGGAAAATCTGCGTCAGATGCGAAGTTGAGCCAACAGACGTTTTGTACTATGCGCAGAACAGAAAAGACATCGAAACCATGTTTTTGAAAAGCCGAGTTCGATGGCCATACACAGACAATGCTCCTTCCGGGTCGTGGAACTGCCCAGAATGCAGCGCGCTGAACCAGTACGTCAATGACAACAAACCTGTTGCGTACTGCCGTTGTTGCGGTCAGGCCGTCGATATGAACTACTACAGGAGGCACGCAAATGGATAATACAATGACCGGCCTTTTTAAGTGCCGCAACTGCGACCTCATTGGGTGGAAAGTAGAAGAAAAAAATAATGATTGTTAAATGGCGTGCGCATAGGAGGTGAATTCATGATTATGATTTGCTGGCTGGCAGCCACTGTACTTATGACCTGTCTGAGCATTCCGGTGTGTATGCTTTCCGTGCGGTGGGCATGGAAAAGCGGGTGGACAGTGCGGAAGATACTCATGGTGTTCACACCGGCATCTGTCGTACTGGGCGGCGTTCTTGGGTACACGATGGCGTGCCTTGTGCTCAAAATGACCGGTTTTTGCTGATTGACACAAAATTCACATTGTGCCACTTCTCTGCGTAGGTACGCAAAAGCCGTGTCCCAAAATGGTCGGAATGTCACAAAAAGGTCGAAATGTCCGGAATGTCCCATTTTGATGTGCTAAAATTATAATGCAGACATTGACGGAAACGTGAATGACCTGCATCCTCATGACGAGACCCGGCGGGAAGCATAGCACAGGCTTTTTGGAATCTTCCTGTGCTCAATGGATCACCGCGCCGTCCGCTTCAAGATCCAGCGGCGCACACAAAACAAAATCAAACCCGGCGGGTGTCCACTGTGGACACCTTGGACACCTTGGAAAGGAGTGCAATCCATGTTTGAGCTTTTCAGCAAACTGTTTTGGTCTATTACAAAAAGCTGCGTGCTTGCACCTGCGTTCCGGGAAATTTTTCAAATAGCATTCAAAAGTAATTTTGTGTGCATCGTCTGGCGTATCGGTTTTCAGGCGAGCCGCACAAAGCGTGAACCGAGGGCAGAGATCGGAGGGCGCGGCTGTATGCAAGGGGCGCGGCCTGTTATCCGCGCAGATTACAAAAAGCTGCTGATACAATTGATCTGAAAACATTTTTACCCGCCTGTTATGCATGATGTGCACTGTGCATTGCAAGCGGGCATTCTTTTACGCTGCGTTAGCTCAACTGGCAGAGCATCCGGCTCATAACCGGATCGTTGCAGGTTCGATTCCTGCACGCGGCATGATATATTCCCGTAGCTCAATTGGTAGAGCGCTGGTCTCCAAAACCAGAGGCTGCAGGCTCGGTCCCTGCCGGGAATGCCATTTGCGTACCCTGTGAGGGGGCTGCGCAGATAGCCGGGCATCTGGCGGCGAAAGTACCGGATGCAGCAGCACTCCACCCGTTTACGTTGTCCGAGAAACTGAATGTATACTGGGAGTGCTGCTCATATTAACGTTTAGCTTAAAATAGCTTTAATTTTTAGATTAAACGTTTTGGTTTTTGGAGTAAGCGTCATGATTTTTTCCATGCAAAACACAGAGCAATACTGGATTGGAGAAATTTTAAATGGAATTGCTTGAACTTAAAAACAAATTTCTTTCAATCTTAGAAACCGACATAGAAAATTTCAGCGGAAAAATATCCGCTGTACTAAGCGATTCTAACACAAGAGAAAAAGTTTTTTCTCAGTATGTAGAGCTGGTAGATGGAGATTTGGAGACTGACAACCTCCAGAAAATTTGGCAATACTATCATGCAGATAGAAAAGAAAAATGCCAAGACTACACACCTAAAAGCATTGCACGTTTGCTCAGCGCGCTAACAGAAACAAGTGGATTGGTTTGCTATGATTTGTGTGCAGGTTCTGGAGCATTAACGATTTCAAAATGGACTTTAAATAAAAACAAAATTTTCATCTGCGAAGAATTGGATAAAAGAGTTTTTCCGGTTTTGCTTTTTAATATGGCTGTCCGAAACATGGAAGGATACGCAATATGCAGAAATTCATTAACGTTGGAATTTTTTGAATGTTACAAGTTAACAAAAGGAAAACGTTTTTCAGAAATAACGTCAATGACCGCACCGCCGGAGATTGAAGCGGACGAAATCATATCTAACCCTCCATACAATATCAAATGGGAACCGCCTCCTCCACTTTTTGCTGATTCAAGATTTCAAAAATGCGAAATTCCGCCAGAAACAAATGCAAACTGGGCATTTGTTTTAACCGCGTTGAATAGGCTTTCAGACTTTGGAAAATGTGCGTTCGTACTTCCCTGCGGTTTTTTGTCAAAGGATAATGAAGTTGAACAAAGAAGATGGGCAACTCAAAATCATTTGATTAAAAAAATAATAACGCTTCCAGACGGAATGTTTGAATCCACAAGCATTCCGACCTGCGTTTTACTGTTCGCGAAAGATTCTGAAAGCATAGATTTTTATGACGCACGGAAAAGCGGTCACAAAGAGGAACGGCTTCAGAATGGGCAATTTGGTGGAGCAAGCCATCAAAATCGAACATATAAAAAAGAAGTCAATGCTCTTTCGGATGATATAATAAACCAGCTTAAAGCCAGTCCCACAGAATGCCCCGGTTTTTCAACGAAAAAAAATTTAGAAGATGTCTCAGAAAATCAATGGAACTGGATTCCAAGCAGATATATTCCGCTTCCTTCCACTGAAATCTTGCATCGAAATTATAGTGATATCATGGCAGACATCAACCGTGTTAGCCGTGAACGATCAGCTATAAAGCTAACAATTAACGAATCTCTTGCAAAACAACTGGGGCTGTATGAAATTGCGGAGCTTGAAAAAGAAACAGTCTCTGAAAATTTAAATCAAACGTTTTGCGTTTTGGGCGGAGAGTATATATCAAAGCCTTACATTACATTGTCAAAAAACAAAAACGAAATTAAATTTGAGGCGAATGACAAAGAGATTCTCTCTTCAATCTTTTCAATTTTGATTCCTATGTGGAAACAACACATTTTTTATTTAAATCAGGAAGAAAACAATCTTCTTGCTGAACTTCGAGACGCGATGATTCCAGATTTAATGAGTGGAAAAATCAGTTTGGAATAATGACCGATAAGTTTTACAAATGGCTTTGCTCTTTGATAGCATCCGGTGATGTGCATCCGTTCTACTGCTCCTCGCAGTGGGTGCGGTTGTCGCACAAGGTGCTGGACATGGACAAGCACGAATGTCAGCTGTGCAAAGAGCACGGGCGTTACCGGCGGGCAGAGCTGGTGCATCATGTCAACCATGTGCGCCGCGCGCCGAAGCTTGCGCTGGATATTTGGTACACGGATGCAGACGGCAACAGGAAGCGCAACCTTATCAGCGTATGCAAGGACTGCCATGAGACGGTCTGCCACCCGGAGCGGCTGCGAAAATGCAGCGGCGGCGCGCCGCTGACCCGCGAGCGCTGGGACTGACCGGCACACCCCCCTCCCGAAAAAACGGGTTGAGCGGGCAAAGCCC
>ERZ1034876.977-NODE-977-length-13154-cov-32.876403_pt1 | contig 13154 bp, 8 predicted proteins | sample MGYA00520698_ERZ1034876 | MGnify/ENA primary metagenome ERZ1034876 (study PRJEB33766, sample SAMN09781723) | gut metagenome | biome: gut microbiome | host: Homo sapiens | place: Madagascar | study: EMG produced TPA metagenomics assembly of the PRJNA485056 data set...
AATGGGGCAGTTTGTAAAATCAGTCATAGCTTTGCTCCATACAAGTATTTCTTTCGCAGGTAGTCCGCGTGTTCGTGGGTAATGCTTCTTTCATTGATTTCTGCCATGTTGATGCTGCCATAAAGTTCACCCCATAAACAGTCCAACAGGCTGCTGTGATTTTTGATTCCGCTTTTATACGCATCCAAGTCGTGCTGCAAATAGTCCGGCAAGCCATACTCGTAGGCGCGTTCACGTTCGGTTTGGCGGATGCCATCCTCCGTCAACTGCTCCATAGAAACCCCCAACACCTGCGACAACTTATAGACTGTTTCGGCAGAGCATTTTTCGAGTTTTGTTTTTCCGCTGCAAATATCACTGAGCGTCGGGTGCGGAATTCCCGCTTGCACAGCAAGTTTATACTTTGTCATGCCGCGCTTGGCAAGTAAATCTTCTATAACCATTGTTTCCGCCTCCTTACTTATATTATATCGGTATGCCGAAACAATAGCAATAGCCAATTTTCAAAGTTCATAGAAATGCAAATATTTTCGCAGCGGGAAATTTATATTTCAGAAAGCGGAAGCAGGGGTCTTAGGGGCATTCCCCTAACAAGTGGGCGTTTGGTGCACCAAATGCCGTGCTTGCTCGTACTGTTCCTGCGGAACAGTACGCCGTCTGCCAAAAGGTTTTGCGCACTGGTGCCGTGCCGCATAGGTGCCAATTTTTCTGCCCAGCTTGAAATTTGCCGCACGGTATTCGATGTTATATTCCGTGGCGACCACCTTTACCCTGTGCTTCATAAGCTGCCTGAAAAACGAAAAGAGGTGTCCTTCGCTGCGGCTGATATGGCGCATCCGGCAGATATACACAGTGTCGATTTCGCCTTTGCGGATATGCCGCAGCATTTCCCGGTATCCGGGTCGCAGCAGCCATCCGCCATGCTCATCGGTGCTGCTGCCCACAACGGTGCAACCATCAGCATGAGCCTGTAAGGCGCAAACTTTTATGCTGTCCATGGTTCCCACATAGTCGCCGGGAATTCTGGCATAAAGCCATACGCGGCAGGGACTAAGTTCTTTTTCCATAATTATCTTGTTTCCCTTCAATATTAGATTCGTTTTCCAATCACAAGCCATCTGCCGTTATCGGTAATGTTGTCGCAGGTGGAAAGCGTGAGCAGCTTGTCACCGTATTGGGCTGAGATACCTGTATCGTACAGCGCCCGCGCTTTGCAGGCCGACACATAGGCAGCAAAATCTTCTGGGGCAGCTGCGTCCACAAACCGATAGAACGGGAACGCAGCGGCGGCATCTGCCTGCACGGTCGTGTGGATCACGGCAAAAATTTCATAGGCACAGCTGCCCAGCGCGGTATCGAACCAGACGGTTTTGTGTGCCTGCCAGAAATCCTTGCTGCGGTACTTGGAAAGGTCTGCGAACATCGAGCCGTCCTTCATGTTGTGACCATAGATGACCAGGTTATCGGATGGGCAAAGCGCATCGCAATCTGCCTGCATAAAAGGGCAGCCGTAGTCCGTGTAGCGCTTTTCAAAGTCGTGCTTCAGGTAATAGTTGGGGTCTGCCGGTGTCTGCATCACGGGATAGTCGATGCGGGTGCCGTCGATGTGAATCCAGCCCACCATGTCGGGGTTTTCCAAATACAAGTTTCGGCTGGTTGGTTGTACCGAGGATTGCGATGCAATTTCCTGTTGTGTGTCCTGCTCTCTTACGGCGGCAAGGTTGCTGTAAAGGTGCGCCTGTTGTTTCGATTTCCAAAAATATGCCGTCAGCAAGGAAACGCTGACAATCAGAACTGCAACCAACACGCCGCAAAGAAACATTGTGATTTTTGGTTTCATAGTCTACCTTTCATAAAAAGAAGGAGGTCCGCGCGGACCTCCCTTATCATAAACATATGTCATTGTTAAAAACGCTCCTTAGCGTTCACCGTCCTCGGTTTCGTCATGCTCGGCAACGGATTTGCAGTGGACGCACTTGTAAATCAGCGCCGCCAGACCTGCCAAGGAAATTCCCGCCAGTGCCAGAAGCAGCCCCAGCGGGAAGGTATCGCCTGTCTGGGGAATCAGCGGTGTGGGGGTCGGGGTACTCGGCGGTGTCGGCTGCACGGGCTGTTCGGGGATGGGTGCATCCTTCATAACCACGCGCTGCACCTCGCCGGTCGGCAGCACCGTAAAGGAAATATCCTCTGCGATTTCGTACCCATCGGGTGCCGTGATTTCGGTCAGCGTATAGTCACCGGCAGGGAGTTTTTCAATGTAGTGCGGTTTGTCGGTGGATACCCAGCGTTCAATTTCTTTGCCGTCCTTGTTGGTGATAATCAACTCCGCACCCGGCAGCTCTTTGTTTGTGGTGATGTCTACCTTGGAGATTTCCACCTTGATGACATCATCCCGCATCTCAAACTGTTGCACCTCGCCGGTGGGCAGCACCGTAAACGGTACTGTCTCGGCAATAGCGTATCCGTCCGGGGCTTTCACTTCGGTCAGCGTATAGTCACCTGCGGGCAGTTTTTCGATGTAGTGCGGTTTGTCGGAAGATACCCAGCGGTCAATTTCCTTGCCGTCCTTGTCGGTAATGGTCAGCTCCGCGCCGGGCAGTTCTTCCATCGTGGTCAGGTCCTTCTTGGAGATTTCCACCTTGATGACATCATCCAGCATCTCAAACTGCTGCACCTCACCGGTGGGCAGCACCGTAAACGGTACGCTTTCGGCAAAAGCGTATCCGTCAGGGGCTTTCACTTCGGTCAGGGTGTACTCTCCGGCAGGCAGTTTCTCGATATAGTGCGGTTTGTCGGTGGATACCCAGCGGTCAATTTCCTTGCCGTCCTTGTCGGTAATGGTCAGTTCCGCGCCGGGCAGTTCATCCATCGTGGTCAAATCCTTCTTGGAGAATTCTGCCTTGATGGTGTCATCGCGCATAATCACGGTTGCATCGTCCAACAACTTCCAGTCACCCCAAGTCCAGAACAGGAAGTTCTTTGTGGTCAGGTAATAGACCTCGGCTTCCTGCAGGTTGCTGCCGTCCTCGCCAACTTTTTGCAGCAAACGGAAGGTAATCTCATCCGCCAGCGCGTAGCCATCGGCGGGGCGGGTTTCAGTCAGGGTGTAGGCATCTCCCAAGTGCAGTCCCGTCACGCGGTGGGACGTGTCGGTGGATACCCAGCTTTCTACGATGTTGCCGTCAGCGTCTTTAATGGTCAAAGTCGCACCGGGCAGTTCCTCGTCATTGGTCAGATCGCGCTTGCTCACCAACATTTCGGTGGGTTTGTCGGTGCAGGTGCTCTCCAAAACCTGCACAGCCTGCCCGTCGTAGGTAAAGGTGACTTCCATGGGTTCTTCATTGACATAGTAGCCCAGCGGGGCGCGGATTTCTTTGACGATATATTTACCGCTGTTGGTGGTGGCATCCTTGTGGGTGCTGCTGCCGTACTGCTCACCGCGGATGGGAATATCGCAGGTAAAGTAGGTGTACCCGTCCGCATTGGTTTCGGGGCTGGTGGCTACCAGCTCACCGGCGGCAAAAACAAGGCTGCCGTCCGCATCGTAAATGTCATCGGCGGTGTACAGGTTGAACACGGCACCTGCAAGGTATTTGCCGCTTTCCAGATCGGTTTTGTAGATGCCGACTTTTGCCTTTTCGCGCTCGTTATGGAATTCAACAGCGTCAGTCGCAACAATTTCCTGTGTCTGGTTGTCCCACGCAAGGGTCACATCAAAGGCTGCGTCCGTGCCCTCATAGCCATACGGCGGCTGGGTTTCCGCAATGTGATAGCTGCCCAACGGCAGGGTCACGCTGACCTCACCGATGGTACCGTCATGAATGACGCTCAGGAAATCATAGGTAGCCGCGGTGCGCGCAGGGGCAAAGACGGCAGTATCGGCGGTGCCGTCGCCTGTGGTTACGACCGCTACCACATCGCCCTTGGCGTACCAGAGCGTGCGGTTGCCGTAGTTGTCAAGCTGGCGATCCTGCGTGTAGATGTCCTCGGCTGCCGTGATGGTGTACTCGGCACCGGCCAGCGGCCGGGTTTCATACACGAAGTTGCCATTTTCCGCTTCGCCGGTCATCCACGGGTCAATGCCGTCCGGCTCAGACTGCCAGCCAGTCAGCACCTCGCCGGTCTTGCGGATGGTCAGCTTGCCGAGCGTTTCGTGGTTGGAATACTTCTCACCAATCACCAGCGTATCCATGCCGTTTTCGTTTTTATCACCGGTTGCCTGATAAATGCGGTCGGTGGTAATGGTAAAATCGACATAGTGGCTTGCATCGGCAGCCCACGCATTGTAATAGCCGTTGGGTGCGGTGGTTTCCACAATGCGATACTTGCCCAGCGGCAGTTTTTCGGGCAGGGTCAAGATGCCCTCGGCGTTGGTGTAGAAGGTGGTGACATTCTTGGTCAGATGCCCGTTTACGGTGTCGGTCATACGCACCAGCTTGGGTGCGCCGTTTTCCATGCGGTAGTTGCCGTCATTGTCCAGATAGTAGATCTGGAACGCCGTGCCCGGCAGCAGCACGGGCTTGCCGGTTTCCTCGTCAATTTTGGTGATGCGCAGATAGACTTCGATTTCCTCGTCCAGAACCGTGAACTTCTGATAGCTGTCAGAGCCGGTCAGAGCGCTGTCTTTGGGCGTTGCCATGGCACACCAAGGGTTGTTATCCTGCGCAGGATCAACACACACAAGGAACGGCTCTGCCTGATACAGATCCTTCGGGGTGGTGGTTTCCACCACAAGGTAGGTGCCATACGGCAGCCCTTGCACGCGGATGTTGCCGGTATCGCTGCTGAAGATCTCGGCCAGCTGGTATTCGTTGGCGTTGCCGGTGGGCTGCCAGCCGTCACCCTTGCCGTTTTTGTTTTCTCCGGCAGCGGTCAGGGTCTTGTTGTAGGCGGCAATCTCGGCGGCGTTGACCTCGTAAGTTTTGGCAACCGCCTGTCCCTCGTCGGAGAAATCCCACTTAGGATGGTCATTGTTGTAGTTCTTGTCGAGGTAGCAGTCCAGAATGCTTTGCAGGCTGTAAGCGCCCGTCTGGCTTTGGGTAAACTGCGCAGCTTTGGACAAGTCGGATACCAGATAAAAGGTAAAGCCCGCATCCTCCAGCTCCTGCCCGTTGGATTCGCCGCTGGAAGAAATGATTTTGCTGATTTCCACATTGCCCTTGGCGATTTGGTCCTGGCTTTCGGTTTGGGCATTGTCGCGGTGGATGTGGTAATTTGCCCTGTACACGGTGTTGTCGTTGGCAAAGGTGGTTTTCTCGACATACCAGCCTTCATCAACATAAGCAGGTGTAATGTAGTAGTTGTGCTCATCGCACAGATAGCCGTTGGCAAATGAAAGCGAATAAGCATCATAGGTCCAGCTGCCGTCCAGCGCTTTGCCCTTGGTGATGGTGCTGAACTGATTCTTGTACACCCAATCGGTGTATTGCCCGCCGCTGCTTGCCAGTGCCGCGACCTGCCCGGTGGCTGCCTTGGTGCGGCTGTCCACGGTGGGATAGGTGCCGGAAACAGCAAGAGCGCCGTCACGCAGCGGAATGACCGTGCCGGTGGAGCGCTCTACCACATAATATTTGCCGAGGTACAGGTTTGCGAAGGTCAGCCAGCCGTCCTCGATTTTGGCACTGGCGACCAGATGATCTTTTTTGAGAATCGGCAGATAATCCGATACCCACTGCCCGCCGTTGTCACGGATGGTCGTGTGCCAGATGGGATTGCCGTCTGCATCCACGATTTTGGAGTAGTCCACTACGCCGGTCACACCGTCCGGGTGAGTGATGTCCTCGGCAGCGTAGAGGTCATAAACGGCACCGTCCAGCGTGGCATTGCCGTGATTTGCAACATACTTCACGGCGTCCAAGTCCACCTTGGAAATGCTGATTTCGCCCAAGGTACGGTCGTTTTTCATCTCGCCGTCCGTGGCGGTGGTGGTGTAGCTGTCCTCGTTGGCAGCCTTGCCGCTGTTGTCGGTGTTGTAAGTGCGGGTAGAATCTTTGGCGGTGCTATAAATTGTTACAGTGGTTTCTACACCGCCGCTGGTAACCAGCTTGGTGCCGCCCTTGTCGGCTGTCAGGATGTCGGCGTTGTAGTCGGCGTTGTCCAGCCAAAGCACGGTGTTGTTGGTGTCTTTGTTGATTTCAACATAATAGGCGCGCTTGCCCAAGGGCGTTCCTGCCGTGCCGGGGTGGTCGATGTCCGTCCAGTCACCAAAATATCCGGCAGGGGCTTTGGTTTCCACAAGGATAAACTTGCCCTGATTGCGCTGGGTGTAATACAGCGTGTGGCGCATCGCGTCATTGACGGCATAGGCGGCGCTGTTGATGACCGCGTAGCTGCCGTCGCCCTGGCGCTGTACGCTGTAGGTATTGTAACCGCCGGTTGCAAGAAACTTATTACTTACACTGTCCCACTGATAAATTTCATAACAGGCATCGGCGGTAATCGGGCTGCCGGTTTCGCTGTCGGTTTTCTTGAGGTTGACCTGCAAACTCCACTCGTCATTTTTCATAACATAGTCGTTGTTAGTGTTTGCGGGTACGGTGATTGTCTGCTGGCTGCCGTTGCTGCCCCAATACTTTTCAAAGCCGTAGGGTACGGAGATTTCTTCGTATCGGAACTGCAAGCTGCCCAACTGGGTTTTGGCACTGTTGACTGCCTCGTTCACGGCATTTTGTGCTTCTGCCTGCAATTCCGCAATAGCAGCATCGCGGGCGCTGTTGGCGGCTTCGTCGGCAGCTTCCTGTGATGTATACGGTCCGACACGACCGTCGCGGGTGCCGGAGGTCTTAGTCACCGCGTAGTGCAGGCTCCAGCTTGCGGCTGCATCGCCGCCGTTATTCTGGTAGTTGTCATCGGCGGTATGACCGCTGGTGGTCACGGTCTGTTTGCCTGCCGGGCTGATAGACCAGCTGCCGCCCTCGATGGTGCCGGATTTGGTGATGGGCTCGATTTCAATGGTCGCGCCGTCTACTTTTTCCTGCGTGGCAACCTGAATCTTGTCGGTGCGGATTCCGTAGGAAAAATCAAAACTGCCGCTGGCGGTCTGAGCCGGTGCCTCCCAACTGGCATAGTATTCCTGCACAACAGGTTCCGGCTCAGGTTCCTCCTCACCGATTTCAGGTCCAATCAACGCCACGGTCTGCCACCCTGCGCGACCGGGGTTGTAGATATAGGTGTAATAGCCGCGGGCAGAGGCGTAGGTTTCCACGCCGTTCAGCAGTTCGTCGGCAGAAGCAAGATAGATTTCTGCGGCGGTGCTTTCAGGGAAGTTCTCGATGATATACATCTGCACATCGTCATAAATTGATGCGCAGAAATCCAAAAGAGAGATTTCTTCACACTCGTCAGCGGAAAAAACAGCGGGCAGATCGTCTGCATCGCTCAAAGACAGCTGGTTCAAACCGCCCCAGATTCTAATCTGGTTACCGTAGTGGTCACCGGGAATGCACTGGTCCGCGCTGACGGTGGAAGTGTTCACATACGTGTACGGCGGGCAACCCGCAGGCTGACCGTTGGCACCGTGGGTGCAGCAGTAGGCTTCCTCGCCGTTGAACCAAATCAGCCAAGTGCCGTTTATCTTGGCAACCTTGGTGATCTTGCCGCTTGTCACCGCAGGGGTGGGGCGCTCGGCAAAGGCGGCAATCTCACTGTCAGGGAAGGGATACTCGGCAATCGCATTGCGGTCGATGGTTACATTGATTGTCTTGGTCAGGCTGCTGCCATCGGGCGCAGTATAGACCAGCTGCACGGTGAAATCCGCATCCGCCTGCACATATACGCCCAGCACAGCGGCGGAGGTTTCGCTGTATTCGTTGTGCAGCAGGCTTTCGGCATCCTCGACAGGTGCGCCGTAATAGTCCAGCAGGGTCACGCCGTCCGGCAGAACCAGATCAAGGGTGCTGCCATCAGCGGGATACTCCACCTGCGCCAGAATCGGCACAACGGAGTAGTCGGTATCTTCCAGCAAGGGCGCTGCCAGCGTCAGGTTGTCACTGTCCAGCGCCTCGGCATTGAGATAATTGGTTTGCTCCAAATCGGCATCCCACGCGCCAAGCCCGATTTTGGTTTCACCGGTCGCCACCGGCAAACCGTAGCTGCCAAGATAGGAGCCTGTGGGTGCATCCGGCATATCTGCGTAGAGGATTTCACCGTCAAAGGTGTAAGGCTTGTTTTCTTCAGCCGGCTCGTCCGCAGTTGGTGCTGCGCTTTCCTCGGTAGCTGCACCGGGGTCGGGGCTGCTGGCATCGGCCTGCCCGTTGTCGGTTTCAGTTTCATCGGTCTGTTGTTCCTCGGCAATGACCGTGCTTTCCTGCGGCGGTGGCGTTTCGGCAAACGCACCGACCGGAAACACGGAGCAGCACATCACGGCTGCCATAGCCAGCGCCAGAAGGCGTTGGCTCCATTTGGTTTTTCGGTTCATTGTAATCACCTCATAATTATCTTTCGGGGGCTGTTTTCTCGCGCTCCAGCTGACACAGACGCGAAGTAAAAATGTCAATCAACCCGGAATGAGATTGCAAATTGGCGTAATACGCCGCCTTGTCATACCCATCCGCATTGATGTCTTTGATCTTTCGCACTGAATCCGCCCATCTACGATTCTGCGGGGAAATTCGCGCATCCCCATCCCGCACTTGGATGGCTGCTGCAACAATATAGCGGGTGCGTTCTGCGCCGTATCCGGCCAGCACCTGCTGCACGGCACCGTCATCCAGACACAAGCCGTTATAGTTGTAGGAAATGGCGTCGTCAATTTCATCGCGGCATTCCTCGTTCAGCTTCATGGAAGCGCGGTATTGCGGCAGTTCCTCGTGTTCGCGGGCGTATCGACCGGTCTGATAGTAAACAGGCGGCCAGGTCTTTTTCGTACTTTCCATCAGGTTGGTGTCGGCGCGGTCTGCTATGCACAAGGCCATAACATCCAGTGTATTGGTATCTTGATCGCGGTAGTCTTTGTAAATGTCCGCCAGCGGTGCTTGGGATTCCAGCAAAGCGCGCAGCTGTGCAGGGCGCAGAGAAGCATTTTCAAGCGCAATCAAAATATCCTCGCGGGAGCTGTACTCAAACGCGTGGTTCAAAATTTCTTCGGGCGGCTGTGCAAGCAGCCACGCGCGGTATTCGTTTTGCTCCTGCTGCATTTTTTCATGCAGGTTATGCTTCATAGAATTCCTCCAACAAAAAAAGCGCCCACAAATGTGAGCGCTTAAGTAAGTTATTCAGTTACAGAGATTCAATCAGTTCAGAGATTTCCTTGACAGTTTCCAAGGTCTGCCCAAATGTAATAGTTGCTGCATAGGAATTGCTCATGCCGTAGCTATCCCATAACTGCTGCATAGACGAATCATCCCTTAGTTCATCCAAAATTTCTTTCCAATCGGCGAGATCTTCCAAAGATTCTCGCTTTTCAGCCGTATGCAGAACCGCATCCTTTAAGACTTGCGGGCGAATTTCTGACTTTCTGGTGCGATACAGCGTGTAAAGGTCATAAAAATCGCGCGCTCTTGTGGTGGTTGCACCGCGGCGGATAATGGTTTCATACTTTTCAGCAAGTATCGTTTCTATCGTATAAGCCATGATAGGAATTTTCTTTTCGGAATCAAAGCAGGGAAACTCATATTGTACCGCAGCAGGGGTGATTTTGTCGCCGGTGGTGATGTCGATTTTCATGGGTGTGTTTATTTTTCCATACAGAACATCAATATGGGCGCGGAAGTTGTTGTATGCATCAATTTCACGGATTGGTGCAATGGAACGATATTCAAAGCGGATACCGTCACCAACATCAACTGCCAAAATGGTTTTGAGGGCAGAAACGATTTCATCTTCTTCCATTTGGATACCGCGCACGGTGGTGTCCATATCCATCGTAGTTCGACCCTCAAACCCAACCATTGAGGAAATCAGAAGTCCTCCCTTGAGAATGAAATTTTTCTGATACGGCGAAGCCGCCAGTCGTTCCAGCAGACGTTCAAACATAAACATCTGCAAAATTTCCTGAGCGCGCAGATGCTTTTCGGCAGCAACATTGCGCGCCCAGCCTTTTAATTGTTCTGGTGATCTCACATCAGCACCTCCATGTAGGTACGCAATTTATCGTCAACCCCAAACTGTTTTCCATACTTTAGAAGTTTTCTGGGATTTGGTTTTGACGCAAAGTAGATCTTCAGTCCATGTGTAAACAGTTGCTTGTCGATTGCATTTCTGTCGCGCACCAAGTCGCAAATGCAGCGTTCGCGGTCATACAGGATAACATTTCCGCCTTGTGGAGATCTGCAAGTGGTTTTTCCTATACCGTGAAGACTTCCTTTAACATAGTGAAACCGAATATTGGGATCGCGTTCTTTGATGCGACTGGTGTTATATCCTTGCGGCACACTGAATTCAAAAATGTGTGGCGTTCGGTCTGATAGTCCCCAAAAGTACATGGCACTGCCGTAAGAGTAGACAAGATTCTCGCTTCCGCTTTGCAAAAGCGTAAACTCGTCTGGAACAAATCCGGTCATTGTATATTGTCCGCGGGCAATGCGCGTCAGAACACCTTTGTCTGCGTATCGTTTTAATGTGACACGGTTTGTGCCTGCTCGCAATGCTTCTTCTGTAGTAACAATGCCGCCGTTCGCATCAGCTATCGTTTTCAATACAGCTATCGTAGCGTTCACTCCACACACCGCCTTTCAAAAAGTTACTACTGTGCTTTAATTATAACATAATAAAGCACAGCTGTAAACGGGCTCGTGGGAGATTTTCGTGGGAACTAGTTAAAGGTCACAACCCAATAGGTGTATTGTCCCTCTGCCGTTTGGCAAAACCAGCAGCCCACACCCATGCTGGTGAAGCTGGGTTCCATAATGTTGGCGTAGTGGGCAGGGCTGCCTTGCCAGCCGGTGCAAACGGCGCTGGCAGAACCCAGCGGACCGGCGGCGCAGATCTCGCTGCGGGTGGTCATACCGCTGTGGTCAAAGGGACCGCCTGCCACAAAACTCTCGCATCGGGCATCGGCTGCGGCGCTTAAACCACTGTCCATCGTTAAGGGTGCCAGCCCACCGGCAGCGCGCATAGCGTTGATGTTTTCCTGCACCGCCCAATAAGCGGAATCTGAGCTGTCGATGCTCCACCACTGTTCGGTGCCTGCCGCCAAATCAAAGGGCACAGCACCATAGCTCATGCTGACCTGCGCCGGGGCAGGTTCTGCCGTCGGCGCTGCCGTGGGTTCCGGCGTAGGGGCTGGTGTCGGTGCGGGTGTGGCAGTGGGTGTCGGTGCGGGTGTGGCGGTCGGTTCCGGCGTAGCGATGGGTGTCGCTGTCGGCTCGGCAGTTGAAATCGGTGCGGGTGTTTCTTCGGGTTCTGCGCTTTCGGATGTCGCTGCCGACAGCTCCGTCAATTCAGCGGATTCCGGTTTCGGTGTCTGTGCGCAGGCTGTCAATAATGGCAGCATCGCAAGCATTACGATCCATTTTTTCATCTTGATAACTCCTTGCGGGGGCCATCTCTGACCCGGTTGCTTCTTCTTTCCTTCATCTTAAAACCTTCTACCTTTCTTGTCCACGCTGTCGATTGTCCGAACGACACTGTTGCTCTTCGTCCGGCACGGTATCCAGCACAATATCCTTTTCGTTCAGGTTCAAAAGCGCCTCCAGCTCGGCAAGGCGCTTGCTCTTTTCAGCCAGCTCGTCCGCCTGTGTAAAAGGCTGCGCAAGCTGTTCCTTGGCGTTTTCCAGCTGCTTTTGCAGCTGCACCAATTTGGATTCAAGGTCGGTCACGCTCTGCGGCAGGTTGTGCAGGCAGTTGTCCAGACGCATGGTGTTGCCGACCGCATCCGCGCCCAGCTGCACTGGGTTGATACCGCTGCCCACAAGATACGCCAGATACATTTTGTCCATTGCAAAATAAGCGATCTGCAAATCAAAGCCTTTGTACTGCCCGATGGAAACCGGCTCGGTGCGGTTCATCGCCATACCCAGCAAACCCAGCAGGGCTTTGCCCGCATCCTCGCGCTTGGTGTAAACCGTGTCCATCAAGGTGATGGCGAAAACATCTTTTCCGTCTGCATCGCGCTTGGTGTTCTGCTGCAATAGAATGGTATCAGCCTTGGCGTTTTCCAGCTGCTGGGCGGTCTTGCGCATTTCTGCGGGGAACCCTTGTGTAATGGCATCTTCCAGCCGGTAATGCTCGTTGTTGTAGGCGGTTTTCAGCGTTTTGAGCCGCGCCACCTGAATATCAAGGTCCATTTTTTCCTTGATCCTCGGATTCCCGGCAGCCAGCGCCTTTACCTCGGCGTAGGAGAGCGCAGCATCGTCCAAATCGTCCGCACTGCGGGCGGGGCTTTTGCTCGTCACAATTTGCCCGATGAACTTCTGTTTGGTTTCCAAAAGCTGCCACATATAGCTGTCAAACGAAGCTTCTGTGACGTAACGATACTCATATACTTCGGCATTGGTGTTGCCTTGGCGAATCATACGACCGTTACGCTGCTCAATGTCAGAGGGCTTCCACCCGCAGTCCAGATGATGCGTTGCCACAAGTAAGCGCTGCACATTGGTGCCTGCGCCCATCTTGCCGGTGCTGCCCATCAGCACGCGCACATCACCGCTGCGCACCTTGGCAAACATCTCGGCTTTTTTTGCTTCGGTGTTGGCGCTGTGGATGAACTGCACCTCATTTTCCGGGATGCCCATGGAAATCAGCAGATTGCGCAAATCATCGTACACATTAAAACCGTCCGGTTTCGGGGTGGATAAGTCGCAAAACACTAACTGTGTCAGGCGTTTCTCCTTGGTATCGTTCCAAATGCGGTACACATTCTCGGCGCAGGCGTGAACTTTATCGTTGGGGTTTTCGGGCAGATTGGGGTCGATCAACCGCTGATCCAGCGCCAGCTTTCTGCCGTCGTTGGTCACTTTGAGCATATTGTCTTCGGTGGGATCTACATTTCCGGCGCGGATTTCCTCGGCGCGGTCGGCAAGGTCAGCCACCATCTGTTTTTGCTGGTGGCTTGGCGGCAGTGCCACATTGATGGGCTTGCCGCCCACCAGTTTAGGCACCGGCAGGTTGAGCATATCCGCCGTCTGCACATCTGCCACCTGTTTGAACATACTCATCAATTCCGGCAGATTATAGAATTTGGAGAATCTGGTTTTTGTGCGGTAGCCGGTGCCTTC
>ERZ1034876.989-NODE-989-length-13012-cov-22.315814_pt1 | contig 13012 bp, 10 predicted proteins | sample MGYA00520698_ERZ1034876 | MGnify/ENA primary metagenome ERZ1034876 (study PRJEB33766, sample SAMN09781723) | gut metagenome | biome: gut microbiome | host: Homo sapiens | place: Madagascar | study: EMG produced TPA metagenomics assembly of the PRJNA485056 data...
CCCTACGCAGCCTAACCATCTGTGTGCATCTGTGAAATCTGTGGGAGGCTCTTCTCTGCCAGAAGTTTCTGTGTGTTCCGTGAATTCCGTGGGAGGATTACAATGTCGGTGCACGAGTGCTCGGTTGGTGCAGCGGAGACCGCTGCACCCCCTGGGGGGAAAACACAAAGAGGGCATGGCGGAATGCCATGCCCTCTTATGAGTTTATTCTGTGGGTGTACCGTTTGCTTGGTTGGTGCACTTGGGGACAAGTGCACCCCCTGAAAGATTACTTAACGAGTACCTTCTTAACCTTGCCGTCAGCGGTGCGAACGATGTTCAGACCCTTCTGGAGCTTAGAAAGCTTAACGCCGTCAACTGTGAAGAGCTGTGCCTCACCATTAGCAGCATGGATGCCGTTGATTGCTGTCTCCGAGTTCTCATTGTAGTTGAACTCACCCTCGTAAGAGATAGAACCACCTTCGAGATTGAAGAACATCTTGATTTCGTTCTCAGAGAGCTCCTGCCACTCGAACGTTGCGCTGATAGCTGCTCCGAAGAACTCTGTTGTAGCGTCGTCGGAAGTAGCCATTAAGAATGTTCCCTCCGGTGTTACTGTTCCATTCTCATCATCGCCCTCTGCGAGCTGGTCGAGAGCAGGCTCATCGGTATCAAACTTACCAACGAACACGAGGTCGGCAGTCTTACCGTTGAGAGTGATGTTCTTCAGAGTCACATTGCACGAATTGTCAGAGTACTTGACGATGTTCACCTCTGCCTTGTCGGTCTTGAAGAGGTCGAGAGTCTCGTCCTCCGACTCAAGGTTGAAGATGTGGAGGTTGCTCTTGTATGTCTTGTTCGATGTCTCTGTCACCTCTGGCTCTGAAGGCTCTGTGGTGCCGAAGTCGTCGGTGCCGAAGGTGTACTTCAGTGTCACCTTCTTACCATTATGCGTAATGTCGCCCTCGAAGTGAGCGTACACCTTCGTGTCCTTAAACTTTACGGTGAGCGATGTGTTCTTGAACTCTGCCCAATCGCTTGAGCGCAGTACGTACACGTCAGTCTCATCGATTACTGTAACGCCGTTCTCGTCCACTGTTCCCTCAAGGTCGTCGCATATGATTTCGTACCAGTTGTCGTAGCCCTGCGCTGTGAAGTCGCAGCCCTTAGCCTCCACGTTATAGTGGCCATCAACGCGCTTCTCCAGCTTGAAGGTGCCCTCTGGCAACTCGAGCTTCTTCACCTCAGAACCGACGAGCAACTCGTAGTTGAGCTGCCCCTTATACAAACCGTCTGTCTGTGCGAACGCGGTGATGCTCATCACCATCATAACAAGAAGAGATAAAATTTTCTTCATCTTTAAAACCTTTCTTTTATTTATTAACTATTATTGAATTAAGTCTATCGTATGCAAGGGTGTCGTGTCTAATTGTTTGGTGCAAAAGTAATAAAAAAGTGATAGTCCCACAAACTTTTTTGCAGCTATCTCCCACCCCAGTCTGTGCAATTGTAGGAGGGTATGGCATCCTGCCATACCCACGCAGCCACCAAATTATCTTCCCACAGAAGCCTACGCAGCCTAACCATCTGTGGGCATCTGTGAAATCCGTGGGAGAATATTCTCCGCCAGAAACTTCTGTGAATTCCGTGAATTCCGTGGGAGAACCCTACGCACCCAAACCATCTGTGTGCATCTGTGCCATCTGTGGGAGAATTATCAAGTGGGCGGCGTGGGTATGGCAAGGATGCCATACCCTCCTAAGTGTGCATTCCGTGGGAGAACACGCATCCCCTGGGGGGGAAAAAAACACAAAGAGGGCATGGCGGAATGCCATGCCCTCTTACGTTAGTTATGTGGATGCGTGGGTATGGCAAGGATGCCATACCCTCCTATGATTACTTAACGAGTACCTTCTTAACCTTGCCGTCAGCGGTGCGAACGATGTTCAGACCCTTCTGGAGCTTGTTAAGCTTAACGCCGTTAACTGTGAAGAACTCAACCTCACCCTCAGCAACTGTTGTTGCGTTGATACCTGTGTCAGGATCCTTAGGTGCTGTCCAATCCTTATCAACAACCTTAACGTAGTTGTATGTAGCACGCGACTTGTCGTTAGCGCCCTCGCCAGTACCCATCTTAACGGTCGGGAGAGTGAAGAGATAACTCATTTCGCTTGCTGCAATCTTAACCTCGTTGTTAACAACAAAGCCCTGAGCCTTAGAAACCTCTACCAAGAACGGAGCTGTCTCAGCGAACTTGCCAGTATTGTTGTTGCTGCCACCAGGTACATTGAAGTATCCCTGGAGCATCTGGTCTTCGCTTGTGCGATACAAGTGGAGAGTGTTATTCCATGCTGTTGGAACAGCACCGAGACCAATTACATCCTCGCATTTACCAGTACATGTAGACGGGTCGATAGACATAACGATCTTCTGAGTATCCCAATCAACAGCGATTTCCCACTCGAAACCTTCGCCGTCAGCTACGTAGTTCTCCTTGCAGAAGAGTTCTGGATCTGGAGTATCAGGAGTCTTCTTCACGTAGTTGAACTCACCAGCGTAGTTCTTGGCATATGCTGCGATAGTGAATGTCATCATGAAGTTGTCATTCTTATCGTAAGAGACATTGAACACAGCTGTTGCATAAGTAGCACCGCCACCAAAGAAATCTGTTGTTGCCTTGTCAGCAGTAGCGTTGAGAACCATTGCTGGCTCAGCAGGAGTTGTTTCACCCTCTTCTGCGAGCGGATCCTGACCACCAGGTTGTGGTGTAGGAAGTGCACCAGTGAATACGAGGTCCTGAGTCTTCTCGTTGAGTGTTACGTCCTTAAGAGTGAGCTTGAACTCACCTGTTTCAGTAGCCAAGAACTCTACCTTAGCCTGGTCAGCCTGGAAGAGATCTGTCTCAGGAGCTGCAGCGTCGTAGATGTGGAGGTTGTTTGTGTAAACCTCAGGTGTTTCTTCCTCAGTGTAGTTGAACTCGCCCTGATATTCTAAGCTTGTATTATTGAGAACAAAGCCCATCTTGATCTCTTCAGCAGAAACCTCTGTGATCTCGAATGTACCGTTCATCTCCTCGCCGAAGAAGGCAGTTGTAGCCTCGTCAGACTTAGCAATGATTGTGAGCGGCTCTGTTGCCTCAGTAGGAGCCTCTTCAATGAGTGCCTTACCTACGAATACGAGGTCCTGAGTCTTGTTGAGCATATTAACGTTCTTAAGAGTAACCTTATAAGACTCGTCAGAGTACTTGATGATGTTCACATTAGCTTCAGCCTCTTCAACAACTGTCGTTTCGCCATCCAGGATGCGGAGGTTGCTTGTGTATGTCTTGTTAGAAACCTCAGTTACCTCAGGAGTTACAGCGTCAGGGTTCTCACCAACAACGACAGTGGTAACACCTGTTATCATTGTCATGTAAAGACGCTCTACGTTGTCCTTTTCGTAAACAACACCTGCTACATCATATGTCTGAGTGTCTTTAGCTACCTTACCAGTGTAAGTAGTGCGACCCTTAGGGTCTGTACCCTTTGTAAGCTCAGTAGATGTGTACTCGTATCCGCTGAACTGGAGAGACATATTGACTGTATTGTCAGACATCTCCTTAACTACTACCTTAGCGTCAGCAGCCTTGGTTCCTCCCATATAGAGAGCCTCGTTGAAGGTCTTCTCTTCCTTAACAGTGACTGGGAGGTCAACTACAGTAACGTACTTGATAACGGCGTTACTACGGTTAGCACCTTCCTTAGAACCGATGTTTACACTTGTGAGATTCCAGAAGTCTTCTGTATTTGACTGCCATGTACCAGTTACGCTTGAGTCGTAAAGAGCGTTGTATGATACGCCGTCGATTGTACAACCCTCAGCCTTAGAGAGCTCGATACGTACTGTACCAGGCTCAACACCTGTCTTAGGATCAGAAACCGGGTGTGCGCCATCTGTTGCGAGGTAGTCAGACTTCATTTTCTTTGATGCTACAGTGTAGTAGAAGTGCCAACCACCGATGCTCCAAGAACCAATATTCTGACCTACAGAGAGAATGTTCTCACTCGTTCCTGTACAAGAAGAGAGGTCAATAACTGCAACGAGTTTCTGCTTATTCCAGTTGATAGCGATGTTAGACCACTCGAACTTAGAGCCATTAGCAGCATAGTTCTTAGAACCCTCTACTACTGTGCCCTCGATTTCTGGTTCTGGAGCCACATGGTCGGGATCCTCGCCAACTGTGAATGTTGTGCCGTCAACTGACACCATTGTCATATAGAGTTTTTTCTCTGCGCCCTCTGTGTAAATAACTGCGTTAACAGTGTAGGTAACAGTCGACGCAGCATCATTTACTGCTTGACCAGTGTAGGTGGTGCGACCCTTCTCGTCTGTACCCTTTGTGAGGTTTTCAGCTTTAACATTTAAATCGTCAGAAACGAATGTCATCGGGAATGTATCGTCAGACATCTCAGTGAATGTTACAGTTGCAGTTCCGCTACCACCCATTGAAGTGGTGTATGCAACGTTCTCGAACTTCTTAGTGTCCTTAACTGTTACTGGAGGAACCTCTGTCCAATCCTTATCAACTACCTTAACGTAGTTGTATGTAGCGTGTGAGAGAATGTTAGAACCCTCGCCAGTACCCATAACTACTGTTGACATTGCGAAGAGATCAGTAAGCTGTGCTGCTGTAATTCGTGTTGTACCGTCTACAACCAAGCCATTAGCCTTAGAGATTTCTACCTTGATAGGGTTGCCCTCAGCAAACTTACCAGTGTTGATTGCACCTGCACCGAAGTAGCACTGGAGCTGCTGGTCATTAGAAGTGCGATACATGTGGAGGTTGCCAGCCCAAGATGTGCCGTCTGTACCGAGGCCGATGATGTGCTCGCAGCCAGTTGTACAAGTAGCTGTGCTGATAGACATAACGATCTTCTGTGTTTCCCAATTTACAGGGATGCTCCAGTTGAAGTTAGTGCCATCGCCTACGAAGTTAACCTTCTCGAAAGCTGCAGGCTTGTCCTCGCCACCGCCGGTAGAACCGCCGTCGAAGCCTTCGTCAGTACCGAACACAACATCAAAGGTGTAATTGCTATAAAAAACTCTGCACGTTGCAGTCATTGTAGCATAAGCCTTACCGTCTTTGAATTTTAGCGACAAATTACCCTTGGTAAATTCCGTTATGTTATAAGTACCACCAGAAACTGTTCCAGTAACATCGGTGGCCGTTACTGTAGTGACATCACCAGATTTTGAACCTGAAACGTTAGAGAATGTAAACGTTCCATAGTTATCCGTATAAGAACCATCTTTATTGATGATGTCATTAAACGTCACGTTATACGTGCCGTCACCATTGTCAGTAACGCTCAACTTCGCGTCATTAGACTCTGTTGGAGTATAAGAACCCAACGTTACCTTACGATAATCCGTAAAGTCTAATGCAAACGCAGAAAGCGTCGTCACTAACAACACAAGAAGAGATAAGATTTTTTTCATACTAAATCCTTTCTTTTGTTTGTTAATAAATTGTTATTGAATTAAGTTAATTAAAAAAATTCTGTTTGAATAAATCGGTTTTAAAATCGGTTTCTTTCGGTTTTCAGTTGCCGGGGGATCGTTGCTGCTTGTGTTGGCGTGTATGAGTGACGCGCCGCACTCCGGCACTACGCACTCCCTCTTCGGTGCAAATTTAATAAAAATATGTATAGCAGCAAAAATTTTCACAATTTTTTTAAGTTTTTACACTATTAACTCACACAAAACGCACATTCCCTCCTACGAAAACTCCCACGGATAGCGGATTAGGAGGGTATGGCAGGATGCCATACCCACGCAGCCCTCTTAGGGGTTGCAGCGGTCTCCGCTGCACCAACCAAGCACTCGTGCACCAACATTAATTATCCCACGGAATTCACAGATTTCACAGAATTTTCTGGCGGAGAAGAGCCTCCCACAGATTGCACGGATGTGCACAGATTAGGAGGGTATGGCATCCCTGCCATACCCACGCAGACACCAAACTATCTTCCCACAGAAGCCTACGCAACCTAACCATCTGTGGGCATCTGTGAAATCCGTGGGAGGATATTCCTCACCAGTCGTTTCTGTGAATTCTGTGAATTCTGTGAATTCTGTGGGAGAACCTTACGCAGCCTAACCATCTGTGGGCATCTGTGAAATCTGTGGGAGAATATTTCCGACAGTCGTTTCTGTGGGTTCCGTGAATTCTGTGGGAGGACTTCAGAGGGCGGCGTGGGTATGGCAGGATGCCATACCCTCCTACGAAAACTCCCACAGATTGCACGGATGTACACAGATTAGGAGGCAAAAACGCAACCTAAAAATCTGTGAGCATCTGTGAAATCCGTGGGAGAATATTCTCCGACAGTCGTTTCTGTGAATTCGGTGAATTCTGTGGGAGGTATGGCAGAGGGTGGCGTGGGTATGGCAGGAATGCCATACCCTCCTACGATTGCTCGGTTGGTGCAGCAGGGACTGCTGCACCCCCTGAGAGGTTATTGCAAGCCTTTTACCTCTTCTATTGATAAGCCAGAGCCCTGTGCAACCTGCTCTACGGTAAGTCCCATTGCAAGGAACTGCTTCGCAATAGCTTTCTTCTCTTCTGCACGACCTTCAGCACGACCTTCAGCACGACCTTCAGCACGACCTTCCGCACGTCCTTGTTTCATGCCTTCCGCACGACCTTCTGCACGACCTTTTGCGTGTCCTTCTGCGTGTCCTTTCTCTCGTGCTTCGCGCTCTGCAGCTGCCATGCACGCCATATTGTCGCGCACGACCCAGAGACTATTCTCGTACGCCTCCCACTCCTTCTTTGTAAGGCGGTGGCTGTCGGCATAGTCCTCAAGCTGCTTGAATATCTCCTTTTGTGCCGTGAACGGCATTCTGCTTAATGCTTCCATATGCTTCAATACGTAAATCCATTTCTCAAAATCTGTAACACATTCCTCCGCCTTCTTCTCGAAGAGCGGAAGCGCCAAGTAGATAAAGCGGAGCTTGTTGGACACCTGCGCCTTCGTGTCCTTGTCCGCTAATACGATGTCCGTACGGAACTTAGACACCTCGTCCGTATGCGGCATGTAGTTCATAAAACATATCGTGTAAACGGGCAGAAACTTATAGGCATCCTCGCGCTCTGCCCTACCCTTGTCCACCTGGTCGAGGATACTACGGCAGGCGTAGCAGATGGAGCGGTCGAGGAAGTTCGGCTGCCAACGGTTCTGCATCTCAACGATGAAGCGGTCGCCGGTATCCGTCTCGCAGTAGACATCGCAGATGATGCCACGCTGGTCTTTCGTGGGTGGCAGCAGCTCCTTGTCGCGGAACGTGAGGTCCTTGACGTGTAGTTCATCGACGAGCAGGTCGTTGAGGAAACTTATCAGCAACGGTTTACTGAACTCCTGTCCGAAGAGTCGCTTGAAGCCCCAGTCGGTGAACGGATTGATGTATTTGCCCATAGTCCTATGTATTGTTTACATTGCAAATATACAACGAAACTTCGTAACGACAAAGAAATCAATGCACTTTTTGCATCTGCACATTCTCCCACAGAACCCACAGAAGTTTCTGGCTGCGCAAGATATTCTCCCACGGATTGCACGGATACGCACAGATTAGGAGAGCCCACTAAACTATCTTCCCACAGAACCCACAGAAGCTTCTGGCGGAGAAGAAAAATCTGTGAATTCTGTGAATTCCGTGGGAGAACCCTACGCAGCCTAACCATCTGTGGGCATCTGTGAAATCCGTGGGAGGCTCTTCTACGCCATTCGTTTCTGTGAAATCCGTGAATTCTGTGGGAGGACTTCAGAGGGCGGCGTGGGTATGGCAGGATGCCATACCCTCCTACGAAAACTCCCACGGATTGCACGGATGTGCACAGATTAGGAAGCAACAACGCAACCTAAAGATCTGTGGGCATCTGTGAAATCCGTGGGAGGCTCTTCTCTGCCAGAAGTTTCTGTGAATTCCGTGGATTCCGTGGGAGGATTACAATGTTGGTGCACGAGTGCTTGGTCGGTGCACTTGAGACAAGTGCACCCCCTAAGAGGGTGGCGTGGGTATGGCAGGAATGCCATACCCTCCTACGAAAACTCCCACAGATTGCACGGATGTGCACAGATTAGGAGGCAACAATGCAACCTAAAAATCTGTGAGCATCTGTGAAATCTGTGGGAGAATATCCTCTGCCAGAAGCTTCCGTGAATTCTGTGAATTCTGTGGGAGGACACGATTGCTCGGTTGGTGCAGCTGAGACAGCTGCACCCCCTTAGAGGGTGGCGTGGGTATGGCAAGATGCCATACCCTCCTAAGATTAGTCGGCGAGCTTAGCCTTGATGAACTCGCGGTTGAGGCGAGCGATGTTGGCGATCGACTCGTTCTTCGGGCACTCAGCCTCGCAAGCGCGGGTGTTGGTGCAGTTACCGAAACCGAGCTCCTCCATTTTGGCGATCATCGCCTTTGCACGCTTAGCAGCCTCCGGGCGACCCTGCGGCAGGAGAGCGAGCTGGCTCACCTTAGAGCTTACGAAGAGCATTGCAGAGCCGTTCTTACATGCAGCTACGCAGCAGCCGCAGCCGATACATGTAGCGCAGTCCATAGCCTCGTCAGCGTCTTCCTTCGGGATGAGGATGGCGTTGGCGTCCTGCGGCTGGCCGGTGCGAACGCTTACGTAGCCACCTGCCTGCATGATCTTGTCGAAAGCAGTGCGGTCTACCATGCAGTCCTTGATTACGGGGAACGCTGCCGAGCGCCACGGCTCAACGGTGATTACGTCGCCGTCATTGAACTTACGCATGTAGAGCTGGCATGTGGTAGCGCCCTGGTTCGGTCCGTGTGGGTGACCGTTGATGTAGAGTGAGCACATACCGCAGATGCCCTCGCGGCAGTCGTGGTCGAATACGAAAGGCTCGTTGCCTTCCTCGATGAGCTGCTCGTTAAGGATGTCGAGCATCTCAAGGAATGAGGTATCCGTAGGGATATCCTTCATCTCGCGTGTGTCGAAGTGGCCCTTGTCCTGAGGACCGTTCTGACGCCAATATTTCAGTGTGAATGATATGTTTGCCATAATTTTTATTAGTTCTTATAGTTACGTGTCTGTACCTTGATTGCCTCGTATTCGAGCGGTTCCTTGATGAGTTCAGGAGCGGTCTCGTCGTCGCCCTTGTACTCCCAGCAGCCTACGTAGAAGAAGTTCTCGTCGTCGCGCTTTGCCTCGCCCTCTTCTGTCTGGTGCTCCTCGCGGAAGTGACCACCGCAAGACTCCTCGCGTGAGAGTGCGTCGTGTGCGATGAGCTCACCCATGAGGATGAAGTCGCGGAGGTGGATAGCCTTGTCGAGCTCTACGTTCAGGCCTTCCTTCTTGCCAGGGATGAAGAGGTTGGTGTTGAACTCGTTGCGGAGCTTCTTGATGAGCTTGATGCCTTCCTCGAGACCCTCCTTTGTGCGACCCATGCCTACGTGCTCCCAGAGGATGTGTCCGAGTTCCTTGTGGATAGAGTCGACAGAGCGCTTGCCCTGGATGCCCATGAGGCGGTCGATTTCTGCCTGAACGCCCTTCTCAGCTTCTGCGAACTCGGGGAGGTCGACAGAGAGGTGCGGCCAGATAGCCTGGTCGGCGAGGTAGTTCTGGATGGTGTACGGCAGTACGAAGTAGCCGTCGGCAAGACCCTGCATGAGGGCTGATGCGCCGAGGCGGTTAGCACCGTGGTCAGAGAAGTTGCACTCGCCGATTGCGAACAGACCGGTGATAGAGGTCTGGAGCTCGTAGTCTACCCAGATACCGCCCATTGTGTAGTGGATAGCCGGATAGATCATCATCGGGTTGTAGTACTTCACGCCGTTGATTTCGTTTGCAAGCTCGCCCGGGTTTACGTCGGTAATCTCCTCGTACATGTCGAAGAGGTTGCCGTAGCGCTGGCGGATTACGTCGATGCCGAGGCGGTTGATTGACTCAGAGAAGTCGAGGAACACGGCGAGGCCGGTGTTGTTTACGCCGAAGCCCTTGTCGCAACGCTCCTTGGCAGCGCGCGAAGCAACGTCACGCGGAACGAGGTTGCCGAATGCCGGGTAGCGACGCTCCAAGTAGTAGTCGCGGTCTTCCTCCGGAATGTCCGAGCCCTTCTTTGTGCCTGCCTGGAGAGCCTTTGCGTCTTCGAGCTTCTTCGGCACCCAGATGCGGCCGTCGTTACGCAGCGACTCTGACATAAGTGTGAGCTTCGACTGCTTGTCGCCGTGTACGGGGATACATGTCGGGTGGATCTGTACGTAGCAAGGGTTAGCGAAGTAAGCGCCCTTACGGTAGCACTGAACGGCTGCTGTACAGTTGCAACCCATAGCGTTTGTAGAGAGGAAGTATGCGTTGCCATAACCGCCGGTAGCGATTACTACGGCGTTAGCCGAGAAGCGCTCGAGCTTGCCGCTGACGAGGTTCTTGGCGATGATACCGCGTGCGCGACCGTCAACGATTACTACGTCTTCCATCTCGTAGCGTGTGTAGAGCTGTACGCGGCCCGTGCTCACCTGCTTAGAGAGTGCTGAGTAGGCACCGAGGAGGAGCTGCTGGCCGGTCTGACCCTTAGCGTAGAATGTACGTGACACCTGAGCACCACCGAACGAACGGTTGGCGAGCATGCCGCCGTACTCGCGTGCGAATGGTACGCCCTGGGCTACGCACTGGTCGATGATGTCGTTCGACACCTCTGCCAGACGATAAACGTTAGCCTCGCGTGCACGGTAGTCGCCGCCCTTCACTGTGTCGTAGAACAGACGGTAAACTGAGTCGCCGTCGTTCTGGTAGTTCTTGGCTGCGTTGATACCGCCCTGAGCGGCGATAGAGTGAGCGCGACGCGGTGAGTCCTGGATGCAGAAGTTTAAAACGCGGAAACCCATCTCGCCGAGGCTGGCTGCTGCAGAAGCACCTGCAAGACCTGTACCTACAACGATGACGTCGAGCTTGAGTTTGTTCTTGGGGTTCACCAGACGCTGGTGAGCTTTATAGTTGGTCCACTTCTCGGCCACTGGGCCTTCAGGGATTCTTGAATTAATTGTCTTAGCCATAATAGGAATTATGATTTTTGAATGTTGATGTTTTTATTAGCAGCAGCTACCGCAGCAGAGGCTCGGTGCGCAGCCGAGGTAGAACAATACTACTACTACGAGGAAGCCGAGGATGAGCAGGGTTGAGTAAACCTGGCTGATCACCTTCCAACGGTTGAACCATACCTTGCCGTTCCAGCCGAAGGTCTGCATTGCGCTCCAGAAACCGTGTGAGAGGTGGAACCAGAGGGCTACAAGCCATACGATGTAGAGGACAACGTAAACCGGGTTCTTGAATGTCTCCTGAATCCAGCCGAAGCCGTCAGCAGGTGCGCATACGCCCTCAAAGCCGAGAAGCTCTGCGAACATCATGTTGTACCAGAAGTTGAAGAGGTGGAGCAACATGCCGAGCAACACGATGATGCCCAGAACGAGCATGTTCTGCGATGCCCACTCTACGCCCTTAGGCTTTGCTGTAACCTCGTAACGAGAGTTGCCGCGGGCTGCGCGGTTCTGCATCGTGAGCCAGAAGGCGTAAACGAAGTGGAGAACGCAGAGGGCAGCAAGACCCATTGTTGCTACTACGGCATACCAGTTGGCGCCAAGGAACTCACAAATCATGTTGTAAGCGTCTCCCGAGAAGAGGGCAACAACATTCATTGACATGTGGAATGTCAGGAATAGAACAAGTGCGACGCCGGTGAGGGCCATCACTACTTTTCTACCGATTGATGAATTGATTAACCACATAAATGATTTGAAATTTAAATTATTAATTGATAAAATTATTGATGTTTCTTCGTGCGTAATAGAGGCTGCTCCTCGCGCATATACTATATAATAGGTAAGGACACATCCTTTCAAGCTGCAAAAATACTGAAATTTGATGATAAATCAAATTATTTCACATCAAAAATCGAATTTATTTCTTAATTTTGCGAACATAAAAGGATGCAGAAGTGGAACATGCGGTGTATTGCAGTGCAATCTGCGCAGGGTACACACGCTACTTATGGCATCGTGCAGCGGACGGAACCTGATCGGGTGGCGGACGCAATCTGATCGGGCGGCGGACGGAATCTGATCGGGCGGCGGACGCAATCTGATTGGGCAGCGGACGCAATCTGATGGCAGAGGGGGCACTTTCAGGGGGCACTCTTAGGGGGTGCACTTGTCTCAAGTGCACCAACAAAGCTGCACCAACAAAGCAGTGTACAAATTCCCCACAGAATACGCGGAACACACAGAACCTTCTAGCAGAGAAGTGCCTCCCACAGATAGACACAGATGCGCACTGATTAGGAGGGTATGGCATCCTGCCATACCCACGCCGCCAATAACGCAGCCTAACCATCTGCGGAAATCCGTGAAATCCGTGGGAGAATACTACCACGCTGGTGCAGCTGCCTCTGCAGCACCAACAAAGCAAACAGAGAGAGTGTCCCACAGAATACACAGAACACACAGAACCTTCTGGCAGAGAAAGCCTCCCACAGATAGGCACGGATGCGCACAGATTAGGAGGGTATGGCATCCCTGCCATACCCACGCCGCCAATAACGCAGCCTAACATTCCGTGGATTCCGTGAATTCCGTGGGAGAATACTACCACGCTCATAAACAAGCAGACGTGGAGAGAATGTCCCACAGAATACGCGGAACACACAGAACCTTCTGGCAGAGAAAGCCTCCCACAGATAGGCACAGATGCGCACAGATTAGGAGGGTATGGCATCCCTGCCATACCCACGCTGCCAATAACGCAGCCTAACCATCTGTGGAAATCCGTGAATTCCGTGGGAGAATACTACCACGCTGGTGCAGCTGCCTCTGCAGCACCAACAAAGCAAACAGAGAGAGTGTCCCACAGAATACACAGAACACACAGAACCTTCTGGCAGAGAAAGCCTCCCACAGATAGGCACGGATGCGCACAGATTAGGAGGGTATGGCATCCCTGCCATACCCACGCCGCCAATAACGCAGCCTAACATTC
>ERZ1034876.991-NODE-991-length-12994-cov-10.035706_pt1 | contig 12994 bp, 7 predicted proteins | sample MGYA00520698_ERZ1034876 | MGnify/ENA primary metagenome ERZ1034876 (study PRJEB33766, sample SAMN09781723) | gut metagenome | biome: gut microbiome | host: Homo sapiens | place: Madagascar | study: EMG produced TPA metagenomics assembly of the PRJNA485056 data set...
CACGTACAATCATGAACTAATAAAATAACAATTTTAATCTATTCTCTTATGAGGAACTTAAAAAAGATTGAAAAGCCGTTAGCATTGCTATCCTTTCTCTGTTTATTCCCAGCAGGAATGTCGGCTCAGAGTATTGTAAAAGGAGTAGTTACAGATCCAAGTGGTGAACCTGTCATTGGTGCTACCGTCAAGGTGAATGGTAGCAAGATGGGTGCAGTAACCGATTTGGATGGTAAGTTTAGCATTGATGCTGCGCCAAACGCAACATTAACCATTACTTATGTAGGTATGGAGCCAAAGACCGTCAAGGCTGAGGCTGGCAAGACGCTTACCATCTCACTGAAAGATGATTCTAAAGTTCTGAATGATGTCGTTGTCATCGGTTATGGCGTTCAGAAGAAGAGCGACCTGACAGGTGCAGTTGCATCTATCAAGAGCGATGACATCAAGGGCTTGTCAGCGACCGATGCCGGTGCTGCCCTCCAGGGTAAGGCTGCCGGTGTACAGATTATCAACTCGGGTGGTCCGGGTGAGGCTGCCGATATCCGTATCCGTGGTTATTCTTCCAATAGTGGTAATATCGGTCCGTTGCTCATCGTCGATGGTCTGAAGGTGGATAATATCCAGTATCTGGATCCATCTATGATTGAAAGCATGGAGGTATTGAAGGATGCCGCTTCTGCTGCCATCTATGGTGCGCAGGCTGGTAATGGTGTCGTTATCATCACAACCAAGACGGGTGCTGCCAATGGCGGTAAGGCACAGATTTCCTATAGCAGCAAGTTCACTATCCAGTCGTTGGGAAAGAAGGCTGAAATCTTTGATGCTCCTGAGTATATCGAGTATCACAAGTATTTGGGCGACTTGACCGATGATCTTCTGAAGAAGAACAACTATCAAGGTCAGAACACCAACTGGTATGACGAGGTATTTGAGAACAGTCTGGCTCATCAGCATAGCCTCACCGTGCAGGCAAGCAATGGCAAGGGCCGTTTCCTCGCCAGTCTGAATATCCTCAACAATGATGGTATCGTTAAAGGTAGCAAGGATACTTATAAGCGTTTCACTGGTCAGATCAATGCCGACTATGATATCTATAAGTGGTTGAACGTGACTACTAATACATCTTTTGAAAAGTGGAAGACCAAAGGTGTAACTAGAGGTTATGGTTCATTGCTGAACTCTGTGGTTTCTATCGATCCTTTGACTCCAGCTTATATCAGTAATGTGGAGGATTTGGCTCCTGGCATGAAGGCAAAGGTAGAAGCCGGTGGCCCTGTTCCAAGAGATCCAAGCCATAACAATGACTACTATGGTACTTCTAAATATGTAGATGATGCTACTGGTAACCCTCTCTATCAGCGTGACCGTCATGACACATGGAATTCTGGTATCAATGTACGTGGTACCGTTGCTGCCAATATCAAGCCATTCAAGGGCTTTACATTTACTTCTCGCTTAGGTTATCGTATCACTCAGAGTAACTATCATAACTACGAGACTCCATATTGGTTAACATCTATGGCACATAGTGAAAACTATACCATTGAAGCGAAAACCAATAATGGTTTGTACTATCAGTGGGAGAACTTTGCCAACTATTTGACAACAATCGGCAAGCACACTATTGGTGCCATGGCAGGTATGTCGTTTACCAAGAATCATTGGGATAATAGTTCCATCAGTTCTACAGGAGGTAACATACTCTCATCTTATGAGCCAAACTTCCATTACATCGACTACTTGTTGGCTAATGCAACCAAGGATGTACGTAACGCTCCTTCAGATGCAACAGAGTTGTCTTACTTTGGTCGTGTATCTTACAGCTATGACAACCGTTACTTCATGCAGGTTAACTTCCGTCGTGATGCTTTCGATACATCAAAACTTTCAAAGAAGGCACGTTGGGGTAATTTCCCATCAGTTTCAGCAGGATGGGCTATCAGCAATGAGAAGTTCTTCAAGGACAATATAAGTCGTGATGCCATTTCTTTCTTGAAACTTCGTGGTTCTTGGGGTCAGAATGGTAACGTCAATATCTTGAGCGATTATCGTTATGCTTCTACCTTAGCTCTTAATCAGAGTTTCTATCAGTATAATCCTTCTAATGGAGATGGTAAGCTGACTTTAGGTTCTAAGCCTTCTGGACTTGCTAACCCAGACTTGAAGTGGGAAACTTCAGAGCAGGTTGACCTTGGACTTGATGCGCGATTCCTTAACGACCGTTTAACTTTGGGCTTAGACTGGTATCGTAAGACAACCAAGGACCTTTTGATTGAAATCGCTCCTCTTCCAGAGATTGGTGTAAACAAGAGAGTTGTTAATACAGGTAAGGTACTTAACTCTGGTCTTGATTTCGAGTTGGGTTGGAGAGATCACATCAAGGACTTTAAGTATAGTGTGACCGTAAATGGTTCAACTCTGAAGAATGAGGTGAAGGAGGTTTCTAACCTTGTAAGCCGTTTGAACGAAATAGGTATTGATGGATTCAATAACCAGCTTAAGCCTACATTCGAGGCTGGTCATCAGGTATGGTATTTCCGTGGTTACAAGTATGCAGGTGTAGCCGAAGATGGTAGCGCTCTCTATTATAATAAGAATGGCGAAACAACTTCAGCTCCAACCGATGAAGATAAGCAGGATTTGGGCTCAGGTATTCCTAAGTTTACTTATGGTATTACTCTTAATGCAGAATATAAGGGCTTTGACCTCACCGTATTTGGAACAGGCTCTGCTGGCAACAAGATTTACAACTTGATGGTTTCTGCAGACCGTCCGTTGATCAATGGAATTGATACCTACTGGAAGGATTCTTGGAGAGCAGACCGCACCAATGCTAAATATCCTGATATGAAAAAGGTTGCTACAGACTGGAAGTTCTTCAGTTCTGATGCAGCAGTGTTCAGTGGCTCGTATTTCAAGATCAAGCAGATTCAGTTGGGCTATACATTGCCAAAGGCTATCTCTAGCGTGGCAGGTATCAGCAATCTTCGTGTATATTGCTCACTGGATGATTTCTTCACCATCACCAAGTATCCTGGTGCTGATCCGGAGACCGCTTCTATCAACAGTGGTGCCTCTCGTGGTTTTGATAATGGTACTTATCCAACTTCCAAGAAGGTGGTATTTGGTATCAATGTAACATTCTAACCTTTAATATTCAAAAACAATGAAGAAAATATTATTTTCAACAATATTGGCTCTTGCTGCCACAGGAACAATGACGCTCACTACGTCTTGTGAGGATCAGCTTGACATTGAGCAGAAGGGTGTAATACCTACCGAGAACTTCTATAAGACCGATGCTGATGCAGAGGCAGCCCTCGTTGCTGCATACGAAGGCTTTATGTGTAATGTGGTGGGACGTAACCACGATGGTGGTGGCCCAAGTATTTATACTCCATTGAAACTGATACTCAATGAGTGTGGAGACGATGTGTTGGCAGCAGGTGCCAACTCTGGTGATAATACGTTTGGTATCATGCTCAATCAGTTCTATTATGATGCTGAGGCTGAAGTGCCAAAGCATATGTACACAGGCCTCTATCACTCTGTATATACCTGTAACCTTGTACTCGATCACTTTGCCAACGCTACTACCGCTGTGCAGAAACGTTGCGCTGCAGAGGCTCGTGTGCTTCGTGCTTATGATTATTTCCTGTTGGCTAATCTTTGGGGTACTCCACCATTGGTAACTCAAGCTCTGGATCCTTCTGCACAGCCTTTTAATTGTGATAAGGATCCTGAGCATCCTATGAGTCACCAACAGTTGATAGAGTGGATTGCGCAGGAATGTGAGAATGCTGCCAACGATTTGGATGAGCGTAAAAGTAAGGATGACAAGGATGGAGCAGTGAAGGTAACCAAGGGCTTTGCATGGGCTCTGGCTGGTAAGGCTTACCTTTTCGCCGGTCAGTATGACAAGGCTAAAATTGCCCTTAAAAAGGTTATAGACTCGGACAAGTATGATCTTGTTCCTGGTGAGAAATATGCCGACAACTTCCATATCGAGGGTGATGCCAACGAGGAGAAGGTATTTGAAGTCAACTTCGAGTATAATGCAGGTAAGACCAATTGGGGTGGTATGATTCAGCGTTCTAGCTGGATGGAGACCAACTATTGGGATTGGCGTGCTGATCACTTTGTTGTTTCTCCTAACAAGGTTTATTGTGGCGGCGTTGATGGCTGGGGTGGCCTTGGCGTGCCTCAGTGGTTTGGTGACGAGTTCTATAAAAATGATGGTGATCACTCTTATCGCTTGAATGCTACTTTAAAGCATATTGATGATGCGGTTTATCATATGTCTTACGGCAAGGATGAAATCGATAATATGACTGACGAGCAGAAGAAAACCAGTAACAAGATTGGCATCAATGACCCTGTTCAGGGACTCTACGGCAACTCTACCTGGTTGGCGTTCAAGCAAATAATGAGAGCTTCTGATACTGAAGGCAAGAAATATGGTGATAACATTCGCTTGAATAATTATCTTGTCATGCGTTATGCTGAGGTTTTGCTCAATTATGCAGAGGCTTGTCTTCAGACAGGCGATCAGGCTGAAGCTAAGAAATATATCAATAAGATTCAGAAACGTGCTGGTTCCAAGACAGTCAGTGAAACTGTTGATATGGATGTGTTGAAGAAAGAAAAGTCATATGAACTTTGGCTTGAAGGCTGTCGTTGGTTCGATATCATGCGATGGAATGATACAAAGGCCATTGATCGTTTGACTAAGGCTGGTACAGTCGTGCCACATTTGTTTGATAAGGTTTTCAGAGCTCCAAAGGCAGACGACCAGAATGTAACTTGGGAGCATGGATTAGAAACAAACAGTCGTTTCTATACGACCAACACTCCTGAGACTAATTTCAAGGTAGGTTTCAAGGAGGGCAAGCATGAGTTCTTCCCTTATCCACAGACCGTGATGGATAAGAATCCTAACCTGAAGCAGAACCCTGGTTGGGAATAATGAAGTTGTTTTGTAAATAAAACGTTTTAAGTTTAAAGAACTATAGATTAGTTTGATAATTAGGGGGTGTTTTGAAAAGAAGCACCCCCTTTTTTCTTCTTTAAAGGAATTTGTGTATGAAAACATGGATGTGTGCCTTGATGCTGGCGTTATCGACAGGAGCTTCGGCTCAGAACCCGATTATCAGCGGACAGTATTCTGCTGATCCTACGGCTCGCGTATTCAATGGGAAGGTATATCTTTATCCTTCTCATGACATTCCGAGTCCTATCGAGAAACTGAAGGAATGGTTCTGCATGGCAGATTATCACGTTTTCTCTTCTACCAATCTTACTGAGTGGCAGGATCATGGAGTCATCGTTTCGCAGGACAAAGTACCTTGGGTACAGGATGGCAGTTATACGATGTGGGCTCCTGATTGTGTGGAGAAAGACGGGAAGTATTATTTCTATTTCCCTGCCGCTCCGAAAGGGGAGGAGAAGGGATTCGGAATAGGTGTGGCGGTTGCCGACCATCCGGAAGGACCATTTATGCCGATGTGGAAACCCATAGAGGGTGTGCACGGCATAGATCCTTGTGTGCTGATAGATAAGGACGGACAGGCTTATATCTACTGGGCGGGAGCTGGTTTGCACATGGCTAAGCTGAAACCAAACATGACGGAACTTGCCTCGGAACCAAAACTGGTAGAGGGGTTGCCTGAGGGATTCAAGGAAGGACCGTTTGCCTTCGAGCGTAACGGCAAGTATTATTTCACCTTCCCTTGGGTACGTGAAAAGGATGGAACTGAAACGCTGGCTTATGCCATGGCTGACCATCCGATGGGACCTTTCACATTCAAGGGCATCATCATGGATGAGTCGCCTACGAAGTGCTGGACCAATCATCATAGCATCGTAGAATATCAGGGACAGTGGTATCTCTTCTATCATCATAATGATTATTCGCCTAAGTTCGACAAGAACCGTTCGGTGCGAATCGACTCCCTGAACTTCAATCCTGACGGAACGATACAGAAGGTGATACCTACACTAAGAGGTGTGGGATTGACGAAGGCACGTTCGCATATTCAGATTGACCGTTATTCTGCGCTGCAAGGCAAGGGTATTGGTATTGAATATCTGGATAAAAACAACTTTTTTGCCGGATGGAAGACTCTCTTCTCTAAATCGAATACAGCTCTTATATATAATAAGGTGGATTTCGGTAATGAGGAGGTGGCGGAAATCACCGTTCGTGCCAAGTCGGTTAAGGGCGGTGTACTCGTAGTCAGAGCCGATGGCAAGAAGGGTAATATCATCGCTAAGGTGAAGATTCCGAAGTCGGCAGCCTGGAAGAATGTCCGTGCTCAGGTGCTCCATGCTCCTCAGGGCGTTCATGCTCTCCATGTATCCTTGCAGAGTGGAGCCGATGTTGAGGTAGACTGGCTGGGCTTTGATGCGTTGCCTTGGGAAAAGGGAGCTTTTGAAACTCATCAGTATCGCAATCTCTTTGCCGAAATGGGCTATAAGCAGGCTGATATTGACAGGAAGGTGAACGAAGTGTTCAATGATGTGTTCTACGGTAAGAACAAGGTTTATTTCGAGGTGGGCGATTCCATGGGATATGTCAGCGATATAAAGAACAGTGATGTGAGAACCGAGGGCATGTCGTATGGAATGATGGCTGCCGTGCAGTTTGACAAGAAGGACATCTTCGACCGCCTCTGGCGATGGAGCAAGAAATACATGCAGCATCAGGAAGGACCTTATAAGGGCTATTTCGCATGGAGCTGTAAGACTGATGGAACGAGAAATGCGCAGGGAGCCGCATCGGATGGTGAACTCTATTTCGTAACTTCGCTTATCTTTGCATCCAACCGATGGGGCAATGATACGGGCATCAACTATCTGATGGAAGCGCAGCATATTCTGGATTGCAGCATGCAGAAGGCGGGAATGGACCGCACAGCTCCGCTCATCAATCTTGAACATCAGCTCATCACCTTTACGCCCGATCATTGGGGTGGGAAGTTTACCGACCCTTCTTACCATCTCCCTGCCTTTTACGAGGTTTGGGCTAAATGGGCTAACGACGGACGTTCCCAGTTCTGGAAGGAGTGTGCTGAGAAAAGCCGTGAGTTCCTGCATAAGTGCATCAATGAGAAGACGGGCTTGAACCCCGACTATTGCAACTATGATGGCAGTCTGATGAAGACCGGTCAGTTGCTGGGTGATGCATTCCGTTATGACTCATGGCGAGTGCCTATGAACATAGCGCTCGATTATTCCTGGGCTTGTAAGGATAAGGAGTGGCAGCAGAAATATGCCAATACGCTGCAGAACTTCCTGTATAGTCAGGGCATTGATTCTTTCCTGGACCAGTATAATGTAGATGGAACGATGGTAGAAGATATTCTGCCGGCAGGTACGGCTCCTAAGGCACTCCGCCATTCTATCGGTTTTGTTGCCACTTCGGCTGCGGCTTCATTGGTCAGCAATCATGTGAAGGGCAGGGAATTTGTCAGTCATTTCTGGAATGCCAAGCATGAGCCAGATAAAGAAGGCTTCTTCGATGGCTATTACGACGGACTGTTGCGTCTCTTCGCCTTCATGCATCTGAGTGGCCGTTATCAGATTATCGAACCTCAAAAATAAAAAGAATAGTCTATGAACAACTTTTTCAATAAAATAGTTAGATTGTTTTGTTTATGTGTATTCCTTTTTGGGCATTCCTCTGCGGATGCCCAAAATAAGGAATTACCTGCAGACATCAATCCTTATTTCGGACCGGTAGGCAAGCAGCCTGTCATGCCCAATGCGGCTGGTTTCATTCAGAGGTGGTCGCTCCTGGAGCCCATCTCTATGCCGGTTAAAAGCAATGTCGTTTTCACTGATTCTTATCTAAGGGAGAAGTTCTATATGCAGTATTTCCCTAAACAGATGGAAATCGTACCTAAGGACGGAACCGTCGTGAAGGTGGGCAAGGAAAAACTGAAATGGCATGCGCTGGATAGTAAACTGTTTAATGTCAAGCTCTTCCGTTTCGCTACTTCGTTTAAGAAGTCCAAGTATGGTGTCTTGTTCTGGGCGGTTACCATTATCGATTGCCCTGAGGAGATGAAAGACGTCCGCTTGTCTGTTGGCTCGAATGGTGCTTCCATGTGGTGGCTCAATGGTGAGGAGGCGGTGATGCTCGAAGGCGACCGAAGAATGGTTCGCGATGATGTGATTTCTAAGAAACTTACCTTGAAGAAAGGTAGGAATATCCTTCGTGGTGCGGTCATCAATGGTCCTGGCATGAGTGACTTCTGTGTCCGATTCATCGACGGACAGGGCAAGCCTGTCAGAAACCTGTCTATTCACGTGAAGTAGTGCAATCAATAAAGAAAGTTATGAAACAGAACAATATATTTTTCAGATATTTTAGCCCGGTTGCTGCTCAGCAGAAACTTTATGTCGCAGCTTTGGTCGCCTTGTTGTCTTCATCTGCTTACGAGGCAGAAGCCCAGGTTGGCGAACCTTTCATTCATGACCCTTCTACCATTGCCCTGTGTGATGGAAAGTATTATACCTTTGGAACGGGTGAAGGCGGAATCTGGTCGGAGGATGGCTGGACCTGGCAGGGTGGTGCTGTTCGTCCCGGCAGAGGAGCGGCTCCTGATGTGTTGAAGATTGGCGACCGTTATCTTGTAGCCTACAGTGCTACGGGTGGTGGATTGGGAGGCAGTCATCGCGGTGATGTCCTGACGATGTGGAACAAAACGCTCGATCCGAAATCGCCTGATTTCAAATATACTGAACCGGTGGTGGTAGCTTCTTCCTTGGATGATGAAGACTGTGATGCCATTGATGCGGGCTTGTTGCTCGACCCTACTACCGGCAGACTCTGGCTCAGCTATGGTACCTATTTCGGATTTATCCGTCTGGTAGAACTTGATCCGAAGACAGGTAAGCGGATGGAAGGCAACGAACCCGTCAATATCGCCATCGACTGCGAAGCTACTGATTTGATTTACCGCAACGGCTGGTATTATCTTCTCGGCACTCATGGCACCTGTTGCGATGGTCCTAATTCTACCTACAATATCGTGGTGGGACGTTCGCGAAAGATAACCGGTCCATACGTAGATAATGTGGGCAGAGAGATGTTGCAGGGCGGAGGAAAGATGGTGATTGCTGCCAACAATCTGAAGACGGGTCCCGGTCACTTCGGACGCTATATTGAGGAAGAAGGTGTGGAAAAGATGTCGTTCCACTATGAGTCTGATTTCAGACAGGGAGGACGAAGTGTGTTGGCCATCCGTCCTTTGTTGTGGAAGAACGACTGGCCTGTGGCTGGTGATGAATTTCATGCCGGAACCTACGAGATAGAATCGGAACGAAGAGGCTATGCCCTGGAGATTGCCGTAGATTTCGTGAGAATGCAGCGGGATATCGAACCTTTCTGGATTAAGCCGACCAAGCCTCTGAAGAATATCGAACCTCAGACCTTGAAGGAGGTAGAGGCAGAATGGCCTAAGGGAGAAGTAAAGGTAAGAATGAACGATTACATGTTCCGTCCTCATCAGAAGTGGAGCATCATGCCTGCCGGAAAGGGTGGTTATCTGGGTGGTCCTTATTATAAGATCTGCATAGAAGGCACTTCTCGCTACCTAACCGCAACCGCTCAGCATGATGTCATTGCCAAACCTGAGTTTACGGGTGAAGATGCCCAGCTTTGGCGCATCGAACAGCTCACCGATGGCACCTATCGCATCATGCCAAAGGCTGTGCCAGGCACAGAAGAGAAACTTGCATTGGTTTCACTCGGCGACTGTACCCCAGGTCTGGCTCCCTTCGATTTCAACAGCGACAATTCTAAATGGAATTTCAGACAACAATAAATTCATGATGAATTCCAATTTAATATACTAATAGCTTAATAGTAATTACAATGAACAAGAAAGTTATATACGCAGCTTTGATGTTTGTGCTGACTATGTCATCCGGCAATGCTTCTGCTCAGCAGTTTCCTTATCAGAATCCATCTCTCTCGGCTCATGAGAGAGCGGTAGATTTATGTGGTCGTCTCACTTTGGAAGAGAAAGCCTCTCTGATGCTGGATGATTCGCCGGCTATCCCACGATTGGGAATCAAGAGATTCCAGTGGTGGAGCGAAGCACTGCATGGTGTGGCGAACATGGGAGATGTAACCGTCTTTCCGGAACCTATCGGAATGGCAGCTTCGTTTAACGACAGAATGGTGTATAGAGTCTTTGATGCAACATCTGATGAGATGCGTGCCAAATGGAATGAACTGCAGCAGAAGGGAGGAGATGTAACCCGTTTCCATGCTTTATCTGTCTGGACTCCAAACGTGAATATCTTCCGTGATCCTCGCTGGGGACGTGGACAGGAAACCTATGGTGAGGATCCTTATCTTACCAGTAGGATGGGATGTGCCGTGGTGCGCGGATTGCAGGGACCTGAAGATACGAAATACCGCAAACTCTGGGCTTGTGCCAAGCACTATGCAATTCATAGCGGACCAGAATGGGCTCGCCATACAGACAATATTACCGATGTTACACCGCGCGACCTTTGGGAAACTTATATGCCTGCCTTCAAATCACTGGTGCAGGATGCCAAGGTGCGTGAGGTGATGTGTGCCTATCAGCGTTGGGATGATGAACCATGCTGCGGCAACACCCGCCTTTTGCAGCAGATTCTCAGGGATGAATGGGGATTCAAGTACCTGGTAGTTTCCGACTGTGGCGCTGTTACTGATTTCTGGTCCAGCCATAAAGTTTCTAGTAATGCCAGAAATGCGGCTGCCAAGGGCGTTCTGGCTGGTACAGATGTGGAGTGTGGATATAATTATGCATATAAGTCTGTGCCCGAGGCTGTGAAGTATGGTGCCCTGACTGAAGAAGAAGTTGATAAGCATGTGATTCGTCTGCTCGAAGGTCGTTTCGACTTGGGTGAGATGGATGACAACAAGATAGTATCATGGTCGAAGATTCCTGTATCGGTGCTTTGCAGCAAGGCGCATCGCCAGCTCTCGCTCGATATGGCTCTGCAGACCATGACGCTGCTCCAAAACAAGAATGAGGTTTTGCCTCTCAATAAAAAAGTAAAGAAGATTGCTTTCATCGGACCGAATGTGGATAACGAACCGATGATGTGGGGAAACTATAATGGTACTCCACGACAGACAATTACCATCCTGGATGGTATCAGGAGTCGTTTGAAGAAAAACCAGGTTGTCACCTTTAATGGATGCGACCTGGTGAACGACCAAGTTTTGAATTCTTACTTCGACCAGTGTAGCATGGATGGCAAGATGGGCTTTAAGGGCACTTTCTGGAACAATCGCAAGATGGAAGGCAAGCCTGTTGTCATCACCCAAGAGAAGAATCCTGTGCAGGTAACGACCTATGGTCAGCACTCCTTCGCTCCTAATGTGAAGCTGGTGGGCTTCTCTGCAAAATATGAAACCGTGTTCCGTCCTAAGCAGACAGACAAGGTGTTGCTCGACGTGGCTGGTTGCGGTCACTACGAGGTTTATCTGAATGGTGAGAAGAAGGCAGAGCATTCTATCTGGCGCACTACCGAGAGTCGTATCGAGTTCCAAGCCGAGAAGGGCAAGGAGTATAAGATAGAAATACGATATGCTGAGATGCCTAACTATAATGCGGACATGAAGTTCAATATCGGTCATGAGAATCCTATCGACTATCAGGCTTCGCTCAAGCAGTTGAAGGATTGCGAGACTGTAGTCTTCGTAGGTGGCATCTCTCCACAGTTGGAAGGTGAGGAAATGCCTATCGAGATTTCTGGCTTCAAGGGTGGTGACCGCACCAACATCGAATTGCCTAAGGTTCAGCGCAATTTCCTGAAGGCTTTGAAGGAGGCGGGCAAAAAGGTTGTCTTTGTCAACTGTTCGGGTTCAGCTATCGCCTTGACTCCAGAGACAGAGAGTTGCGATGCCATTCTCCAGGCCTGGTATCCTGGTCAGGAAGGTGGTGAGGCAGTGGCTCGTGTACTCTTCGGAGAGTACAATCCTGCCGGCAAGTTGCCTATTACGTTCTATAAGAATTCAGGGCAGTTGCCTGATTTCAAGGATTACAGCATGAAGGGCAGAACCTATCGTTATATGAACGATGCGCTCTTCCCATTCGGATATGGTTTAAGCTACACTTCTTTCCGTATGGGTGATGCTACACTTTCCAACTCTATCCTGAAGAAGGGTGAGAAGATTACGCTGAAGGTGCCTGTAAGTAATGTTGGCAAGAAAGATGGAACCGAGGTGGTGCAGGTGTATGTGAAGGATCCTGCCGATACCGAAGGACCATTGAAGAGCTTGAAGGCTTTCGAGAGAGTGGAGGTGAAGGCAGGAAAGACTGCTGAGGCTGTCATTACGCTGGATAGCAGAAACTTCGAACTCTTCGATGCTGCAACCAATACCGTCCGTGCCAAGGCAGGAAAGTATGAGGTTTATTACGGCAGCAGTTCGGCTGATAAGGATTTGAAGAAACTGGATGTTTCTATTGAATATTAAGTAACTTGAGAAAATCATCAAGGAGCTGAGTAAATATGAAAAGAGGGTGTGTCTTGGACTTTTGACACACCCTCTTTCTGTAATCAAGGGTTCTCAATCAATAGAGCATCCATATTGTTCTTTATGGGTGCAATTAATCCTTCTTTACGCACACGTATATATTTTTTTTAGAAAAAAGTCTCATAGTCTCATTTTTAGCCGAAAATATCACGTTATGTTGTTGATATAAAGATATTTATAACTAATGAGACTTCTTGTGAAAAGTAGAAAGAAGTATCATAGAAGTATCATTAAAAATCATAGAAGTATCGTAAGCGGCTCCGCGTTTATACCATTGTAGTCTTCTCATTTGTTCGTACCTTTGCACCATCATTTTAAAATCAAACAAATTATGACAGCAAACGAACGTTTTGAGAAGGCTTGGGATTCCTTCTTAGTCTATCTGAATCGTGTCTTGTCCTGGAAAAAGTTGACAGGGTATAAATCAACTTAAAGATAAGAAAA
>ERZ1034876.997-NODE-997-length-12962-cov-5.008600_pt1 | contig 12962 bp, 10 predicted proteins | sample MGYA00520698_ERZ1034876 | MGnify/ENA primary metagenome ERZ1034876 (study PRJEB33766, sample SAMN09781723) | gut metagenome | biome: gut microbiome | host: Homo sapiens | place: Madagascar | study: EMG produced TPA metagenomics assembly of the PRJNA485056 data set...
AGTCTGCGCTTGCGGGCGCCGGGCTCGACGCGTACATGGAGTTTGTTACCTCGACGGGCGAGGCAGGACGCTCCAAACAGTTCCCCGACGTATACGAGCTGGCGCTGCGCCGCCTAGAAGAGCGCCACAGGCACAAGTTTGAGCGCGCGTGGGTGTTTGAGGACGCCGTCTTTGGCCTAAGGAGTTCTGGGGTCGCCGGCTTTAAGCGTGTAGGTATTTATGACCCGCACGGCCGCATGAAGCGCGACGATGTGCGCGCCAGCTGCGATATCTTTATCGACAGCTACGAGGAGCTGGATCTGGCCCGCCTGCTTGCGTTTGAGGGATAGGCGAGAGCTGTGGCTTGTAAGGTATTAGTGGTCTGCGGCTCGCCAGTAGTTGCGAGCGCTGAGTTGTTGCGCCGCTTAGCAGGGAAGTGCGACCACGTTGTCGCCGTGGACCGCGGTCTCGACGCGCTGCTGGGCGCTCGCCTGAGCTGCGACGTGTATGTAGGGGACGCCGATACGGTAAGCGAAGCCGGCCGCGCTCTTGTTGATGCCGCTGAGGACTTTGAAGTTGAGCGCCACGACCCGTACAAGGACTATACCGATCTGGCGCTGGCGCTCGATTCCGTCCGCCGTCGATGGCCGGGCGCCGAAGTGGTTGCGACCTGCGCCACGGGCGGCCGCCCTGATATGGCGCTATCCGTACTGGGGCTGCTCGCGGGTTACGAGGATGCCCCTGTCTGGATTGTCGAGGACAAGGTGGTCGCTCGCTTCCTTCGCACAGGCGAATTGTGGACCATCGAGGGCGCCGAAGGCAAGATGTTCTCCATCATCGCTATTGCCCCCAACACCGAGGTAAGTGAACACGGCCTAGAATGGGAACTAGATCGCGCTCCGCTAGGCTTGTTAGCCGACACGGGCATCAGCAACGTCGTCAGGTCAACAGCCACAATCCAAGTCCACACTGGCACCGCCATCGCTTTCCTATATCAATAGGCTCAATTGGCATTTAAAGTCTCACCCAAAAAAGTCCTTGCACGTCGAGTCAACTTCCCCTATAGTATCTCCTCGTCACGGGGGCGTAGCTCAGCTGGGAGAGCGCTTGACTGGCAGTCAAGAGGTCAGGGGTTCGATCCCCCTCGTCTCCACCATCGTGAATGCAAAGGCCTTCGGAATACCGAAGGCCTTTTTTTCATGCCAAAACACCACGCGCCACAAACCCCACTTACGCCAACAAAAAGTTGCACAATTAATTTCCCATGTCTGTACATAGTTTGTTAGTCAAACGCAATTACCAGTGCAGCTCGCTGCTCCAGTTGGGCTTCAGGAACGCTCCCAATTATTGCCAGCACCCCAATAACCTGCGCCAACGTGAGCAACTTCCCAAAACAACCCCCCTTTAGCACGTCAAATGAACGATATGTTGTCCAACGCAGCCCAAATCAGTTTCGCTAACAGCTTGTGTTAGGATACTTAATGTTACATGAGTTCAACTGTGCTCGCGGCTCCAGCAAGTTGCAAAGCGCAGGGTCGATCAGCATCCGGCCGTAACGGCGGTGCCAGAAACACCACGAGCTCCAATAAAGAAGTCATGTGGCTCTTTTAATTTGCGTTGATTTATTTATGAGATGCAGATTCTTGTAGTTTGTATGCTGAAACATAGCAGTCCTCAGCTGTTTGCGTGCGGTCCAGTTTTGTACCCGCTTGACTGGCCCGCACGCAGCCAGCTGGGGTTGTAGGCAAACTTGCGATACACGCCTACAACCTCAGCGCTGCTTTTATACATACCGTTCACGGTGGGGCAGAGCCACGTGCTTGTCTGACTGGGCTCAGGGTTTGAATATGGAGCGCCTCCGCGCACAAGCGCCCTGGCGAAGCCATACCCAAACCCCGTGAGCCACACGTAAGACAGCAAGGGGGTGGTGCTCGTGTGGTATGTGATCCAGGTCATTAACGGTCGCGAAGACGTAATGCGTGAGCGCATCGAGCGCATGGTGCCGGCGAGTGCCATGCAAGAGCTCTTTTATCCCCAATATCAAACCGAGATCAAGGTGCACGGCGAATGGGTCAATACGACTAAGCCGCTCTTTCCCGGTTATCTTATCTGCGATACGCCAGATCCCCGTACCGTGCAACAGTATCTGCTGCGCATGGACGACTTTGCTCGGGTACTTTCCCAGGACGGTCAGTTTGTGCCGCTGGCAAAAGAAGAGGTCCAGCTTATTGGCGACTTTACGCATAGGGGAGACCGCGTAGTGCCCATGAGCGAGGCCCTAAAAGACGGCGACCAGGTCATAGTAACGGCAGGCCCGCTGCTGGGCCACGAAGGCCTCATTAAAACCATTAACAGACGCAAGAGCACGGCTTATTTGGAAGTCGATCTGTGCGGCCGACGCGTAACCACCCACGTTGGCCTCGCGGTGCTTTCAAACGAGCAACGTGTGATGCGCAATCTCAAAAAGGCGATTGCCTAGCTGCTGACGATCGCAATACAGAACAGGGAGGATCCCCGACCCGGGGACGAAGTCTTGGAAGAGAACGTGTCGGATAAAAATCAATATGCAACTGATGCGCCCGTAGGGGCGGCGCTGATTGCTCAGGCCATGGACCGGCGCGAGGGCGCCGGCCGCTACAAGGCCATGCAATCCATCATGGACTGGGATCGCTCGCGCCTGGCGTACAGGGCCGTGAAGCGCGCGTTCGACATCGTGTTCAGCGGTGCCGTGCTCGTCGTCATCGCCATCCCCAGTCTGGTGCTGGCCGCGGCCATCCGCATCGAGAGCGAGGGCAACCCCTTCTACAGCCAGATCCGCGTGGGCCAGACCCGCCCCGACGGCAGCCTGACCACATTCCGCATGTGGAAGTTCCGTTCTATGTACAAGGACGCCGACGAACGCCTCGCCGAGCTCAAGGAGCAAAACGAGATCGCCGGCGCCATGTTCAAGATGAAGGAAGACCCCCGCGTCACTAGGATCGGCAGGTTCATCCGCAAGCACTCCATCGACGAGTTCCCGCAGTTCCTGAACGTGTTTCTGGGACAGATGAGCGTCGTTGGGCCGAGGCCCCCGCTGCCGAATGAGGTTGCGGAGTACACCGAGTACGACCTGCAGCGCCTGGCCGTCAAGCCCGGCATCACCGGCTGGTGGCAGGTGACCGATCGCAACGACACGGACTTCGATGGCATGGTGCGACGTGATTTGGAGTACATCGCTAAGCGCGGCGTGATTACCGATCTAAAAATCATCGCCCTTACAGTCATTGAAGTAATAACGGGGGGGGGTGCCTGCTAGAGGCATTTCCCGAGATTTTTCCAATGGCGGGGTGTTAGCCCATGTCTAGGAAACCAACGGGAACCCTCTTCTACCGCATATGCAAGAGAACGTTCGATATAGCCTTCAGCGCCGGGTGCACCGTGCTGCTGGCGATACCTATAGCCGGTGTATGCGCAGCGATATGCGCAGAATCGCCGGGACGGCCCATCTACGCGCAAGAGCGAGTGGGCAGGGGCGGTCGGGCGATTCGAGTGCTTAAGCTCCGCAGCATGGTCACTGACGCAAACGATGTGCATAAGTACCTAAACCCTGAGCAATTAAACCAGTGGGAGGTCGAGCGCAAGGTCGACAACGATCCCCGCATTACCAAGGTGGGCCAGTTCATCCGTAAATGTTCCATCGATGAGATGCCGCAGTTTCTCAACGTACTTAAGGGTGACCTATCCGTTATCGGCCCGCGTCCCATCACGCGTGAAGAGTTGGAGCAACACTTCTCCGACGAGGAGAAGGAAGAGCTGTTGAGCGTCACCCCGGGCATCACCGGCCTATGGCAGGCGACTGACCGCAATGCTGCGACCTTTGAAAGCGGCTTGCGTCAACAGATTGAGCTTCGCTACGTACGCAATCGCTGTTTCCGCATGGATTGGAAGTGCTTCGTAGGTACTTTTGGCGCCATGTTCGGCAATTCCAAAACCGGTCGTTGATTTTTGAAACACTAATTATAGAAAGGTGAGATAAATGTCTTGCAATAGAACAGTGCCGTTCAATATTCCTCCTTGCATAGGGGATGAAATCCAGTTTGTCCAACAGGCAGTTGAGGTCAACCACAAGATTGCTGGTGATGGCCTGTTTACAAAAAAGTGCAACGAATGGCTTGAGAGTCGCTTCAACTCCAATAAGATTCTGCTGACCACGAGCGGTACTAGTGCTCTCGAGATGGCTGCAATTCTTTGCGATCTAAAGCCTGGCGATGAGGTCATTCTCCCTTCGTTTACATTTACTTCAACGGCAACAGCGTTTGTTCTTGCTGGTGCGAAACTTGTTTTCGTTGATATCCGTCCTGACACCATGAATATCGACGAGACGAAAATCGAGTCCGCCATCACTGAACGTACTCGTGTTATCGTGCCCGTACACTATGCTGGCGTCGCATGCGAGATGGATACTATCATGGATATCGCCCGGCGCCACAACCTTCTAGTTGTCGAGGATGCGGCGCAGGCTGTCATTGCTACCTATAAGGGACGTGCTCTCGGCACTATCGGTGACTTTGGTTGCTATAGCTTCCATGAGACGAAGAACTATTCGATGGGCGAAGGCGGCGCCATCTCTATCAACAATTCTGCTTACTGCGATCGCGCGGAGATCATCCGTGAGAAGGGTACCAACCGCGCACAGTTCTTCCGCGGCCAAGTCGCAAAGTATAACTGGGTCGACTTCGGTTCGAGCTATCTTCCCTCCGAGCTCAACGCAGCCTATCTGTGGGCCCAGCTCCAGCACGCCGACGAAATCAACGAGAATCGTCTGGCAACATGGCGAGCCTATTTCGCCGCCTTTGAACCCCTTGCGGAAAAAGGCCTTTTGGAGCTTCCGCGCGTTCCCAAGGGCTGTGAGCATAATGCGCACATGTTTTATATCAAGTTGCGCGATCTGGAGGCCCGAACTTCTTTCATTACATTCATGAAAGAACATGGCGTGGGGTGCGTGTTCCATTATGTTCCCTTGCATTCCGCTCCAGCAGGCGAGAGGTTCGGCCGCTTCAGCGGAGAGGATGAACACACTACTCCCGATTCCGATCGTTTGGTTCGTCTGCCTATGTACTACGGTATGTCGCTTGAGGATTTTGAGTATGTCGTTTCCTGCGCCACAGAGTACTTTCTCAAGAAGGCGAGGGCGTAGGAATGGGTGAAATACGTCCCATTAAAGTGGCCTTCATTGAAGGCAAGATGAATTCTGGCGGCAAGAAGACGCTTTCCATGCAGTATTTTCTCAACTTCGACCCGGAGAAGGTCGAGGTCCACTTCATCTGCGACTCCGACTCCAACGCCGTGCCGACCGAGGAAATTGAGGCTCGCGGCGGGCGCGTCCATATCATCGCCCCTTACCAGAATATAGCGAAGAACATGTCCGATATGGCCGACGTGTTCAAGCGGGAGCACTTCGATGTACTGCACGCCTATAACAGCACGATGAATCTGTTTCCATTGCGCGTGGCCAAGAAGTGCGGGATCCCGGTGCGCATCTCCGAGAGTCTGTCCATGGCAAACGAGCGCGAGCCCAAGACCGTACTCAAGCTTATTTTGCGCAGATTCTCAAAACTCTTTGCAACACATTATATGTCCTGCGGCGAGGACTGCGGCCGCTGGCAGTTCGGCGACGCTCTTTTCGACGCGGGGAAGGTTAGCGTTTTCAAAACTGCCATCGACTCTCGCAAGAACTCCTTCGACCCCGTCCTTCGAGCAAGGACACGCACAGAGCTGGGGGTTGCGGATGACGAGTTGCTCGCAGGGTTCATTGGCAGGTTCGCTGCGCAGAAGAACCCCATGTTCCTGATGGAAGTCGTGGGGGAGCTATGCAAACTCAATCCTAAGGCAAAGTTCCTGCTCATCGGTGACGGCGAGTACAAGGAGCAGATGCTCACCTACATGGACGCTAACAGCTTTACCGACCGCGTGATGTACTTGGGTCGCAGGGAGGACATCGTCGGGTTTTACCAGGCGATGGATTGCTTCCTGCTGCCGAGTCTATATGAGGGACTTCCTGTTGTTGGTCTTGAGGCTCAGTGTGCGGGTGCTGAAGTGTTTTTCTCGAGTGAGATCACGACCGAGGCATCGTTCTGCGGCCAAGGGCACTTTATATCCCTGACTGACGGCGCCAAGAAGTGGGCCGAAGAGATAAACGTCGTCTGCAGCCGTGGAAAGGAACGCACGTCTCGCACCGATGAGTGCATCGCCTCCGGCTTTGACTCTCGGGCCGAGGCGTTTAGGCTGCAGGATTACTACGCCAACGCATTAGCGGAGATGGGACGATAATTGAAAACTAATATGGCTGCCCCTACCAAGTTGCCCTTAATTTCGGTTGTTGTGCCTATCTATAACGTCGAGAGGTATCTCGAGGAATGCATCGAAAGCATCTTGTCTCAGACCTACTCTAATATCGAGGTGGTTCTGGTCGATGATGGCTCAACAGACAACTGCCCAGCGATATGCGATCGATATGCAGCCGGAAACGACCGGGTGAAATCCGTCCATCGCGAAAATGGAGGGCTTAGTGCCGCCCGAAACACGGGCGTCAATGCTTGCGACGGGGACTACGTCGGGTTCATCGATAGCGACGACTATATCTCACCCGTTTTCTACGAAGCACTGTATCGAGCTATTAAGCAGAGCGGTGTTGAGATGGCGGCTATGAGATACGGTGTCGACTTCTTTGACGGAGAGGAACCTGAGCTGGAACGGGACATCGAGGACGCTAGCGAGTACGAGCTTCTGGGCGAGGAGCAGTACCAGGAAGAGATTTTGTACCAGAAGAGCTGGGCCGGGGCCGTTTGGCGGCTCTATTCACGTGATCTCGCTGAGAAGATTTACTTCCCAGAAGGGCTTTATTACGAGGATGACGAGACGGCTTATAGGTTTGCCCATGGCTGCGGAAAGGTCGCTGTGTTGAAGGCAACCGATCTCTACGCTTACCGGCAGCGTCCTACCAGCATCATGCGAGGTGCTTTTAATCCTAAGAAGATGGAGAGCTGCTTGGAGATTACTCGGCGCATGCGCAGCAAAATGCTCGAATGGTACCCGCAGCTCTCTGACGCTACATGCTCACGCTGTTTTGCTATCTGCCGAGTCGTTTTCTCTCAGATCCCCAAGGAGGACAAGGCGGCTCAGGTAACGATGTGGAAGGAATTACAGGAGTATTCTGCAACTGTTATTCGCGATCCGAAGGCACGTAAGAAGGAAAGACTGGCGGCTTTAATATCGAGGATGGGACGCGTTCCGTTCCGCATTTTCTGCGATGTCTACCGACGACTGCTGCACGCCCAGTAGATTGCGACATTAAAGGCTTTTTATGTTTCCATATATTGCAATAGTTGTCATAATTATTTTTTTTATGCTCCTCTCCTCGGCGCATGTTGCTGATAGCGGGAAAGTTGGGCTTGTGGTCGTTGCCGTGGCTCTCAGCACTGTTGCTGGTTTTCGAGCGATGAGCGTTGGCACCGATACGAGAACCTACAGTACCATGTTCTACTGGATTGCAGGTTGTTCTGATTTAAGCAGCGCTTTTACCGTGTCCACTATCAATGCTCCTGTATATGTCTTTTACGCATGGGTTCTAGGTCGACTTGGACTTTCTCATCAAGCCTTGCTTTTGTTTAACGCGATTGTCACAAATACCGGTATCGCTATTTTTGCTAAGAGAACTTCGGACAATCCCCTTATTCCAATTCTCATATACTTCTGCTTGGGTCTGTATTTCCAAAGTCTCAACGGGATGAGACAATACGTTGCGATAGCCCTAGCAATCAACGCGTACCTCGATTTTTATTATTATGGAGTTCGAAAGCCGAGAGCATGGGCCTTATTCCTCCTGGCGTCCGGAATCCACAATACAGTTTTGATTTTGCTCCCTGGAATCGGAGCAGCTCTTTACCTTCGAAAGCAAGACCATAAACGAAAAGGCCTTTGCTTTGTCAGTGCAATTGCCGCTCTATTCAGTCTGTCGCTCGTTGCCCTTTCGAACGTATTCATGGACTTATTTCCGATATATTCTATGTATGACGGTGTACAGAACATCGCGTTATTCTCTGGGGCATTCCAAGGACGAATTCGCTATCTATACGCAGTCCTTCTTGTTATCTGTGTCTTCGGATTTCTCTCTCTTGATAAGAAAGACGGAGACAAGACTGAAACAAAGGAAATTAATCTGATATTCGCACTCTTCCCCCTTTGCATCATATCCGGAATTGTTGGACTCGTATATGGAACTAGCTCTTTGATTAATAGGCTTCTTTGGTTTTATATGCCTGGCTATATTGCTTTCATACCCGCCGTTGTAAATAACACTGAGAAGGGGTGGGCCATTCTATTGAGATTCGGAATTACGTCCGTTCTTCTTATTTGGCTCATAGCACAGTTCGTTGAGAACCAAGATGACATGCTGCCATATGCGCTTGGCATGGGACTCTTCTAGCGACTATTGGCTTCAAAGAAAGGGGACAACTTGATTCCGAAAATAATTCATTATGTTTGGTTCGGCGGCAAGCCGCTTGGCGAGAAGGAGCTTGCGTGCATTGCCTCCTGGAAGAAGTATTGTCCCGATTACGAGATAAAGCGTTGGGATGAGGATAACTTCGATCTCGACATCAACTCATATTGCAAAGAAGCCTATGCGGCGAAGAAATGGGCGTTCGTTAGCGATTATGTAAGATTATGGGTACTTGTAAATAACGGCGGTGTCTATATGGATACCGATGTTGAGGTCACCAAGCCTCTCGACTCTTTTCTTGAGCTTGAGGCGTTCTCTGGATTTGAGTCCGATGGGGATATTCCAACGGGGATAATGGGATGCCGCAAAGGTTTTCCGCTATTCCAGGTTTTGTTGGATGATTATGAAACTCGGCGTTTTCTCAAACTGGATGGTTCTTTCAATATGACGACGAACGTCGTGTACATTACTGAAGCCTGTCTCGAAAAGGGCCTTATCCGCAACGGACAACTTCAAACCGTCGATGGCTTTACGCTATATCCCAAAGATTGGTTTTGTCCAAAAAGTCATGAGACCGGACGCATCTTTATTACCGAAAATACGCACGCAATACACCATTTCGCCGGTTCTTGGGAGAACGAGAGCACAAAAGAGATCGTTGCTCTGAAAAAAGATCTTTTAGGCCGCCATCCCTGGATAAATATCAAGGTTGCCGCTGTGATCGCCAAATTGAAATACGCATTCTCCCACGGCGATTATAAGCCGCTGCTCGACGGTTTCCGTAGCGCTTTTAAGCAAGCCGGCAAGCGATAGGTGAGGCAAAGACATGCAGTACATTTCAGGATTGGCTTTTGAATAATATGGCTTCTACATTCCAATCAAATAGAGTTGCAATCATGACGTGGTTCAGTTACCACAACTATGGATCTGCACTTCAGGTAACGGCACTTCGGCATGTTGTAAAGAGCTTCGGCTATGACGTTGATATCGTGGATTATGCGCCCTACGGGAAATATATCAAGCGTCCGGCCTTCAAAAGTGCTTTTGAAGTCTACGGGGGTCTCCTCGATAAAGCAAAAAACAGGCTTTTAAACATAGACTATCAGCCGAAAGAGAGGGAGCGACTCTTCGATGCGTTTCTCGGTGAGCAATTAAATCTGACTGAAATCTGCCCCACGATGGCTGAACTTGAAGGGCTGAACGACTCTTACGATGCTTTCATCTGCGGCAGCGATCAGATTTGGGCTCCGAGTGTATATGACCCACATTATTTTCTCGACTTCGTCGCAGACGACCGACTCAAGATCGCCTATGCGCCGAGCGTCGGATTACCGAAAGTGCAAGACTCCGACGTGGCAAGGCATATGGCTGGACTATGTGGCAGGCTGGATGCTTTGTCTACCCGTGAGGAGTCCGGGAGCAGCATCATTAGCCGCCTTACCGGGAGAAATGTAGCGACCGTTGTCGACCCCACCCTCCTTATTGAAGGTGAGAAATGGCCTGAACTGGTATCTGCGAAATCCATTCGTCGCGACAAGCGCTACCTACTTGCGTACATGCTTGGAGCCAATGAGCGACATTGGAAGAGAATATATAAATTGGGAGAACTGCTGAGCTTAGAGGTTCGGCTTGTGCCGGTGTTCAAGAAAGATCTGAAGCGGCCTGGGTGTATAACCGAACCTATTGGCCCGGCCGAGTTCGTTTCCCTCGTTGACGGGGCCTCCTACGTCTGCACTGATTCGTTCCATGGTGTCGCGTTCTCCATCAATATGAACCGCAATTTCTGCGCCTTCGAGCGCTTCAAGCGCGGTGATTCGGGGAGCCAGAACTCACGTGTCTACAACATACTCGATAAGGCAGGTCTCAAGTCGCGACTTGCCTCGGATGAAGCTAGAGACGAGGAGCTGGTCGCCTCCATTGATTGGTCCGCTCCAAACAACAAAATGGCTGCCGAGAGATATCGCTCGCTCACTTGGCTCGAAGCCGCGCTAAAGATGGATTCCAGGCCTCCCGCCCATAAGAACAATGTTTGTCGGAGCCGCACGCTCTGCTGCGGGTGTACTGCATGTTCCAGTGCTTGCCCAGTTGATGCCATCGATGTCTCTCTGGATGAAGAGGGCTTCTGGCGAGCTTTTGTGGATGAGAATGCCTGCATCTCTTGCGGTAAATGTCGCAATGTTTGCCCTTTCATTAAACATGACGAAGCCTTGGCCGTCGATGAAGGTCGTCTCTTCTCCTTCAAGTCGTTTGACGGTGAGCAACTGCTCCACTCGTCCAGTGGTGGCGCTGGAGCGTCCATTGCCAAGATGTCAGCCGCTGACGGCGCGGCCCTACTAGGCTGTTCCTTCGAGGACGGACGCGGAGCCGTGGGTCGCCTCGTCGAGGCCACCGACTCGGGAGGTTTGGCCTCGCTCGCGGGCAGCAAATATACCCAAGAAGAGGTTGGTACCGCGCTCTCTCTCGCGGCCTGTCATGACGGGCCGCTCGTTGTCTTTGGCACGCCGTGCCAAATTCAAGCGGCGAAGAATCTCATGTGCGGTCGAAGCGACGTCACCTACGTCGACTTTGTATGTCACGGTGTGCCCACCAGGTACTTGCTAGACCGTTATGCTGACTGGCTTTCTTCTGAGTACTCCATGAGGGTCGAAAATCTACATGTGGACTTCCGCCACAAGCCGCGTGGTTGGAGAGAGAGATACCTATATGCGAGCGATGGCATTCATGAGTACTGTGAACACCAGCGCAAAGACCCGTATTTTCTTATGTTTGAGGCTGGGCAGTGCTATGCGAGCTGTTGCTACGAATGCCCTTGGAGGACGGCGAGTGCTGCGGATGTTAGGATGGCGGACTACTGGGGGCCGAGATTCGCAGACGATAAGACCGGTGTGAGTATGGTACTGGCCTTGACGGATCGTGGCTACGAAGTTATGGACGGGCTGCGCAAGTACGGCGATATCGCGGATCGACCATTTGATGACTACAGGAAGTATCAGCAGTGCGAAAATATGCCCGCTCCCGCATTCCGCGACGAGCTTATTGCGGAACTATCCGATTCCGCATCGAGCTTGAAGGCTTTAAGCGATGAGTATGCTGAGCCCGTCGCCTCGACCCGCGATGCCTTGGAACGCCTTGACCCGCTTAAGTCTGTTGTTAAGCGCATGATCGGGAGGCGATGAATTTGACGGGAGGGCGCACGCGTGAGTTGGCGGTGAACACCGGGCTATTCGCCATCAGCTCCTTTGGATCGAAAATCATATCGTTTCTCCTGCTGCCTCTTTACACCGCTGTCCTATCGACTGGTGATTACGGCACTGTCGACCTAATAAACAGTACCGTCAGCCTTCTAGTGCCCTTGCTGACGCTCAACATACAAGATGCGGTGCTTCGGTTCGGCTTGGGCAAAGATGCAGAACCTGAGGAGATACTCTCTATAGGACTTCGCATGACTGCGGGTGGCAGCTGTGTGCTTTTTCTGATCGTAGCCATCCTTCTAGTTTTTCACATCGTCCCGTTTGACAGTGCCTATTGCGTGTTTCTCGTTGCAATGTTCGTTTTTACGGCTCTCTCCAACGTGCTAACCATGTACGCGAAGTCGCAAGACCATGTCATGTCGCTCGTGGTGAGCGGCATCGGAAACACCTTGATTATGAGCGTTTCTGCCATACTTTTGCTCGTTGTGGCCAAGGCGGGCGTAGTGGGATACATGGTTTCTATGATTCTCGGCTGCCTCTTTTCCACGCTATATCTCTTCTTCGTTTGCAAGGCTTGGAGAGGCCTCTCCGTGAAAGTCCAAAGCGGACTATTGGGATCGATGATTGCACTGAGCGCACCTTTGGTCGCCAATAGCCTCGCATGGTGGATTAACGATGTAAGTGACCGTTATGTCGTAACTTTCGTATGTGGTGCCGCGGCGAACGGGATTTACGCCGTTGCTTACAAGATTCCGACAATCCTTTCGACCCTGCAGACGATTTTTTACAATGCTTGGGCCATTTCCGCCGTGAAAGAATTCGATCCCAAGGATGCCGATGGCTACTTAGGCCGAATGTATGAATTGTATTCCGGCGCTATGTCGATCGCATGCTCGATGATTATGCTGCTTGATGTGCCGCTCGCCATGGTTCTTTACTCGAGCGACTTCTTCGAAGCTTGGCGATTTGTTCCCCTACTGTTGGTGGGCGTTTTTCTCAACGGTCTTGCTTTGTTCGAGGGCTGTCTCTTTACTGCGGCTCGTAAAACGAAAGCAGTTTCCTGGACAACAATTGCGGGAGCGTGTGTGGGCATTGTTTCCTGCGTCGGACTCACCTTCGCGATAGGGCCCCTCGGTGCGGCGGTTGCTACCGTAGTCGGTTACGTTATGACATGGGCTACCAGGACGGCAGCTTTGACTCGAAACGTAGTTCAATTGAGGGTCTCCTGGGGTAATGAGACAGCGACCCTGGCTTTACTTCTGGTTCAGGCGGTTCTGGCCATGCAGTGGGGCACGCAGCCCCTACAACTTTTG
>ERZ1034876.998-NODE-998-length-12951-cov-8.072115_pt1 | contig 12951 bp, 10 predicted proteins | sample MGYA00520698_ERZ1034876 | MGnify/ENA primary metagenome ERZ1034876 (study PRJEB33766, sample SAMN09781723) | gut metagenome | biome: gut microbiome | host: Homo sapiens | place: Madagascar | study: EMG produced TPA metagenomics assembly of the PRJNA485056 data set...
TAATATATTTTTATTATTGAAATGTTTACAAATATATTATGCATTGATATTGTGTTTTTTCATTCATAAATGAATTTATTAATTCAGTTATAGACGCTTATTGCGATAAAAATATCGTTTTTTATCATTATTTTAAGATGTATAAAAATAAAAGTACAGAGAGAAAACTGGAAAAATATATTTTGTTGCAGTGTTTTTAACGGGTAAAACATTTTCGTTATTTTTCAGGCTTTAACATACCGAATTTAAAGATTTTTTTTGTCGACAAACGCTTGCGTTGCGTGTATAAGATTTCTCCGTAGCGACGCAAGGGCGGGGCAATCCCGCTCCCTTCACCCTCTTTCCAAACATGGGAAAACAAGATGCCTGAACTCTCATCATCAACAATCAGTCCGCTGAAGAACAGAGCTATGCGGGCCTGGGATGAGTTCGTCCGGCGAAGTTTCAGCTGAGGGGGCTGGAAGGGTAAGAAAGGAAAAGGCTGACTACATTGCGGCACAGACGGCTGACGTAACTGTTACGAGGGCAGTTTACGGTGAGCGGGTTTGTGCCTCTCCGTACTCTCAAAAGACAAAGGATTTGCCGGTATGCTCATAGCTGAAAGCGAAAACAAAGGAACCAAACCACTGAAAGGTCAAAGTGTCCGCACGGTGACCAAAGCCGATCTTATTGAGGCAATTTATGAAAAGACCGGTAAGGGCCGCTCGGAAGTGAAGGATTACGTTGAAGAGCTCATCGACCTGATAAAGAGAGCCATGACTGCCAAGGACGGCGTTCTCATCAGTGGCTTCGGTAAATTTGAAGTTCATGACAAGCGCAGCCGCCTGGGCCGCAATCCTCACACGCGCCAGCCTATGATGCTCCCAGCCAGACGCGTGGCCACATTCCGTCTTTCCAACAAGTTCCGCAATGAACTCAATGCCGCGCCCGGCGGCCTTCCTGGCAAGTCCGGGCTCAAGTAAGAAGGCCTGCATTTTTCCGGACTTTTCCGCCGTCCTCCCTTAGGGGCAGGGCGGCTTTTTTTGTGCCCCCCGCATGCCTCGTTCTGGGAAAGTCCCTGAACTGCTCTGGAAGGAGGCCCATGAGCCGTCCCGTCTGACGGGTACACTCTGACGGACAGGAAGTTCAAAAGGCCGACGGGGCTGATGAGGCGGGTCCGGTAAGCGATCGTTTGATGAAGCCGGGGAGCGATCGGCTGGCACGTGGGACATGGATCGGCTTTCCGCAGTCTTGTCGATCGGATGCCGACGAAAAAGACCGCCGGGGCAGGCGGCGGTCTTTGGGTAAGGAGTGGAGAAGAGTTTGGGAGATGTGTCTTGGTTTCTGTGTGTTCCGCTTAATGATATGCAAACGGCGTGCCATAGTTACGGCCCCGGTCTGCGGCAGCCCATGTATGCCCCTTCAATGACCTGCGCAGGGGCTCCGCACTGAATTATTCCAGGCCCAGGGGCAGAGAGCCGTAAGGCGAAAGTATCATTACCCCCTTAAACGAACGAAAACTGACCCCCTGGGTGGGGAACGGGACAGAGGCGGGTAAGTAAAATTCGTTTTGGAGATATCCGGAACTTCCGCCTGGGAGGCAGAGAGCCGGTTTCCTGTGTCTCCTTCGTTTTTCCCGGGGCGTTAAAGGCCATCTGAAACGCTGCCGGCTTTCCGGCAGAGGTCAGGGGAACATTGTATACTGAAGCAGAATACGGATCTGCTTTGATCCTTTTCCGTCACAGGGCCGGGAATTCTCCTGCCCTGGAAAGCCGGAGGTAAAAAAAGACCGCCGGGGCAGGCGGCGGTCTTTGGGTAAGGAGTGGAGAAGAGTTTGGAAGATGTGTCTTGGTTTTCTATGTGTTCCGCTTAGTAATATGCAAACAGCGTGCCATTAAAAAAGGATTCTGGGGCTGCGCAGGAAAAAGTTCCGGTTTACCCCTGCCGTGCCAGGAATGGGGCGGTTTCTTCACCCTCTCCTGATACGCCGAAGGCCGCCGGGGAACGCCGGCGGCCTTTCTGACAGAGGGGGTAGGGAGTTTTCAGGGATGTTCACTTTTTGATTATGCAAAACGCGTGCCATAAAACCGTTTATCTTTCACTCCGGGTGAAAATTTCTGTTTTTCAGGGGCAGACAAAAAAGGAGAGACCGCCGGGCAGGCGGCGGTCTCTGGGCAAGGAGTGGAGTAAGATATGGAAGATGTATAACTCGGTCTTTGTGTGTTCCACTTCTATATAAGCAAACAGCGTGCCATCCCTGCATCCTCCCCGTAAACTGGCTGCGCTGCCGCCGGCGGGGCTCCCTATCCGCTCTGCCCCTCCGCCCGTAACAGCCGTACATGATTACTTTTTTTACATGTGTCCAACAGGGTGTATTTATTTTAGATACATTCACGGGCAGCCGGCCGGAGACAAAAAGAAAGACCGCCGTGGGGTAGCGGCGGTCTTTGTTGAGGATTCGGTCTTGGTTGTCTGAGGTCTATTCACGAAGATTGCTGCGGCTGGTCACCGCGTATACCTGGTACATTGCAAAACACGTGCCATACGCATCAAATACCTGGAAAACGATCCTGGAAGAAGACGCGGGGAAACCAGGAGAGGATCGCATGGAGCGTAGAGGCGGTCATGATGCCGTGGCACGGGCCCCGGGGAAAGGCTGCGTCCGCAATCCCTCCTATGGACATCAGGGTGATACGCATCGGGCAGGGGGGAAAAGGCAGCGGCTGTTCAATTTTTGGGCACAGCCCTATACACCTGCGGGAATATCAGACAGCAGAGGGACTGACATCGGGAAAATAGGAGCGGGGCAGGACGTGGAAATCCTTGAGGGCAGATGGGAATTCTGCCTGACATGATGTCCTGTCAGAGATGATGGAAGGCCGTGTCCGGGATTTTTTATTTCCGGCACGTCCGGAAGACGCTCCGGGAACCACCGCTGCTGCCGGAAAGCCCGGGACAGTTTTCCTTTCTGTCTCTCCCCGCCGGATTCTGCGGTCTCCCGGCATATAAGGAAACATAAGACATACCCGTTCACTTTTTATCCGGCTGCCCATACACATGCCCAAAAAACAGACTCTGCCCGGAAGCGGGCAAAAAGGAAGACCGCCGTGGCAGGCGGCGGTCTTCAGAGGAGGAGGTTCAGGATGTTTCGGGATTGCTGTAGGGAGGGGTACCTGCAGTCAGGCAGGATAAAAGAGGCTGGGAAATTTACCGTGTTTTTTCTGCCGGAGCACGGTCCCCGGCCGGGGTGGACCGCCGTGGCAGGCGGCGGTCCGGGGGAGGTTTCGGAGTTGGTTACTTGGTTTGGGGAGTTCTCATGAAGAGGAGTGCGGGTGCTGCCCGCTTTCAGTAAGTATATAGCAATATGCGTGCCATACTTGCGTAACCCCTTTTGCAGAGCCGGTTTTACCGGGAGAGCGTCACAGAAGCCTCCACCACAAGGCCGGTTCCAGGGGAGAGGGCCGGCTGCGTTCATGCCCTGACAGCAGGAAACCGGTACCTGTTTAATTTTCATCCGGCGGCCCATACACATGCCCAAAAAACAGACTCCGCCCGGAAGCGGGCAAAAAGGAAGACCGCCGTGGCAGGCGGCGGTCTTCAGAGGAGGAAGTTGGGATATCTTGGATTTTACTGTCAGGGAGGGGAGGGCTGTATATCTTCAGTCAGGGAGGACTGGAGGCTGGGAAAACTGCCGTGTTTTTTTCTATGCCGGGGCACGGCCCCCGGCCGGGGCGGACCGCCGTGGCAGGCGGCGGTCCGGAGGAGGTTTCGGAGTTGGTTACTTGGTTGGGGAGTCTTTCATGAAGAGGAAGGCGGAGTCTGTCCGCTTTCAGTAAGTATTAAGCAATAAGCGTGCCATGTTTATCCGGATTTGCCGGGAGAACCGATTTTTCTCCGGAGACCGCCGCAGAAGCCTTCACCACCCGGCCGGTGTTCCGGAGAGAGCCGGCTGCGTTCATTCCCTGCCGGCATGAATCCGGTGTCTGTTTAATTTTCATCCGACGGCCGGCAATACACATGTTCAGAAAACGGACTCCGCCCGGAAGCGGGCAAAAAGAAAGACCGCCGTGGCAGGCGGCGGTCTTCGAGGAAGAAGTTCTGGATGTTCCGGGTTTTACTGTCAGGGAGGGGAGGGCTGTATATTTTCAGTCAGGGAGGACTGTAAGCTGGGAAAACTGCCGTGCTGCTTTCTGCCGGAGCACGGCCTCCGGCCGGGGTGGACCGCCGTGGCAGACGGCGGTCCGGGAGCTTCGGTGTTTGGTTCAGGTTCTTTTCATGAGGCTGGGCTTTCAGAAGCCTTCTGCTTAGTACAAAGCAAATTGTGTGCCATTACCCTGAGGGATGTTCTGTCCGGACGGAACCGGGAAGGTGCCGGGGCGCTCATGCCGGGCTGCGTTTTTCTGTCCAGCATTCAGATACTTTCCGGATACTTGTATAAAAAGCATACAGAAATAAGCCGGATACAGTAAATTTTTCTCTGTCCTGCGTCTGTCTGTTTTTCTGGACTCCCGGACAGAAGAAAGCCGCCCCGGAAAAATGAAGAAAGATGGGGGCGGTCCGTCACTGGGGCGCGGAGGATCCGGCGCCGGACGTGTCCGAAAACCAATACAGAGTAAAAAGCGTTTTTTTTGCGGATTTTATCCCGGAAAGGACAGGCCATATTTCTCTTGTGCCCCGTGCCGTCCTGTTCTTCCGGCTGACAGCCTTCTTTTCCCGTGATCCGGTCTGAAGCAGAAAGGAAGGTTTTCCGGAAAAACGAAAAAAATTTTCAGGCCGTATAAAATTTTTCCACTGTTCATAATCTGGAAAGACGTGCTGGTAGACCTTCTTCGTAACCTGAGAAGAGAATCCGGCCTGGCAGACAGGGCCGGACAGGAAAAGGAGGAAAATATGCCGCGTCATTCAGACCAGCAATCCGTACCCGGAACCCGGCTGCTGCGTCTTTTTATTCTTCTCCTGCGCGATGGCAGAAAGCATTATCTCGCGGACCTGAAACGGGCTCTCGGATGTTCGCCGCAGACGATCCTGCGCATGACCGACAGTATTGCCGCGGTCACTGGCGGAGATTTCACCACAGGCATGGACAACAACCGCCGCTGGTACCGTCTTGAGAAGGATGGCTCCCTGCCCGGTGCCGGAGAGGCTGAGGGAGGGCAGACCGTGCAGGAAGGAATCCCGCGCATCGCCGTTTCGGATATTCTCGATATCGAAACCGGCGCGCTTTCCTACGCGGCGCACGCTGAGCACATCAGAACGTTTCTGCATGCCGCCGGGGAAGGCCGTCTCTGCCGCTTTGGCATTGTTCCGGGAGAAACGGCGCTGCTCCTTCCTGTACGGCTTCTCTTCAGGGACGGGCTTCTGTATTTTGCGGGATGGCGCTTTTCGGATCCTGATGACAGGCATCCCGAGGCGGCTTTTCTGCCCGTGCATCTCATCAGCTCTGTCACACCCGCAGGCCGCCCGGAGGCGGAAAGCGCCGCTTCCGGCAGGGTTCTTCTGCCACAGTTTTCGACTGACGAATCCTGCCCCGTCCGGGTTTATCTCGGCAGGGAATACGCCGGCCGCGTAATGCAGGACCTTATCCCCGGCTACGCGGTAGAGAGGTGCGGCGACGGCGGAATCATCCTTAATATGAAGGAAGGGAGCACCCCGTTCAGGGCCTGGCTGAAGAGTTTTGGCGAGGGAGCCCGTGTCCTCGGCGGCGTCAGGCCGGGAAGGGCAGGCCTTCCCGGCGCGGCAGTAGTGGGCCGTTTCGGCAGAAAAAAGTAGCGGCTTTCCCACAGGAAAAGAGGGCAGGAAGGGCCCCGGGAACTCTCCCGCCCCTCACACCGGCGCACCGTGGCTCTGATCTTCAAAGGGGCGCTGTTTTCTCTCCTGAACCGGAGGACAGCCCTCCGTGGGAGTGTTTTTGCTTCCTCTTCAGCATGGGATCTCCGCGGGGCAGCGCGTTCCTTATCCTGTAAAAATATCAGGACGGTACCAGCCTTCTGCCTGTTCCGCATTCCCGCCTGTCTCTGCCGGCGTGATGAAAGTATTCCATCACCTTTCCCGGTTTCCGTCTCGCGGCGGGCTTCCGGTGCCCGGCTGTGACTTTTCCGCTGCCCGGGGCAGTTCCGGGGAGCTGCATCCGTCAGAACGCGCTCATGCAGGACGCAAAAGAAGAGCCGGAAGCGTCTGCTTCCGGCTCTTTTCATATCTCCGTTTACCGCGCCTTCAGGCGCACGGAACTAAGCGTCTTCTTTCAGAGGCATCTTGGCCACGGCTTCTTTGAGAGCCCTGGCCGGGGTAAATTTGGGAACCATGCTGGCAGGCACGACAATGTCCTTGCCAGTCTGGGGATTGCGGCCCTTGCGCTCATTGCGTTTGGAAACCTTGAAAGTTCCAAGACCGCCCAGCATGACAGCTTCGCCGGAGGTCATCGCCGCGATCACAGCCTCAACGAGAGCGCCCAGGACTTTGTTAGCCTGAACTTTGGTGATGCCACCTTCGGAAGCCAGCTTGTCAACCAACTCAGCCTTAGTCATAAACGAACCTCCAGTGCTATCCTGCCGGGGCAGGGAATTTTTTGTGGTCTTTATCAGAGAATTGCATAAATTCATACATAACTTAAAGCCTGTATGCGCTTTATGTCAAGAAATACCGTTTTTATCCAGTGATCCGGTTTTTTCCCTGAAATGTTCCGGATTAAGAAGAAAAGCCAAAGCAATCCGGAAGCATCCTGCGTCCTTCCTTCTTTCGCAGTCCGAATCCGTATCAGATGGTCAAAGCAATCGGAAGAGGTAAAGTTCCCTGAGTCCCGGCTGCTGAAAACAAAATATACGCTGATTTTCAAAGGAAATGGAAAGGGCCGGTTCCCCGGAAACGCGGCAGTGTGACATCCGGCGATGCTGACAGAAGGCCAACACAGAGAAAAGACCGGTGAAAGACGAATGCCATACGGCAGATAATACCGGGAAAAAATGCAAAAATGTTCTGCCGGGGAGTGCATGCGGGCCTGAGTGAGCCCTTCCCTGACGCGTTTGCCCGCGGGGTACCCAAAGCCGGACCGCTTCCGGCCAGGGCTGAGTCCGGAAGTCCCTCTCTTCCGTCCGGGGCGGCATGTACCTGCAGGGCGATATGGGATATAAGAGAGCAGGCAGGAGAGACGTTTCCCCGGCTTACCCGGCCGCGGGAAGCGGAGACTGGCTGTTCTCTTTCCGGCGCGCCGGACGGCGGATGCGGCCCCGGCAGTCTGCCCTCAGTTCTGCCCTGTCCCGGACAGAGGCGTCCCGCCAAAATATCATAAAGGCTGAAAATACCATGGCACATATTCTGCGTCTCGCTGGCATTGAGGAAGAAAGCATCGTCGACGGTCCCGGTCTGCGCATGACCGTCTTTGTGCAGGGCTGTCTGCTTGGCTGTCCCGGCTGTCAGAATCCGCAGACCCACGATCTGAACGGGGGAACGGAGGCTGCTGCTGAAGACATCCTTGAGAAGTTCTGCGCTGATCCTCTTCTTGCCGGCATCACGTTTTCCGGAGGCGAGCCTTTTCTGCAGCCTGAGCCCCTGCTCTGGCTGGCCCGGGAGGTGCACGCCAGGGGCAGGAATGTCATGTCGTTCTCCGGATACACCTTTGAGCAGCTCATGGAGAAAAGCCTGAAGAATCCCCCCATCCGCGGGCTCCTGGATGAGCTGGACGCCCTTGTGGACGGCCCCTATATAGAGAAGCTCAGGAACATTGATCTCCTTTACCGCGGGAGCGAAAACCAGCGCTACCTGAAGCGCGCGGATCTCGACAGGCTCAGGGAAGCGTGGCTGGCCGGGCACGGCGTCCGCTGATTTGATGCCGGGAACACGAAAGGGCGGAAACTCCTTACGGAATTTCCGCCCTTTTTTTACCGCCGGCAGAGGCAGAGAAGGGAAAGGCAGGTTCATAACGGGGAGCCTGCCCTGCACAGAAGAACGTGGCTACTGGACGATGCTGATGTAATCGGCTTCGTTATTGCGGAGTGTGATGGTCACGCCGGAAAGACGCAGGGCCACGGGGTCATGAAGCGGAGCACGCCCCACAACGGAAACCGTGACGCCGGGGACGAGACCCATATCGCGGATGCGGCGGCCCAGTTCACCGGAAACTTTAACTGCTGAGATACGACCTCTTTGACCAACGGCCATGTTGCGAAGGCTGCAGGTTTTTTCCATGATGTTCCTCCTGAAAAAACTCGAAAGCCGGGGGAGGGGCTCCCCCTTGGCCTCACAATAGACATTTCGGGTCTTTTGTCAAGAAAAGGAAAATCAATTTCAATTTTTTTTCATAAAAAAAGCGGCTCAGGAAAAGCCGCCGTCTGACGCTACTGCTTTGTGACAGTGATGTAATCCGCCTCTTTGTTTCTGAGCATGATAGTCACGCCCTCGAGGCGCAGGGCCACAGGATCGCGCAGGGGAGCGCGTCCCACGACAGTGATGCTGGTGCCCGGAATGAGTCCGAGATCGCGGATGCGGCGGCCGAGTTCACCGCTCACGCTGACGCGCTCTATACGTCCCTTATCCCCCACGTGAAGGTCTCTGAGGCTGCACTCTGCTTTGCTCATAGTCTGATCCCCCTTTTCCCTTTGTTGATTCTTTTCTGCGCTGAGCACAAGACTATTTCAGAGTGATTGTCAATAGGGAGTCCGGGACCATCCCGGCCGGAAGCGGGAAATTCCGGATGTCTCCGGGCTGGCCGGAAACTTTGTCAGGGGGAAACAGAAAAAATTTTCTTCTGTTTTCCGGCGTTTTGAAGACCGGCCGGGCTCCGGGGGAGATGAGACGGACGTGACAGAAAAAAATCCTGCCGGGCCAGGCCCGGCAGGATTTTCTAGAACTTCTTTTTACCGCAGCAGCAGTTGGGGCCGCCGCAGCAGGCGCACCGCTTGCTCTTGATTTTCTTCCTGGCGGTCAGAACGAGGAAGACAACAGCGACAAGCAGGATAAGACCGACAATGATATTCTGGGTCATTGAAAAAACCTCCGCCGCCGGCGGCCGGGCGGAAAACCCGGCCGCTGAAGGCAGCTTTTATAATCCCGTCAGCAGCCCCATACGAAGCGGCCGATGTTGTAGGCGATGAAAGCGAGGATTGCGGCGAAAATTGTATCCACAATCATGCTGAAGAAGAGCCATCTCCAGCCGCCCGCCTCAGACTTGATGACAACAAGGGAGACGAAGCAGGGGGAGTAGAAGAGGATGAAGATCATAAGGGAGAGGGCAACGGCCGGGGTGAAGTCCGGATCCTGCTTCAGGCGCTCGCCGAGAGGCGCTGCGTCTTCGGGATCCTGCTCGCCCATGGAGTAGGCGGTGCCCAGGGTGGAAACAACGGCTTCCTTGGCGGCGACGCCGGCCACAAGGGCGATATTGGTGCGCCAGGTGAAGCCGAGGTATTTGGTGACGGGCTCGATGGCCACGCCGATGCGGCCGCCGTAGGAGTAGCGCAGCTGGGCAGCGGCGAGGTCGTTATTCGCCTCATCAATCTGATCCTGCAGGGCCTTGTACTGTTCGCTGTCTTCCTGGAGCCCCTTCTGCTGGCCCTCAAGGGCGGCAACCTTCTCCTCGAAGGGAGCCTTCTGGGAATCAGGCAGGGACGGGAAGGTCATGGCAGCCCAGATGACAATGGAAATAGCCAGGATGATGGTACCGGCTTTCTTGAGGTACATCCAGGTACGTTCCCACATGTGCATCAGAATGGAGAAGATAGTGGGCAGGCGGTAGGGCGGGAGCTCCATGACGAAGGGGGTGCCTGCGCCGCGGATAATGGTGTGGCGCAGGAGGGAAGCCATGAGCAGGGCGCCGACCCACCCGCAGCAGAGAACGAGGAAGAAGGCCAGGGCAGGGCTCTTCGGGAAGAAGGCGGCGATGAGCAGGAGGAAGCAGGGGACCTTGGCGCCGCAGCACATGAAGGGCAGGGTCAGCAGGGTGGCGAGCTTTTCCTTGGGGGAGCGCAGGGTCCGGGTGGCCATGACGCCGGGGATGGCGCAGCCGCCGGCGATACCGCCGGCAATGATGTACGGCATGACCGAGGCGCCGTGCAGGCCGAAGAAGCGGAAGATGCGGTCCATCATATAGGCGATTCGGGCCATGTAGCCGCTGTCTTCAATGAAGGCTATCAGGGCGAACATGATGGCGATGAGGGGCACGAAGCTGACCACGCCGCCGACACCGGCGATGATGCCGTCGCAGATGAGGGACTTGAGCAGGCCGTCATCCATATGATCGCCAAGCTCGGATCCCATCCAGGCGAAGAAATCCTCAAGCCATTCCTGAGGATAGGCGCCCAGGTTGAAGGTGATCACGAACATGAGGTAAAGAACGCCGATCATGATGAGCGGGCCGAGGAACCTGTTGGTGAGGATTTTGTCAAGGCGGTCCGAGAGAGCCAGACGGTCCTTGCCGGGGTCCTGTTTGACGACGCCCTGGGCGAGCAGGCCGCGGATATAACCGTAGCGGGCGTCAGTAATCACTGATTCGCAGGTGGCCTGCGTGGCGGCCTTGACCTTTTCCTCGATGCCCTCGCAGTAGGACAGGATTTCGGGAGCGAGGTCGGGGCGGGCTTCGCGCACGCTTTCCTGCACCTTGGTATCGCCTTCCAGGAGCTTCAGGGCCGTCCAGTGGGGATGATAACGGTCAATGAGGATCTTCTCCTCGCTGAGACGTTTTTCAAGAGCCTCCACGGCTTCGGTGAGCTCGGGGCCGTAATTGATGTGAAGCGGTTCCTTCCGGCCTTTTTTCGCGAGATCGAGGGCGGCTCTGGCCACTTCCCTGATGCCTTCGCCGTTACGGGCGACAATGGGCAGGACAGGGGTGCCGAGCTGTTCGGACAGCTTCTGCATGTCAATATGGATGCCGGCCTTGCGGGCCTCGTCCATCATGTTGCAGGCGAGGACCACGGGCATGCCCATTTCCATCATCTGCACGGTGAGCAGCATGTTGCGTTCGAGGGCCGAGGCGTCAGCGCAGTCAATGACAGCGTCCACCCTGCCGAGGCTGAGCTCGTCGCGGGCCACAAGTTCTTCCTGGGAGTAAGCTGTCAGGGAGTAGGTGCCGGGCAGATCGACCAGGGTGACCGGCGTGTTGTCCACGCTGATCGTGCCTTCCTTGCGGTCCACGGTGACACCGGGATAGTTGCCCACGTGCTGGCGCGATCCCGTATAGGCGTTGAAAAGTGTTGTCTTGCCACAGTTCGGGTTGCCGGCCAGAGCTATGCGGTATCCCTTTTTCCCGGCCGGAGAGGCATTGCCCGCCGCGGCCGTCCTAGCGTTTTCTTTATCGTTCATCCGAAACCTCCATTGCTTCTTCTGCGCCGGACCCCGTTCAGGCCTGCCGGCGGCACGCGGGGACAGGCAGATCGCAGCGCGCAGCTGTCCCATCCCGTGGTACAGGGCTGGTATAATTGAAAATGGATTTCAAAGTCAATAATTATCGGGCAAAAAAACTTTTTTCCGTGCAGGGGGATAATCCCTGCGAAAAAAGCTATCCTGTGTCAAGGTCACGTGTCACGTCCAGGCCGGGGTCCGGAAATGACGTCATGCCGGCTGCTGCCGCGCGCGGGGCCGGATCAGGAGAAGAAGCAGGGCCCCTCCCGGGCGGTTCCCGTCACGAACCAGGGCGGAGGGAAGAGGGAAAGGCGGGCCTGCATTCCGGAAAAAGGAATATGCGGTCAGGCTTGTTATCCTGTCCGGTTTTCTTTAAAGAAGATAATTCCCCCTGCGCGGGCAGAGGCGCGGAACAGAGCCTGGTGGAGCCGCTGTACAGAAAAGAATAACATTCGGCTGACCCCGTTCCCCAAGATGCTCAGACGGGAAAGCGTGGTATAGCAAAGAAACGGGGGATAGATGCTGCATATCTGATCAGATCTATACAAGGAGTCGGGCGCGGGCCGGCATATAGTCCGGCCAGGCTGGCATAGTGTCCGGAAATGACTTGCGCAAAATGACAGGGGATCCGCAGGTACCCTGTTTTTTTACCATATACAAAATCGAAAAATCGTTTATTTCTATACAGAAATTTGAATGCATTATCATTACGTTGTGCGTTAAGACATGGGGCATCCTGGCTAAAGAAAAAAATAATTACGTTTTTTCCTGCATTGAGTATTTACAAAGTATGAAACCCTGTGTAGAACCAATAAAGAAAAAAAAGAAGCTGGATTGCTTTTAGCAGTCATGCGAAGGAGAGAGGATGAGCACTCTTCAACATGATGAGGCCATGATCCAGGCCCTGGCTATTACCAAAGCCCAGGCCGGCGTTAGGTCCATGTCCGCAGAGGAGATTGTTACCTACATCAATGATCTTGTTCGCGCTATCCGCAGCACACTGGACAAAAACACGGAAGACGACGGCCAGGCCGAAGAAAAAGTTGATACGGAAGGCCTGGATCCCAGAAAATCCATCAGGGAAAATTCCGTGACCTGTCTTGAGTGCGGCCAGAAGTTCAAGATGATCACCAAACGCCACCTGAGGATCCACAATCTCACACCCGAGGAGTACAAGGAAAAGTGGGGCTTTCGCAAAAATTCTTCTCTTGCCTGCAAATCCCTGCAGCGCATGCGCCGTCAGAAAATGAAGGACATGCACATCTGGGATCGCCGCAAGAACGCCAGAAAGGACGATTCCGCCGGCGGGGAGGGGGACGAGTAGCCCTGTTCCCGCAACACAGGCTGCAAAGCCCTCCGGACCGCTCCGGTCCTGAGGGCTTTTTTCGTCTCTGCCCCGCCGTGGACGGGCCTCATTCCATAAAGAAAGGGATAACAAAAAACCGCCGGAAGAACCGGCGGCCATGCTTGGTGGACGTTCTCCCCCGTGTAAAGGCGGGAACCGGGAGAGGCTTCTTTTTCCCCGCAGGCGCGGGGCTGCCGTGCAGTCAGAAATTCCGGCTTTCATCCTTTCCTCCGGGGGAGGAAGTCTTCCGGCAGTCCGGACTAAAATATACCGGACATGACAGGTGTTTATTTATTGTCCAC
>ERZ1034876.1000-NODE-1000-length-12936-cov-5.380017_pt1 | contig 12936 bp, 10 predicted proteins | sample MGYA00520698_ERZ1034876 | MGnify/ENA primary metagenome ERZ1034876 (study PRJEB33766, sample SAMN09781723) | gut metagenome | biome: gut microbiome | host: Homo sapiens | place: Madagascar | study: EMG produced TPA metagenomics assembly of the PRJNA485056 data...
ATACCAGCGGTTATCGGCCGGAACGAGGTACCACGGTGCGGCGGCCGTGCTGGTTTTCTCGAACACTTCCTGCCAAGCGAACATGTACTCATCCCATCGGTCGCGGGCCTCGAGGTCGGAGATATCGAATTTCCAGAACTTGGTGGGATCGTCCAGCCTCCCAAGAAAGTGTTTTTTCTGTTCTTCCTGGCTTACCACGAGGAAGATCTTGAGGATGGCGCATCCGCTGGCGGCCAGTTCACGTTCGAAATCGTTGATCTGGTCGTAGCGGGCACGCCATACGTCTTCGGGATAGGTGCCATAGACGTGCGGCATGACCACATCTTCATAATGGGAGCGGTCGAATACGGCAATCCACCCCGGCTTGGGCAATTCACGCTTCACACGCCAGAGGAAGTCGTGGTCGAGCTCCTCGGCCGTAGGCTTGCCGAAGCCATGGTAATGGATGCCCATCGGGTCGCCTTGGCTGAACACGTGACGCACGATGCCGCCCTTGCCGGAGGCATCCATGCCTTGCAGCACGATGAGCAGCCGCCGTGTCGAGCCTTTGACGCCATTCGCGTACATGAGCCGCTGGTATCGGGCGATTTCGGAGGAGCTGATCGAAATGAACTTCTCGGCGTCCTCTTTATTGCCGTCGAATCCGGGAGTGGAATCGCCTTCGACATCAGTGACCTGCATGCCGTGGTGGAACATAAGACGTTGAGCGGGCGGCAACGACCATACGGCGCTGAGCAGTTCACTGGATTTCGCCGCACGCGCCAGTCGTTCAGGCACGCTGGCACTGGAGTCGATGGTGTCTATGCGATCCGCCGCGAGCTGTAATACCTTGTCGATCCGGCGATCGGTTTTGTATTCCTTTCCCTTGCCGTTCTTGTTGTTCTTTCCTGAGGATTTTCCGGCCGTACCCCACTTGCCGGCCTCTTCAGGCTCGTTGGTTCTGTCGTCGTCCTTGGCCATGCTCCCGATTGTACGTCTTGTAACTCAGGAGACCCAGCAACGTAGCGACATTCACATTCCACTTGTTACTGCAAATCTATAGGCATGCAGTCGTTCGGACCGTAATTGTTGGCTTTGCACCAATTCCAAGCCTCATCCGTCGAGTCGAAGCCCTCACCGGCAAGAATCACATAGTATTTGTCGGAATTGCTGCTGTAGGCGGGCCAGTCACCCGACCAGATAAGCAGTACGTTTGACTTCTTGTTGTGCATCGTGATGAATTGCGCAAGAATATCGCGGTAGTTCCAGGTCTTGCCTTCAGCTTCCATGCCCTTGCGCTTGCTGGACAACTGCGCGGTATACGTGGAATAGACCCGAAAAATCGAACACGGCATCGGCCACGACATTATCGTCGCTGTCCTGCAACGTGAGTCGGGTGGCCGAATCATTGAATTTCGTGGATGCGTTCTTATCATCACAATTCGAAGTGGCCAGAATCGTGACTATCAGATTGTCGCTCTCGCTCTTGATCGAGGAGACTTTCATATCGGCAGCGGCATCGCAGGTTTTGGCAGGCTTTGCCTTGTCGGGGTCGATGTATGCCACCAGATATCCGCCGGCTTTGATGACGGTGTCCGTATTCGTTACTTCGCTGGTGCCGATGGTGTAGTGCTTCTTGGCTTTCTTGCCGCTGTCGTAGATGCCCCAGCCCTTCACGTCAACGTCTGTGGAGCCGGTGTTCTTGAGCTCGACCCAATCGCAACGCTTGCTATCCGGGTCTCCGGCAGCTTTCGTATTGCCGGCATAGACCTCGTTGATGATTACGGATGGTTTGGCAGCCGTGTTCTGTTCGGCAGTGGCCTGCTGCTCGTCCGCAGCCGCAGCGGGCACGCCGATCAGGGCGATGCTGCTCAGTGTCACCGCAGCGGTGAGCAGCGCGATGGCGCGCCGCGACATCGCGGTGAAATTGTTGGTGTGGAACATTACTCCCGTTCCTTCCTCGGGTTGTGCCGCCGCAGCATGATGCTCTTCGGCGGATGACACCCCGAGGGTATGAGAGAGAAATGAAGCCGACACCGTATGAAGGCAAACTCGGCAGATCTCCAAACTGAACTTTGGCTGAATTACTGCTGAAGCTAGTTCTTGGATTTGCGTCGAACCGTCCGTATTCCGCCGACAATCGCGATTACAGCGGTACCGATAGCTACGCTGATCAACGCCGGTCGTTGCGCGGCATGGAGGGTGGCGAGATCCGGTCCGGCCGCAATGGCACTGTTTTCACCCGCCGAGCTATCCGACGCCGGGTGATTGCCCGCGTCGGTGTACTGGGCATTGACCACACTCGGGCCGGTAAGCGCCACTTGGTCGGCGGTCTCGACCTTGGCCACATCGCCGTGCTTATCCAAGGTGACGCGGGCGCACAGGGCTTTGGCCCAGTTGATACGCTGCCAGCCGTCGCTCGATTGCCATAGGGGGTATCCGGAATCCAAGGCAGTGGCTTTCAAAATCGCGTTGCGCTGATCGGCGTGCAGTTCGGGATAGGCCAGTCGCAGCACGTCCGCCGCCCCGCGCGGTGCCACGAAATCAGCGCCGGACTGGGCGGTGTCTTGCGGGAAGGTGTAGGTCAGGCGTGCGGTGTAGACGCGCACGGCCGAGGCCTGGTCCGCGACCGGCTCGGTGGCCACTGGGTCCAGAAAATCGTTGGTGTAGCCGCCCGAACCGGAGGCCTTGGTGTTGGCGATGCAGGCGGCGAGGGTAGTGCCGTGGCCGTCCGCGGCGCAGCGGGACACCAGATAGTCGCGCAGCTGCCGGGACGCGGGCACGATGGACGAAGCGAATTCGTTATGCCAGTACTGCCCGTTCTGGGCGGATGCGCCAATGCGCCCGCCCATGATGTCAAGCGGATAATGCACGCCGAGCACGATGCGGTTGTTGCCGGCCTCCGAAGTGCGGGCCATGATTTGCGGCGCGAGTTCGGGAATCATGCCGGCCAGCGCGATACCCCACGAATAGGCGCCGGTAGTGTGGCCGGAGGGGTAGGAACTGTTTTTCTGCAAGTTCGAGTAGCCGGGCACGTGTTCGAGCCATGAGGGTGATTGCTTGATGTCAAGCGTGGCGGGCAGTCCGGCGAGATCGTTAGTGCCGCCGTAGCTGCTTTCCGCACGGTTCAGATAGGGGCGCGGATGCATGGCCGCACGTTTTGAGGCGTAGGTGGAGGCCACGTTAAAGGAGAAGATATCGGCGACGGCGTTGAGTTTCCCGGATTTGAGCCCTTCGCTCATATATTTGCCAAGCACCGGACCGAGCGCGTCCGGCATGGCTTCCTCGGCTTGCAGATCGGAGTCGACGAGCGCACGCTTGCGTTGGGCGTTCAGGCCATCCTTATCGAGATTTTCGGCGGCTTTGTGGTTAATTGCCACGGCCAAATCTTCGTCGAGTTTCATTGTATCGGCGTCGAGCACCTTGCCACCGTGTTCGGCATCGGTGGGGGCCTGCCAATAGTTCTTTTCGTAGTCGGAGAGCAATGCCACCCAATCCGGGTTGGGCAGCTGGTCGGCCTGTGCGATTGCAGGCGTCACGGCTAGCGTGGCCGCCAACGCCAGCGGCGCAATGGTCGCAATAGCAAAAACGGAGGATAGGTGCCGGAACATCTTCATATGTTCCAACCTATCCTCCGTGAAGGCTACGTAGCCGGAGCCCAGTCAAACACTCAGTAAATTCTTCGTGCCGGCTTAGCGGCGATTGAGCTGACTGTCAGGCCTCTGGCTTGTCCTCAGGCTTTTGAGACTCCTGGAATTCGCCGGTTTCCGGGTCAACCTGTGACTCGGGCTGGGTGGCGTCATATCCCTGTTCGTAGCGGGTGCGCCGCCAGTTGCGAATCGAGGCGTTGGTGCCACGGTGATGCACATGGTATTTGCGCGGCGTACCGCCCAGCGGCAGCTCTTCGACCTCCTTGGCCACAGCGATCTGGTTGACATTGGACGGGTCGCCGGCGGCGATCGGCGCCAGCGGCTCGGGTTCGGCGGGTGCGGCCGTACGCTGCTGCATGCGCGAGGGCAGCCATTCGGCGAGCCTCGACAACAGCCAGCAGGCGATGAAGTAAATCACCGCGGCCATGACCAGCGTCTGCAGGATGTTGAAGTACATCGAGCCGAGTCGGCGCGATTCCTGCAGCAGGTCGGTATACATGATGATCGAGCCTAGGGCGGTATCCTTCAACACCACGACCAGCTGGGTGACGGCGGCCGGCAGCATGGCGTAGACGGCCTGCGGCACCTCGATCTCCATGAGCGACTGTGTTTCGGTCAGGCCCAAAGCGAGCGAGGCCTCGCGCTGGCCGCCCGGCAGATTGCCGACGCCGGAGCGCACGAGTTCGGCGACCACCGAACCGTTGTACAGCACCAAGGCCAGCACCACGGCCCAATAGGACGGGCTGGGCAGACCCGCGAACGCGAACCATCGCCAGAAGAAGATCATGAGCAGCAGCACCGGCACCGCACGGCAGAACTCGACGATCACGGCGGAAACGCCACGTACCAGCGGGTTCGGCAGCAGTCGGCCCACGCCGAACACCAGGCCGAACACCACAGCACCCACCACGGCCACGACGGTGGCCTTGATGGTCATCCACAGTCCGGGCAGGTAGAAGTCGGTCCACGCCTCTCGTTCGACGGCGGGCTTCCACAGCTCCCAGCTGAGCTGGTTCTCGCCGTCCGGCGGGTTGTGCAGGCGCATGAGGATAAACACGAGCACCACCGCGAACAGAATGCCCGCGATCCAGTTGACGATGCGAATGGTGCGCCGGCCCTTGGGACCTGGCGCGTCGAACAGCACGGAATTCGAAGTATCGGCCATATCCGTCACCTCCTTACGGCGAGTTTGTTGGACAGGTACGTGGTGAGCATGCCGATGGGGATGATCAGGATCACGTAGCCGAGCGCGAAGATCAGGAAGATTTGGATGATCACGTCGGGACGGAATTCGATCATCTCGCTCATCAGCGAGGATGTTTCGGTGGCCACGGATGCGGCGGCGGCCACGGTGGAGTTCTTGAGCAGGGCGATCAGCGTGTTGCCGAGCGGTGCCACGGAGCCTCGGAAGGCCTGCGGCAGAATGATCTCGGTGGCAGACTGCATGAAGCCCAAGCCCAGCGCTCGTGCGGCCTCGGCCTGGCCAATCGGCACGGTGTTGATGCCCGAACGCAGAGATTCGCACACGAACGCCGCCGTGTACAGGCTCAGGCCGGTGACCGCGAGCCAGAAGAAGTTCGTGGTGAAGGTGTCGGAGAAGCTGAGCTTCAGCTGCGCGTAGGCACCCAGCACCATGAACACCATGATGATGGTCAGCGGCAGGTTCTTGAACAGTTCCACATACGCACCGGCCACGGCCCTGAGCGAGGAAATCGGCGAGATGCGCATCACCACAAGGATCACGCCGAGGATCAGGGAGAACAGGGCGGACCATAGGGTCAGTTCGATATTGACCAGAAACGCGCCGAGCACGTCATACCGGCTGAAGAGTTCCAGGAATCCGCTCATCAGGCCTCCTCTCCTTCGTCCGGGGTGGGCGGGTTGTAGCGTACGTCGGGCGTGTAGTTGGTGCCCTTGGTGTTATCGCTGATGGCGTTCTCCCACGAGCCGTCCTGAATCATGTCCACGATGGCGTTGTTGATTTTGGTGGCCAGCTGCGTGTCGCCCTTCTTGATGCCCACGCCGTAGTGTTCCTGCGTGAACGGTTTGCCGACCACCTTGAGCTTGCCGCGCGAGGCGGAGGCCAGGCCGGCCAGGATGATGTCGTCGGTGGTTACCGCGTCCACGATGCCGGAGAACAGGGCAGTGGCGCATTCGGCGTAACCGGGCTGTTCCATAAGCTGGACTTCGGAGGCGAACTTCTCCTTGACGGTGGCGGCGGAGGTCGAACCGGTGACGGAGCATAGGCGCTTGCCGTTCAGGTCTTCGGGGCCGTTGATGGAGTTGTCGTCCTTGCGCACGAGCAGATCCTGTCCGGCCACGAAGTACGGGCCGGCGAAGGAGACGGCCTTCTTGCGCTCGTCGGTGATGGAGTAGGTGGCGAGGATCATGTCCACGTCGCCGTTCTGAATCATGGCCTCACGCTGCTTGGAGGGAGCTTCCTTCCAGATGATCTGGTCTTCGGAATAGCCGAGTTTCTTGGCGATGTACTTGGCCACGTCCACGTCGAAGCCCACGTAGGTGCCGGACTTCTTGAAGCCCAGGCCGGGCTGGTCGAATTTGATGCCGATGCGGATCTTGCCGGTTTCGTCCGCGCCGCAGGCGGCCAGCGACATTGTGCAGGCCACGGCGGCGAGCGCGGCGATCACGCGGCAAACCTTCCGTTTGAACGTATTGGTGAATGTCATTGGATTGCGTACCCGTCTTTCAGTGGGTTCGTCAGTGGGTGAGGATCTTCGAGAGGAAGTCCTTGGCACGGTCGGTCTGCGGATGCTCGAAGAACTCGTCGGGCGTGTTCTCTTCGAGAATCTGGCCGTCCGCCATGAAGACGATGCGGTCGGCGGCCTTGCGCGCGAAGCCCATCTCGTGGGTCACGCAGATCATCGTCATGCCTTCATGCGCGAGTTCGACCATCACGTCGAGCACTTCGTTGACCATTTCCGGGTCGAGTGCGGAGGTGGGCTCGTCGAACAGCATGACCTTGGGGCGCATGGCGAGCGCGCGGGCGATGGCCACACGCTGCTGCTGGCCGCCGGAGAGCTGGGAGGGCATCTTGCTGGCTTGGGAGTCGACGCCCACGCGGGCGAGCAGGTCCATGGCCAGTTGCTCGGCTTCCTTCTTGTCCATGTGACGCACCTTGATGAGGGCCAACGTCACGTTTTCAAGAATGGTTTTGTTGGCGAACAGGTTGAACGACTGGAACACCATGCCAACTTCGGCCCTGAGGTTCGCGAGCTCCTTGCCTTCCTGTGGCAGGGGCTTGCCGTCGATGCGGATGTCGCCGGAATCGATGGTCTCGAGGCGATTGATGGTGCGGCACATCGTGGACTTGCCTGAGCCGGACGGGCCCACGACCACCAGCACCTCACCCTTGGCGACGGTCAGGTTGATGTCCTTGAGGACGTGCAAAGCACCGAAGTGCTTTTCGACGTGGGTCAGTTCGACTAGCGGACGGTTCGGGTCCTCTTTGCCGGGAACCAGCGGGGTCAATTTGGCCTTGCTCGGTGATGTTGTGCTTGTCGCGCGCGAACGCACTGCTGTTTCATTGTTCGTTTCAGACATGAGTGGGAGGATAGCACACCGACGTTTCCAACGTGTTCACAGTATGTCCACACAGTTGCTCAGTCGATGTCTCATTTCCGCATCAGACATCGTGAAGGCGGCATTGGGCATCGGCATACATTCTCGCTGAGTCGCGCATCGCTCGGCGTCTGCTGTGCGCTGATTGCCTGCTGCGTGGTGGCTGAGACGTTGCTGCGACGGCAAAGCGGGCACGTGTTGTCCTATCTGCTGATTCCATGTTTGGCCTTGGTGTCGTTGGCGTTGCTGCCGCGTATGCCGCAGTCGGGCGCATGGCTGGCGGTCACTTTGTATTGTGTGGGGCTGGTCTCGCCGTTTCCCATGTCGTATTCGTATAAATGTGCTAGGCATTTTGAGCGTGGCTAGCTGTTCGCACACGATGAGTGCTGTTATACGGTGGACGACACTCCCGAAGCGCGGTGGATAACCGGGCGCGGCACACGATATGCCGGTGGATAACCGGTTCGCGCCGCTTAAGTTATCCCCATTTTCCAGTTTTGCCCCTATGCCACCGTGGAATGCGCTACGCTCGGCGCATGAACGGATACAGCGAAGTGCCGCACAATGGCGAAATCAACAACTATCTGCGCAAAGATCTTGACGCCAAAGCCACGGCCAAGAACACGGCCTGTTGGAATCTGCTGGGCAAAGTGCGCACGAAACGCACGTTGTGTTTCTCGCTGTATACCGCATTGGAATTATGCGGCGTGGAGTTGCCGAGGCACAGCACGTTGCCACAGAAGGACTTTTATGTGACGGTGAGGAGCAAAGGGACCCGCTCTTCATTGGACAATGTCGACTATCGCATATGGAATGCAAAGTTCAGCAGTATCGCTTTTTCAAACGGCGTAACCTGCATGCATCCCATGGATGCGTGGATACAGTTTGCCCAATATCTCAACCTCACCGAATTAGTGGTGCTGGCTGAAGCGCTCATCAGACGTTATGGATATGCCATTGAACAATTCACTCAACGACTAACGGCCTTTCACCGCGTTATTGGCCGTGCGCGTTGTGAGGCGGCGCTGAAGCTCGTAAAACCATCGGATTCCGTTCAGGAAACTCGTACACGCTTGGCGCTTATGCTTTTCGGCCTGCCCATACCGCAAACACAATACGGCATTACCGATTCAGAGAACGGATACACCTATACCGTTGACATGGCTTATCCACAATACAAAGTCGCTATTGAATATGATGGCGATCATCACCGTCGCTTCCGCAAACAATATGTGCGGGACCAGCAAAAACGTCGACGTCTGCGGCAATTGGGCTGGACCGTCATCGAGGTGTTCGCCGATGACCTGTGGAACACCGCCAAACAACGTGCCTTCGCACAAGAGGTTGCCACCGCGATGCAAATACCGCTTCCTGGCCGTCCTCAACCTTCATGCCGGGTATTAATAGACGGCAGCCTTACCATCAATGCGCGCAAAGGGGAATACAGGAGGCGGAAACAAGCAAAACACAACAAAGCCTCACAACATTGATCAAATACGGAGTTGCGATTGCTCCTCATGGGGCGGCAATTCCCCCATGAGGCGGCAATTTGCTCATGGGGCGGTTTGAAGAAATTGTGAAACCGCGGAATTAAGCCATTTTGACCTACCGCCCCATGGGGTTTTCACCGCCCCATGGGTTGTTTACCGCCCCATGAAGAAGTTACTGCCCCATGAGGGGATAATCGGCAAACGCCAAGGGGGACACCGCATGGTGCGAGGTTTGCCGCATGGCGGAGGTGCCATCGGGCGGAGTATTTGGCACCCCTTGGCAGGTATTTGGCACATTGGGCCCCACCCGCAAAAAGCAAATGGCCCTTGGAATTATTCCAAGGGCCATTTGCGGCTACTAGCACCGGAGCATTACTCCTCGAAAATGAATCTACGCATGCGGAGACCGCCGTTCGAAGCCGAAGGCGCACTAAGGTGCGTCGAGTGCTGAGGAAAGGCGGTATACGCTCCGTAGATTAGTTTTCGTCGGCGTCCGGGTCGTAGTCGACGCCAGTCTCGGCGCGCTGCTCGTCGGAAATCGGGGCCGGAGCACCGGTCAGCGGGTCGCGGCCGCCGCCGGCCTTCGGGAAGGCGATGACGTCGCGGATGGAGTCTGCACCGGCCAGGATGGACACGGTGCGGTCCCAACCGAGGGCCAGACCCGCGTGAGGCGGAGCGCCGTACTTGAATGCCTCAAGCAGGAAGCCGAACTTCTCGTCGGCCTCTTCCTTGGTGATGCCCAGCACATCGAGCACACGGGCTTGGATGTCGTCGCGGTGGATACGTACGGAACCGCCGCCCATCTCCTCACCGTTGCAGACGATGTCGTAGGAGTCGGACATGGCGTGCTCGGGATCCTTGTCGAACTTGTCGATCCAATCCTTGGAAGGCATGGTGAACGGGTGGTGCATGGAGGTCCACTTGGAGTGGCCGACAGCCACATCGTCATCATCCGGATCGTCGGTGGGCTTGAACAGCGGGAAGTCCACAACCCAAGTGAAAGCGAACTTCTTCGGATCCAGCAGGCCTTCGCGGGAGGCGAGCTCCACACGCACGGCACCCAGCAGCAGCTGGGCTGACTCGCGGGAACCGGCGGCGAAGAACACGGCGTCGCCTTCCTCGGCACCGACGGCCTCGCGTAGGCCGTTGCGCTCCTCATCGGATAGGTTCTTGGCGACGGGGCCCTTGAGCTCGCCGTTTTCGCCGAAGACCACGTAAGCAAGGCCCTTGGCTCCACGCTGACGAGCCCAATCCTGCCAAGCGTCGAACTGACGACGCGGCGTGGCGGCACCGCCCTTGAAGACCACGGCACCCACGTACGGGGCCTGGAACACGCGGAACGGCGTGTTCTTGAAGTACTCGGTCAGCTCCACCAGCGGGTTGCCGAAGCGCAGGTCCGGCTTGTCGGAGCCGTACTTGTCCATCGCATCCTTCCAGGTGATGCGCGGCAGCGGCAGCTGGACCTCATAGCCGGCGGACTTCCAGATGGCGGCGATGACCTTCTCAGTCATGGCCATCACATCTTCCTGGTCCACGTAGGCCATCTCCATATCGAGCTGAGTGAACTCGGGCTGACGGTCGGCGCGGAAGTCCTCATCACGGTAGCAGCGGGCGAGCTGGTAGTAACGCTCGACACCGGAGACCATGAGCAGCTGCTTGAGGAGCTGCGGGGACTGCGGCAGGGCGTACCAGGAACCGGGAACCAGACGGGCCGGCACCACGAAGTCGCGGGCGCCTTCCGGGGTGGACTTAATGAAGGTCGGGGTCTCGACCTCGGTGAAGTCCATGTCTTCCAGCGCGTGGCGGGCGGCCTTAGCCATGTCGGAACGCAGCTTCAGATTGTACTGCATGGACGGGCGGCGCAGGTCGAGGTAACGGTACTTCAGACGCACGTCCTCGCCAGGCAGCTTGTTCTCGGACTCATTCTCAAGAGCGGTGGAAACCTGGAACGGCAGGGCGTCGGACTTGGCGAGGATCTCGATGGTCTCGGCCACAACCTCGATCTTGCCGGTTGCCAGATGGGTGTTCTCGTTGCCATCCGGGCGCAGGCGCACTTCGCCGGTAATCTGAATCACGAATTCGCTGCGCAGCGGGCGGGCCATATCCTCGTCGTAAATGACGACCTGCACGAGGCCGGTCGAATCACGAAGGTCGATGAAAGCCACGCCACCGTGATCACGGCGTCGGTCAACCCAACCGGCGAGGGTGACCTTCTGGCCGACCAGGGCCTCGGTCACTTCAGTGGCATGATGTGTTCTGTAAGCCGTCTGGCTCATTGTCTTGTTTCTCCTCGATTTTTCGCGCGAATACGTCAGATTTCGACGGTTTGCTGGGCAACCACAGTATCCGGCTCCCACGACGTGCAATCGGCGGCAACCTGCTCGCCCGTGACGATGTTCTTGACCTCGTCGCCAGCGGGCTCTGCGCCTTCCGCACCTTCGGCAGCGGTGGCCGGGAACCACACGTACGGAATGCCGAGTTTGTCCGCGTACTTGATCTGCTTGCCGAGCTTGGCCGCGGTGGGTGCCACGTCAGTAGCGATGCCGCGCGCACGCAGTTGGTTCGCAATACGATTGGCGGCCGGGCGATCCTCTTCATTCCACACAGCGACCAGCACGGCGGCCGGGCTGACACGGTTGGCGTGAGCGCCGGCGGTGTGCAGCATGTAGCTGACCAGTCGGCTCAGGCCGATGGACAGGCCCACGCCCGGATACTTGCGGTTGCCCTGGGAGGCGAGATTGTCGTAACGGCCACCGGAGCAGATGGAGCCGAGTGATGCGGCACCGTCGAGGAAGGTCTCGTAGACGGAACCGGTGTAGTAGTCGAGACCGCGGGCGATCTTCAGGTCGGCGATGACGGAACCGGGGCGGATGGCGGCGGCTTCGTCGACGATCATGGCCAGGGTATCGAGTCCCTGACGAGCCAGCGTGTAGGCCTCGGAATCCTTGACGATGCCGTGAGCCTCGCACAGCGCATCGAACTTAGCGGCAAGCTCGGCACCGTCGGAGGCGGTGAGCTCGGCCAATTCGAGGCAGGCGCGCGCCTGTGCCTCGGTGGCGCCGCAGGTCTCGGTGAGCAGTCGGGCCACCTCATCGGCACCGATCTTGTCGAGCTTGTCGATCTCGCGCAGCACGCCTTCGACGTCCGTCAGGCCAAGGCCACGGTAGAACCCCTCAGACAACTTGCGATTATTGGCGTGCACGGTGGCCTTGGGGAGGCCATACGCGCGCAGCTCTTCCAGTGCGGAGACCATGACCAGCGGCAGTTCCACTTCATAGTGGTCGGGCAGGTCGCCGGCGCCGATCACGTCGATGTCGGCCTGCACGAACTCGCGGAAGCGGCCTTCCTGCGGACGCTCGCCACGCCACACCTTCTGAATCTGCCAGCGCTTGAACGGGAACGCCAACGCACCCGAGTGCTCGACCACATACCGGCTCAGCGGCACGGTCAGATCGAAATGCAGGCCCAAACGCTCTTCAATCGGAGTGTCGGATTCATGACCGACCTCCTGCAAACGGCTCAGCAGGTAAATCTCCTTGCTGGTCTCGCCTTTTTTCAGCAAAGAAGCGCCGGTTTCCACCGCTCGCGTCTCAATGCCGATGAAGCCGTTGAGCTCAAAAACCTTACGAAGCGTATCGATAACACGCTGCTCCACAACACGTTCGGAGGGGAGCCACTCCGGGAATCCTGATATTGATGCACCTTTAGCCACGAAATCAATATAATAGGTGAGGGTTGCGTCAAAACTTCCTGGTTCGCCCGGGATGGGAGACGCTCCCGCTTATGCATTCTACGCTTTAAGGAGCTGGCCATGGCCGACGAAACTGTCACCGAACCCGTAAACACCGCTGCGCCCGAAGAGCAGGCAACGACACCCGCACCCGAGGCCAGCGCGGCCACGCCGGCGCCGACTCCGTCCCCCGCTTCCATGCCGAAACCGCACGCGCCCTCCCCCGCCGCCTTCGCCAAGAAGACTCCGGCGGCCAAGCCGCGCGCTGCCGCCCCGGCCGCCGCCACCGCCGCCTATTCCGAGGCTGATGTCAAGGCCGCCGAGGCCTTCGGCCGCGTGGATGACAACGGCACCGTCTTCGTCAAGGATGGCGACGCCGAGCGCGAGGTAGGCCAGTTCCCGGATGTCTCCAAGGAAGAGGCGTTGGCACTGTACGCCCGTCGTTTCCTGGATCTCAAGGCCAAGCTCGATCTGCTGGCCACCCGCCTGGCTTCCCCGAACATCAAGG
>ERZ1034876.1012-NODE-1012-length-12823-cov-32.948465_pt1 | contig 12823 bp, 13 predicted proteins | sample MGYA00520698_ERZ1034876 | MGnify/ENA primary metagenome ERZ1034876 (study PRJEB33766, sample SAMN09781723) | gut metagenome | biome: gut microbiome | host: Homo sapiens | place: Madagascar | study: EMG produced TPA metagenomics assembly of the PRJNA485056 data...
AGCCGCGAAAAACCGCAGATTTGATCGTGCCGCAGGCACACCGCCATTATTCTTTTAACTATTCTCTCATATACGCGTAAGCCAGCTCACGCGTATACGACGTACACCGGCCCCACAAAGTAGTGCTGGAAGAGCAGCACAGCGCCAAAAACGGCATAGCAGGCGCACAGCGGGGTGATGGCCGTTTCGACTTTTTCTTCCGTGATGGCGAGGCAGATGGTTTTGCGCAGCAGTACGGCCAGGGCGGGCAGCAATGCCAGCCAGACGCAGAGGAAATACCGCGCCTGCAGCCCCACAATGCGCACCATGCCCACCGGGGTATAGGTGATATACATGGCTGCCATGGCACCGGCGGCGTACACCAGCGCCAGCAGCGCCGCCCCGCCCACGCGGCGGCGGGTGGGGAACGCATCGGCGCGTTTTGGCTGCGCAGCAGCCAGCAGAGCGGCCAACAGCAGCACCAGCGGGCCGGTCAGGTTCAAAAAGCTGATGGGCAGGTCCTTCCAGCCGAACAGGCCGAGCTGCCCAATAAAGAAATCATTCTCTCCCAGGGTTCCCCAGAACGCAGCAATGGTCCGCAGAGGGTTGCGCAGCACAAAGGCCAGCTGTTCACCGCCGTTTACCGTGCTGCCGCCCTGGCGCTCAATCATGGGATAGTTATAGCGGAACGCCGTGCCGTACCATTCCGTCAGCAGGGTAACGGCCATAGCACCGCCAAAGCCGCCCAGCGCCCACAGCGGACGGCGTCCCTTGGCGTGCCATTCCCGCTTTGCCACCAAAAAGATGGGCAGGACCCACAAAAGGTTCAGGTACGGTTTGGCGATATTGACAAAGATGCAGGCGGCAGTGTAAATGCCCACCGTCCGGGTGTCCCACTCCTTGCGGGTCAGCAGGGCAAGCATCAGGTAATAGCAGCCCAGCAGGGTTGCATCATAGCTCAGTGATGCCCCCATAAAAAGCGACATCGGCAGCAGCATAATGGCCGCAAAGGCCGGGCGGTAACGCTCCGCTTTGGCCAGCGCCAACGCGCACAACAGCGTGTAGGCCAGCAGGTTGACGATGCGCCCGCCATACAGGCAGCCCAGCGCGCCAAAGCCCAGCAGGCGTGCCAGCGCCATACCGACCGCGCCCGGCAGGAATGGAATGACCAGAAAGCTGACCGGCTCGCTGACCGGGTCCGGCACAGAATCCCGCGCATCGTGCTCCAGGTACAGGGCAAAGCTGTCCGCCATGCTCTGCACTGCGCCTTCCTTGCCGTATTGCTTCAGGGCATAGCCCGCGGTGTTATAGGCTTTTTCCGCCCCGGTATCGGGGTCAGTGCCCACACCGGCAGAGGTATGCGCATTCACCCATGCACCGGGGAACGCTTCCAGCAGGTAGGCCACATCGTCCGGGTAGGTGCGGGAAGCATCAAAATCAAAGTGCCCGGTGGAGATGGCATAGGTGCGCAGGTAATGGTCGGCTTCGTCCGGCGTTTGCAGCGGCGGGTTGGCAAATGCAAACAGCAGCCCGCACAAAAAGATGCACACGGCCCCTTTTGCCGCAAATCCTTTTGCAAACCGCCGCACACAATACCCGGCCAGCAGACATACTTCCAGAAAGGCCGCACACCCCAGTGTAACCACCAGGGGGGACACACGGTTATCCAGCCCAAAGAACACCCGCCAGTAATAGGCCCACAGCACGCCGCACACGGCGGCGCACAGCGCAGCCAGCCCCCACCGCAGGGCGGCGGGCAGCTTTTGTAATTTTATTGGCATAAAACTTCCTTACAACCGCCCTTACAGAATGTACTGGCCGACCTTGTACTGGTCCAGGTTGCCGCGCAGGAACTCAATGGTTTCGGCAAGGCCCTGTTCAAAGGTATACTGCGGTTTCCAATCGGTCAGGGTGCGCAGCTTGGTGGCATCGCCCAGCAGGCGGTTGACCTCGCTCTTTTCGGGGCGCAGGCGCTCGGCTTCGCAGACGATCCTGGCGCTGGGGTTGATCTGGGCAATCAGCTCATTGGCCAAATCGCCGATGGAATGTTCCACGCCGGTGGCAATGTTGATTTCCTGGCCAATGGCGGCATCGCAGTCCGCAATGGCCATAAAGCCGTGGGCGGTGTCCTTGACATAGTTAAAGTCGCGGGTGGGGGTCAGGCTGCCCAGCTTGATTTCCTGCTGGCCAGCCAGCAGCTGGGTGATGATGGTGGGGATGATGGCGCGGCCGCTCTGGCGCGGGCCATAGGTGTTGAAGGGGCGCACAATGGAAACCGGCAGGTCAAAGCTGCGGTAAAAGCTTTCGGCCAGGCGGTCCGCGCCGATCTTGGTGGCAGAGTAGGGGCTCTGGCCCTGGAACGGGTGGTGCTCGTCAATGGGCACATACTGGGCGGTGCCGTATACTTCGCTGGTGGAAGTAACCATCACGCGCTGGGTGCCCAGCTCGCGGGCGGCGTTCAGCACGTTCAGGGTGCCCTTGATGTTGGTATCCACATAGCTGTCCGGGCTGTGGTAGCTGAACGGAATGGCAATCAGGGCAGCCAGATGGAACACGCGCTCCTGCCCGCGCATGGCAGTACGCACGCCGTTGGGGTCACGTACATCGCCCATAAAGATATCCATTTCATTGCGGATCTCCGGGGGCAGGGTATCGATCCAGCCCAGGGAACCAAACGAGTTATACAGGCAGAAAGCACGCACTTTCTCGCCGCTTTTTACCAGCTCTTCGGCCAGATGGCTGCCGATAAAGCCATCGGCACCGGTCACCATAACGGTATGGGACATTGTAAAAACACTCCTTTTTATATGGCAATACCGCCCGCAGGGCAGAACAATCCAATTATTACAAAATAGTATAACCGATTTGCGGCCTGATTTCAACCAATGCCCCGCCCAGCGTGCAAAAAAGTGCCGGGGCTGCCGCGGATAGGGTAGGCCTACATTAAATTTATATAAAGATTATTCCGTTTGTATCAAAGAGTTCGGCAATATGTTATAATAGGATAAATACAGTGCTGGGCCGCATTCCCTGCCCTGTAGTGGAAAGGAGCCTGCACCCATGCCGCAACGCGAACCTGCCCTGCTTTGGCTGCGGGACTGCGCCCTGACCGCATTGGTTCTTGCGCTGTGTACGCTGACAAGCTGGGTATTTTTCCGGCTGGATTTTGTTTCTTCCAACTATATCCTGACCTATATCCTGGGCGTCATGTATATCAACGTCTTTACATCGGGGTTGGTGTACGGCGTTGTGGCTTCGCTGTTCTCGGTGATGCTGGTCAACTATATGTTCATTGACCCCTTTATGCAGTTCCGCATCCGGTCAGACGACATGGTAACGGCAGTGGTCATGCTCTGCGTTTCGCTGCTCTGCTCCTCGCTGACGGGGCGTATCAAGGTACAGGCCGCCCAAAGCGAGCGCAAAGCCTATGCTTCGCAGGTGCTGCTGGAAGCCAGCCGCAGCCTGTTGGGGGCCGAGGACCCTGACACCATTCTGCGGATAACAGCCACCCAGCTGGGCAAGCTGTTGGAGCGCCCGGTCTGCTTTGCCCCCGCACCGGAGCACATTGCACCGGGAACCCTGATTCTGCCCCCTCCCGCCCAGACGGATTACCGCAGTTGCCCGGCGCTGCATGAGTTCAGCACCTATGAGCACAATCTGGCATTATCCATCCTGGATGTGTGTTCCCTGGCGCTGGAAAAAGAAGCCTCCAACCGCGCCCGGCGCGAAATTGAGGAAGCCGCCCGCCAGGAACAGCTGCGCGCCAACCTGCTGCGCAGCATCAGCCATGACCTGCGCACCCCGCTGACAAGCATTTCCGGCAACGCGCTGATTTTGACCGAGAAAAATCCTCTGCTGACCGAGGAAAAGCGCCGGGAGCTTTCTGCCGCAATTTATGAGGACGCCAACTGGCTGAACCATCTGGTGGAAAATCTGCTCTCCATCACCCGGATGGAGAACGGCCAGGTAAACCTGCGCATTCAGCCGGAGCTGATTCAAGATATTTTTGACGATGTACTGGCTCATTTAGACCATGACGCCGCCCGCCACACCATTGTGACCAACGTGGCGGATGACCTGCTGATGGCCGATATGGACGCCCAGCTGATCGAGCAGGTGCTGGTGAACCTCATCAACAACGCCATCAAATATACCCCCGAACATTCCCGCATCGAGCTTTCCGCCGCGCCGGAGGGTAAATTTGTCCGCATCTGCGTAACGGATGACGGCCCCGGCATCCCGGAAGAAAGCCGGGACAAGCTGTTTGATATGTTTTATACCCTTGGCAAAACCCGCAGCGATGGCCGCCGCGGGCTGGGTCTTGGGCTGGCCTTGTGCCGTTCCATTGTTGCCGCCCATGGCGGTGTGATCGATGTACAGAACGCTGCACCGCACGGTGCCTGCTTCCGTTTTACACTCCCGCGAACTGAGGTGACCCTGTATGAATAAACCGCTGATCCTTGTGGTGGAGGATGACCTGGCTGTTGCACGGCTGATCTCCACCACACTGGAAACCCGCAATTATCAGTACCACCGTGTACAGAACGGAGCCGGTGCCCTGTTGGAAGCTGCTTCGGCACGGCCGGATGTAATTTTGCTGGACCTTGGCCTGCCGGATATGGACGGTATTGATGTGATCCGCAAGATTCGCGGGTGGAGCAACGTGCCCATTCTGGTGGTTTCGGCCCGCAGTGATGATACCGACAAAGTATCCGCCCTGGATGCCGGTGCAGATGATTACCTGACCAAGCCGTTCAGCGTAGAGGAGCTTTTGGCCCGGCTGCGCGTGGCGCTGCGCCGTGTGCGGTATGATACTTCCCGCGCAGGTGACCAGGCCAGCATATACGAGAACGGAGAACTGCGCATTGACTATGCCGCAGGCTGTGTGTACCGCGGCGGAACGGAGATTCACCTGACCCCCATTGAGTACAAGCTGATCTGCGTGCTGGCCAAGAACACCGGCAAAGTGCTGACCCACAACTATCTGCTGAACGAAGTCTGGGGCAGCCCGGCTGCATCGGATACGCCGTCCCTGCGCGTATTTATGGCAACGCTGCGCAAAAAAATTGAGGAAGACCCCAGCCACCCCCGCTATATCCAGACCCACATCGGCGTTGGCTACCGCATGATCCGCCAGTAAAGTTTGGCTTTCAAAATGTAACCGCAACAGCCCGTCCATCCGTTTGTTGCCGGATGAGCGGGCTGTTTCAATTTTATTTATTCGGTTTTCTCTGCTTTACTTGGCTGCGCGGCGTCCGCCTTTGCCGCCGGTCTTTTTGGCGCGGCCGGTGCCGGTCTGGGTGCGGGTGGACTTGGGGGCCGTTTTCTTGGGTTCCGGCTTTGGCATATCCTTTTGCAGCAGCTTATCCGGCACGGGCTGGATGCTCCACAGCTGGTTTTCGCCAAACACATCCTGCCAGATCTGGGCCTGGGTACCGTTATCGACCCGCATGCCTACCAGGTCAATGACCTTATCAGCCAGCACATTGCGGATCTTGGCCTTGCCGCCATCGGCGGGAACAATCTCCCACCGCTGGCCCTTGCCGGTGGTTTTCTCCCACTGGTGCACCCAGGTTCCGTTCACAACACCACTCATGGCCAGGTCCATCACCTTGCCGGTAAAGCGGTTTTTGATGCGGTACTGGCCTTCGGCGGCTTCCTCAAAAATCCATTGCTGCCAGGGCTGACCCTCATAGCTCCACAGGCGGATGGATGCGCCGTTCTCGGTGTTGAAATCGGCAACTTCCAGCACGCGGCCATTGGCGGCAGCGATAGTATAGCAGGCGCCTTCCCGAATGACAGTCTGTGCGGATTTTTTCATAGCGTTTTTCCTCCTTTGCCTGTGCGGCGCTTTTGGTGCCTTACAGGTTATGTATTTATTGTACATATTATAGCACATTCGCACAAAGCGGTTTTGCCAAAATCGTGTAAAGTTTTTTGGTAACACTGCACGCTTTTTCGGGGTTAGCGGGCGGTTTAACCAAAGGTGGCTTGCATTTTTCAGCAATCTATTCTATGATATTATATAAAATAACTGTAATTATAGGAGGCACCCACCTTGAGGATCGCATTGATTGCCCATGATTCCCGCAAAGAGCTTTTGGCCCAGTTCTGCACAGCCTATGTGCGTATTCTGTCTCAGAACGAACTGGTTGCCACCGGCGTGACGGGCAAAGTGGTACACGATACCTGTGGGCTGCCGGTTCGCTGCCTGTACCCCGGTGCACGCGGCGGTGCCGAGCAGATTTCCTCCATGATTGCCTGCGGCGAAATTGATATGCTGCTGTTTTTCCGCGACCCCGTCAACGCCCGGCCCAATGAGCCGAACGCCGTTACCCTGCTGCGCCTGTGCGATACCCGCGCCATCCCCGTTGCCACCAACATTGCCACTGCCGAGGTTTTGATCCACGGCCTGGAGCGCGGAGACCTGGCCTGGATCGAATTGCAGCGCGGGAGAAAATAACGAATATCCACGAAACCCCAGCAAACATTTGTAGGGCAATACCGCATAATTCTAAGTGCCGATACGGCGAGCGAGGTGCGGCAGCTGCCGGAGCGGTGCTTAAGCCGCAAGGCGGGAATTGTGCGGTGTTGCCTTAGATATAACACGATTCCACAAATACAAAAAGCATGTGCTTTTTCCACCTTTGTCGGGCGGGAAATCACATGCTTTATTTTATTCTATTGCTTCCGTTATCTTTCAGGTAATTTTCAGCGCGCGCTGAACGCGGTAGACCAGGTAGCGGAACAGCCCAACGATCATGCTGCCCTCGCACCATAAATAGTTAGGCAGATTACGCCAGTAAAATTTGGGCTTTTTGATTTTGGGCAGGGCGATCTTGGCTTCCGCATAGCCCTTGGCATAATCATTGCCGAAGCCGCGGTGACGGAACATGATAACTTTCAACAAATAGCCCAGCAGCATGGGGATAAAATTGACAACCAGCATGACCACCGGCTGGTTTTTGTAGGGCAGCAGAATGCTGTTGCGGCCGCTCTGAATGCTTTTGAATGGGTTATACCGCACCGCGCCGGTGGTGGCACCGCAGATATGGCGGCACTTTGCGGTGGGGCAATAGACGTTTTTATAACCAAAATTGTTGGCACGCCAGCTGAGATCAACATCCTCATAGTAGGCAAAAAACAATTCGTCAAAAACGCCAATTTCATCCAAAATGGATTTTCTGTACAGTGCTGCGCCGCCACAGGCAGAAAAAATACGGCAGGGCTTCTGGTAGCGGCTGGCTTTCAGGCCGTCGCCGCGCTTGCAGGCAAAGCCCAGAATCGTCACATAATCTCCGGCGTCATCGGCCAGTTCCGGCTCGTAATAGCGCAGCATCAGGCTGGATACCGCAAAAATCTTCGGGTCGCTCTCAGCGGTTTTCAGCAGCTCTTCCAACCAGTTCGGTTCGGCAAAGGCATCGTTATTGAACAAGGCCATATACTCGCCTTTGGCCATGGCGATGCCCTGGTTGACAGCATGGGAAAAACCGGTATTCTCGCTGTTTTCGATCAGGTGGTAGCGGGGGTTACCGCAGTAGCTGTGGGCAATTTCGAGGCTTTCATCGGTGGAGCCGTTATCGATCACGATCAGCTCAAAGTCCTGCTCAGTCTGCGCCCAGATGGATTCGATGGAATCCCGCAGCCAGCCAGCACCATTCAGATTGGGGATAATCACGCTTGCTTTCACTGTGCTTCCCTCCTTTTAATAACCCATGCCGCCAAGCAGGATGGGCATGTAAGAAAGGCCAACGATCACGCTGTGCGCCGCAATCAGCAGGGCCAGAATGACCAGGTCCCCCACCAGCCGCTTGATCATGCAGGCAGTGGCCAGCTTCTGGCGTTCCTCCCATTTGCTGCCGCAAAGGCTCCAGTAAATCATCATGATAAGGCCCACCGCCGGGATGGCAAACAACAGCAGCGTTGCAAGGTAATGCCCAGTGCCCATCTCTTCCTGTTGCTCGCCCCCATAGCACATGAAAAAGGGATCATCTTTCAGCGGAAATTCATCCTCGTCTTCATCATCCCAGTATTGAACCATATCCGGGTCCACATGGATGGTATAGCGCGGGCGGCTGGCTTCTGCTTTGGTGGGGGGCAGCGCACGGCCGCAGCGCGGGCAGACGGTAGTTCCCTTGGGAGCCACCAGACCGCATTGTTTACAAATATGCAATTCCATTTATACGTCCCCTTCCAGGCTCAGACTGCGGTCCAGCGGTGTGGCAAGAATGATCTGGGTGTTGGTGTTGCCCATCTTTTGCAGGTGGGTCAGCAGGTGTTCCAGTGCATCAATGCCGGGGCAGCTGACCTTGACGATAAAGTTATAGCTGCCGGTCACGCGGTAGCACTGCAGGATCTGCGGTTCGCCCTGGATCATTTTAAGGAAATGGTCCCGTTCCGATACCGCCGTCTGGATGGAAATCAACGCCTGGACTCGGTTATTCTCGCCGGGGTGGTGCAGGCGCACGGTATAGCCGCCGATGATGCCCTCCTGCTCCATGCGGTGGATACGGCTGGACACCGCCGGACTGGTCAGGTTGACCTGTTTGGCGATTTCCTTGACCGGCATGCGGGCGTTGCGCATCATAAGCTGGATGATTTTGCTGTCTAATTCATCCATGTCGAGTCACTTCCTGTCAGTTTTAGTCAATGAGCACAATAAAAATAAAATAAAGCAAATAAACCTTGTATGGCATTACAAAACCGAAAACCCTTTCATTTTCTGTGCATATGCTGAATTATTTTAAGTTATCTGGGCATCATTATAATAAAAGCAAAACAAAATTGCAAGTATTGCATTTGACATTTTAATAATCAAGGTTATAATGTACTTGTAACAAGAAAGAGAAAAACAGAGTATCCCCCCTTTAAGTTCCCATTTATTACATTACCATCTTCTGACCTTTATATACTTTCCCACCCCTCTATGCACAAAAGCCCGCTTTTCAAGCGGGCTTTTGTGTTTTTGTCTGCCATTTTGTACTCTGCTTTATTTTATGAAGCAGATTTAATTTGCTTTTTCTCCCATACCCTAGTATAATGATGGGTAGTTTGTCTATTTTTATCTTGTTTTGCAAAAACGGAAAGGACTCCGCTGTGAATACACGTCTGGTCGGCATTTTGATCGACTCTTTTCCTAAAATTTTAATTAACGGCCTTACGGTCACCCTGCCGCTTACGATCATTTCTTTTGCGCTTGCGTTGGTCATTGCACTGATTACTGCCCTTGTGCAGACCGCCAAAATCCCCGTTCTGCGGCAACTTGCCCGGTTTTATGTCTGGGTCATCCGCGGCACCCCGGTGCTGGTACAGCTGTTCGTGGTGTTTTACGGCCTGCCCAGCCTTGGCGTACTGATCGACCCGTTCCCGGCTGCTGTGGCCTGCTTTGCCATCAATGAGGGTGCCTACTGCGCCGAGACCATCCGCGCCGCGCTGGAATCTGTTCCCGCTGGTCAGATGGAAGCCGGGTACTGCGTTGGCATGACCTATCTGCAGACGATGCGCCGTATTGTGCTGCCGCAGGCACTGCGCACGGCGTTCCCGCCGCTGTTCAACTCGCTGATTTCCCTGCTCAAAGATACCTCCCTTGCCGCAAACATTACGGTAACCGAGATGTTTATGGCCACCCAGCGCATTGTGGCGCGCACCTATGAATCGCTGCCGCTTTATCTGGAAGTTACCTTTATCTACCTGATGTTCTCCACCATCCTGACGCAGGTCCAGCGCTGGGGCGAAAAAAAGCTGAACGCCAAGGGCTTCAGCCAGAATTCCTGAGGAGGTGCCGCCATGCAGGAGATGCTGAAAATCACCGGAATCCGCAAATCGTTCAGCACGCTGGATGTGCTGAAAGGCGTGGACCTGACGGTGCACAAGGGCGAGGTTGTTTCGCTGATCGGGCCTTCCGGTTCCGGCAAGACCACGCTGCTGCGCTGCGCCAACTTTTTGGACCAGGCCGAGGACGGCACTATGGTGCTGGACGGCCAGACCTACCATTTGGGCCATGTGCGCCGCACTGAGATGTACGAAGCCCGCCGCCACACAGCGTTTGTGTTCCAGAATTACAACCTGTTTTTGAATAAGACCGCGCTGCAGAACGTGACCGAAGGGTTGATTGTTGCCCGCAAAATGCCCAGGGATGAGGCCGAAGCCCGCGCCCAAAAAGCGCTGGAAAAGGTCGGCCTGGGCAACCGCGGTGCCAGCTACCCCAATCAGCTTTCCGGCGGGCAGCAGCAGCGCGTGGCCATTGCCCGCGCCATTGCCACCGACCCCAAGATCATCTATTTTGACGAGCCCACCAGCGCGCTGGACCCGGAGCTGACCGTGGAAGTGCTGGCCGTGATGCGGGACCTGGCCGCCGATGGCATGACAATGCTGGTCGTGACCCACGAGATGGGCTTTGCCCGCAACGTTTCTAACCAGGTCGTGTTCATGGAGCACGGCGTTGTGGTGGAACAGGGTCCCGCCAAAGAGATTTTTACCGCCCCACGCGAGGAGCGCACCCGCGCTTTTTTGCGTCTGGTGGAAGATAAATAAAAGTTTTTACATAACCAAGGAGAAGCACATATGAAACTGAAAGCATTGACCGCTGCCGTACTGGCAGCCGCCCTGCTGTCCGCCTGCGGTTCCTCCGCAGCGTCCTCTGCTGCACCGGCAGCGGATACTTCCAGCGAAACCGCTGCCAGCGCCGATAACTCCGGCGATCTGCTGGCCCAGATTCAGCAGCGCGGCGAGATTGTGTTTGGCACCGAGGGCACCTGGTCCCCCTGGACCTACCATGACGAAAACGACCAGCTGGTTGGCTTCGACATTGAAGTTGCCCAGAAGGTTGCCGAAAAGCTTGGCGTAAAGGCCACCTTTGTGGAGGGCGAATGGGACGGCCTGCTGGCCGGCGTGGACGGTGGCCGCTATGACAGCATGGCCAACGGCGTGGAAATTACCGAAGAGCGCGCCCAGAAATACGATTTTTCTGACCCGTACTGCTACATCCGCACTGCCATTATTGTAAAAAGCGATGATGACAGCATCAACAGCTTTGAGGATCTGAACGGCAAGACCACCGCCAACACCATTTCCAGCACCTATGCAACACTGGCCGAAAGCTATGGCGCCAAAACCACCGGCGTGGACGACCTGAACCAGACCATTGAGCTGCTGCTGAACGGCCGTGTGGATGCCACCCTGAACGCCGAAGTAACCTATTTTGACTACCTGAAAGAGCATCCCGATGCGAACATCAAAATTGCGGCTTTGACCAATGATGCTTCCCAGGTTGCTTTCCCTGTGCGCAAGGGCGATGAAACCGCCACCCTGCGCGAAGCTCTGAACCAGGCTATCAATGAGTTGCGCGAGGACGGCACCATTGCCGAGATCAGCGAGAAGTACTTTGGCACCGACCTGAGCCAGGCCCCCAGCGCGAACTGATTTAACAGAATCACAATATAGCATAAAAAATCTCCGTAACCTGCTGTGTTTGGCAAGGGGTGCGGAGATTTTTTGTTTGATGAGCGGTAGATTGCCTGGGAAATGTACTCTTTACGGGTGAGCAAATTCCCATAGAGGCGCGCATTGTGTGCCTGCGAATGTTTGGTTTGTGCAATACCTTGTGGAAACGCTATCACCCTTAGGTTGTTGGCGGGCGCACAATGTGCGCCCCCCTATGAAGTGTTCACGCATTTATAAGTGCTGCAAATAATTTGCAGGGGATGATACTTGCATCATCCAGCGGGACAGGAATAGCCTTAATCTTAGGCAATCTGTCTTTATCATATCAGTAGGATGAGGGCATCCGATCCCGCCGGAACATTGGGTATGTAGATATTTCAAATTTTTGCAATGTTCATGGCATTACAGCAGAGCGTGCATCATTCATAATGTTTCGGAACGGTCTTGAGCGTTCCGGGGCTTTGGGGAAAATCCCGTTATGGGCGATACCACCCACTCAACTATTTTTCCCATTCTTAGCCCCATAAAATACATTTTCCCACACCAAAAACCGCCCCGGAAAGGTTATGCTTTCCGGGGCGGTTCTCCATCATCAATAATTTTCCGCGTGGACTTCAAAGTAGCTCTGGGGGTGATTGCAGGTGGGGCAGACTTCGGGGGCCTGGGTACCCACCACGATGTGGCCGCAGTTGCGGCACTCCCACACTTTTACTTCGCTCTTGGCAAACACTTCTGCCATTTCAATGTTGTGCAGCAGGGCGCGGTAGCGCTCTTCGTGATGCTTTTCAATGGCTCCCACCAGGCGGAACCGGGCAGCCAGTTCGGGAAAGCCCTCTTCCTCAGCCGTCTTGGCAAAGCTGTCATACATATCGGTCCATTCGTAATTTTCGCCCGCGGCGGCGGCTTTCAGGTTGTCGGCGGTATCGCCGATGCCGTTCAGCTCCTTGAACCACAGCTTGGCATGTTCTTTTTCGTTATCAGCCGTTTTCAAAAACAATGCTGCGATCTGCTCAAAACCCTGCTTTTTGGCCACGGAGGCAAAGAAGGTGTACTTGTTGCGTGCTTCGGATTCGCCCGCAAATGCGGTCATCAGGTTTTTCTCGCTCTGGGTACCAGCATACTTGTTCATAACATTCTCCTTATTAATAGTTTAAGATTTATTCCGAATCAAAGTTTTTTTTGCATCAGTATATTATGCCTTGTTCTATAGCCTTATTATAGCACAGTTTTGAGATTTGTAAAGGCATTTTTTAAGACTTGATATTAAATTTTATCCGTCGATTTTTAGTAAAAAAGCCAGTGCCGGGCAGAAATCTGCCCGGCACTGCCGAAAAAGTTCTTTGATTGTCTTAAGGCAGCACCGCACAATTCCCGCCTGACGGCTTAAGCACCGCTCCGGCGG
>ERZ1034876.1018-NODE-1018-length-12787-cov-29.132736_pt1 | contig 12787 bp, 8 predicted proteins | sample MGYA00520698_ERZ1034876 | MGnify/ENA primary metagenome ERZ1034876 (study PRJEB33766, sample SAMN09781723) | gut metagenome | biome: gut microbiome | host: Homo sapiens | place: Madagascar | study: EMG produced TPA metagenomics assembly of the PRJNA485056 data...
GGGCGCCGATGTTATCGCCAGCCTGAGCGAACTCCAGGCTCTTGCGGAACATCTCCAGGCCGGTGATGGTAGTGGTCATCTTCTCTTCCTTGATACCGACGATTTCCATCTGATCGCCAACGTGAGCAGTGCCACGCTCAACACGACCGGTAGCAACGGTGCCACGGCCGGAGATGGTCATAACGTCCTCAACGGGCATCAGGAAGGGCTTGTCAGCAGCACGGTCAGGAGTGGGGATGTAGCTATCAACAGCGTCCATCAGCTCCCAAATGCACTTGTACTCAGGGGCGTTGGGGTCGGTGGAAGTGGACTCCAGAGCCTTCAGAGCAGAACCACGGATGATGGGGGTGTTGTCGCCATCGAAGTCGTACTCGTTCAGCAGCTCACGGATTTCCATCTCGACCAGATCCAGCAGCTCGTCGTCGTCGACCATGTCGCACTTGTTCATGAAGACAACGATCTTGGGCACGCCAACCTGACGGGCGAGCAGGATGTGCTCACGGGTCTGAGGCATGGGACCATCGGTAGCAGCAACGACCAGAATAGCGCCGTCCATCTGAGCAGCACCGGTGATCATGTTCTTGATGTAGTCAGCATGGCCCGGGCAGTCAACGTGGGCGTAGTGACGCTTCTCGGTGTGGTACTCAACGTGAGCGGTGTTGATCGTGATACCACGAGCCTTCTCCTCGGGAGCCTTGTCGATGCTGGAGTAATCCATGAAGTCGGCGTCGCCCTTCAGAGCCAGAGTCTTGGTGATGGCAGCGGTCAGAGTGGTCTTGCCGTGGTCAACGTGACCGATGGTGCCAATGTTGACGTGCTCCAAAGAGCGGTCAAATTTTTCCTTTTCAGCCATTGGAAGTGTCCTCCTTTAATTAAAACATATTGGTAGTCTTGCGTAAGACTATCATACAAAATTTAAAGAGAAATTGCAAGTCTATTTTATGAAGTATGACTTAAAAAATCAGACTTTGTGAGCGCGCTCGGCCATGATCTTGTCGGCAACGCTCTTGGGAACCTGCTGATACTCATCAGGCTCCATGGAGTACTGGCCACGGCCCTGGGTCTTGGAACGCAGGTCGGTGGCGTAGCCGAACATCTCGGACAGAGGAACCATAGCAGTCACGCGGGCGGTACCGTCCTGAGACTCCTGGTTGGTGATCTGGCCGCGGCGGCTGTTCAGGTCGCCGATAACGTTGCCCATGTACTCATCAGGCACGATAACATTGACCTTCATGATGGGCTCCATGATGACGGGATCGCACTTCTTCATGGCCTCCTTGAAAGCCATAGAACCAGCGATGGAGAACGCCATTTCAGAGGAGTCGACCTCATGATAAGAACCATCCCACAGGGTGACCTTGACATCAACGACGGGATAGCCGGCGAGAACACCGGACTTCATCGCGCCCTGGATACCATTGTCAACAGCGGGGATATATTCCTTCGGGATAGCGCCGCCAACGACACCGTTGACGAACTCATAACCCTTGCCGGGGTTGGGCTCCAGCTTGATCTTAACGTGACCATACTGGCCCTTACCGCCGGACTGGCGGGCGTACTTGGTCTCCTGGTTGGCTTCCTTGCGAATGGTCTCGCGGTAAGCAACCTGGGGAGCGCCAACGTTAGCCTCGACCTTGAACTCGCGGAGCAGACGGTCAACGATGATCTCCAGATGGAGCTCACCCATGCCGGCGATGATGGTCTGACCGGTCTCTTCATCGGTCCAGGTACGGAAGGTCGGGTCTTCCTCAGCGAGCTTTGCCAGAGCAATGCCCATCTTCTCGGAGCCGGCCTTGGTCTTGGGCTCGATAGCAACGCGGATAACGGGCTCGGGGAAGTTCATCGACTCGAGGACGATGGGATGCTTCTCGTCGCACAGAGTGTCACCGGTGGTGGTATTCTTCAGGCCGACAGCAGCCGCGATATCGCCAGCGTAAACGGTGTCGATATCCTTACGGTTGTTGGCGTGCATCTGCAGGATACGGCCGATACGCTCATTGTTATCCTTGACAGAGTTGTAAACGGTGGTGCCTGCATCCAGAGTACCGGAGTACACGCGGAAGAAGCAGAGCTTACCAACGTAGGGGTCAGTCATGATCTTGAAAGCCAGAGCTGCGAAAGGCTGGTCGTCAGAAGAGATACGATCCTCTTCCTCGCCGGTCTCGGGGTTGGTGCCCTTGATGGCTTCAACGTCGGTAGGAGCCGGCATGTAGTCAACAATAGCATCCAGCAGCTTCTGAACGCCGCGGTTCTTGTAGGAGGAACCACAGACAACAGGAACGATCTCGTTGGAGATGGTAGCCTTACGCAGAGCAGCCTTGATCTCTTCCTTGGTCAGCTCTTCGCCTTCCAGGTACTTCATCATCAGCTCTTCGTCGGTCTCGGCAACAGCCTCGATCAGCTTGTCATGGTACTCCTGGGCCTTTTCCTGCATATCCTCAGGAATCGGCTCAACGCGGACATCATTGCCCATGTCATCATAGTAGATGTCAGCCTGCATATCGATCAGGTCGATAATACCCTTGAAGGTATCCTCCTGACCGACGGGCAGCTGGATGGGCACACCGTTGGCGTGCAGACGATCATGGAGCATCTGAACGCAGCGGTAGAAATCGGCACCCATGGTATCCATCTTGTTGACGTACACCATGCGGGGAACCTTGTACTCGTCAGCCTGACGCCAAACGGTCTCAGACTGCGGCTCAACACCGCCCTTAGCGGCCAGAACGGTAACGGAACCGTCCAGAACACGCAGAGAACGCTGAACCTCAACAGTGAAGTCAACGTGACCCGGGGTGTCGATGATGTTGATACGATGGCGGTTCTTCTTGAAGAGAGCCGGATCGTGCTGGGTCTCGGTATGGCTCCAATAGCAGGTGGTAGCAGCGGAAGTGATGGTGATACCACGCTCCTGCTCCTGTTCCATCCAGTCCATCGTAGCAGCGCCGTCATGAACCTCACCGATCTTATGGTTGATACCGGTGTAGTACAGGATACGCTCGGTGGTGGTGGTCTTACCTGCGTCGATGTGGGCCATGATACCGATATTACGGGTCATTTCAAGAGATACATCTCTCGGCGTAGCCATGGCTTATACCTCCTCGACAGCGAATCAATAACGATAGTGGGCAAAAGCCTTGTTGGCCTCGGCCATCTTGTGCGTATCCTCGCGCTTCTTGACAGAGCCGCCGACACCGTTGGTGGCGTCGATGATCTCAGCAGCCAGACGAGCAGACATGGTCTTCTCGCCACGGGCGCGGCTGTAAGCGGTCAGCCAGCGCAGGCCGAGGGTCTCGCGGCGGGCAGGGCTAACTTCCAGAGGAACCTGATAGTTAGCGCCGCCGACACGGCGGGTCTTGCACTCGAGGTTAGGCATGATGTTCTCCATTGCCTTCTCGAACATCTCGAGCGGGTCGTTGCCGGTCTTTTCCTTCACGATGTTGAATGCATCGTAAACGATCTCCTGCGCAACACCTTTCTTGCCATCCAGCATGATGTAGTTGACCAGGCGGGTGACAACCTTGGAATTGTAAATAGGATCGGCCAGAACTTCGCGTTTCGCGACATTACCTCTTCTGGGCATCTTTCTTCCCTCCTTCACATAAATGATATCATCGGTACTCGAAAGTTAAGAAACTCCCGTTGTGCCACAAAAAAGGCGTTGGCCTATTTTATGGCGAAAAGATGTTTCCTTACTTCTTGGCACCGGCCTTGGGGCGCTTAGCACCGTATTTGCTGCGGGCCTGATTACGGTTCGCAACACCCTGGGTATCCAGAGTACCACGGATGATGTGGTAACGGACACCGGGCAGATCCTTGACACGACCGCCGCGGATCAGAACAACGCTGTGCTCCTGCAGGTTATGGCCGATACCGGGAATGTAAGAGGTGACCTCGATACCATTCGTGAGGCGGACACGGGCAACTTTACGCAGAGCAGAGTTAGGCTTCTTGGGGGTCATGGTACGAACGGCAGTGCAAACACCGCGCTTCTGCGGGCTGTTCATGGTGGTGTACTGCTTCTTCTGGGAGTTGTAGCACTTCTGCAGAGCAGGGGCAGTGCTCTTCTTGACCAGGACCTCACGACCTTTGCGCACGAGCTGGTTAAAAGTAGGCATTTCTTTTCTCCTTTCTTCACATATTCACGTTCGTTTTACCTGAGCCGCGGCATTTTTGCCGCACTACTCCCTGGAACTCACGCAATGTTTAGTTTACAGGATTCGCGGCCCGTTGTCAAGAGTATTGCCAAAAAAACTTTGAAAAAATCGTGCAATACGGAGAATTTTTGTTTTCGCAGGCTAAAATGTGGATTTCGGGCCTATGGGCCAGGGCCTGACGCCTTTTTATAAGGCGGTGCATAAGATGAACAGGGTCCTACTCCCCTGCCCAAGGTTTGTGTAAGTGTTTTTTGCCCATGCTTCAACAACATTTGTCTAGTTTGCACAATTTGCAATGCCAGAATTCATGATTTTGTCGAGTCATTTTTTGTTGCAGTTTTATGCGCCATCTGATATAATAAGGCTGTAGATAACTCCCGGGCGTTCCGGGGGACCAAATCACCCTTAGTTTTATTTTTAAGGAGGTATTGACAATGAAAAAACTTCTCTCCGCCCTGCTCGCCATCTGCATGGTCTGCATGTTCGCCGTTCCCGTTTTTGCAGACGCCAACGATGATTACATCGCCGCTGTAAAAGCCTATCAGCAGGAGATCGCCGCCAAAGAAGCCGCCTACACGGCCGCTGTCAATGCCTACTCCAAGCAGGCTAAGGCAAAGGCCGACGCCGACAGTGCCGCGATCCTGAAGGCTGCTAAAGCTGCCCAGGCCAAGGCCGATGCAGAGTGTCTGGCCGTGATCGCCGCCGGCAAGGCCGCTCAGTCTGAGGCGGACGCCAAAGTGGCCGCTGTGATTGCCGCCGGTAAGGCTACCCAGGCCGCAGCCGACAAGCGCGAAGCCGCTTATGCCGATGCCGTGAAGGCATTCCAGGCACAGGTAGCCGCCCGCGAGGCCGCCTATGTGAAGGCAGTTCTTGGCAAGTAACACCTTATATAACAGCAAAAGGGGCACCCTCGCGGGTGCCCCTTCCTTTTTATTGTTACTGCAGCTTTGCCAGGGTAGCTTCGGCGTCATCGAGGATGCGCTCGAACTTTTCGAGAGCAGCGTCGACTGGGGCCGGGGTGGCCAGGTCAACACCGGCGTGGCGCAGCTCATCCAGCGGGTAGGCGCTGCCGCCCATGGAGAGGAACTCCTTGTAGCGCTTGACGGCAGGCTCGCCCTCTTTGAGGATGCCCTCGGACAGGGCCACAGCGGTGGAGTAGCCGGTGGCGTACTTGTAGACGTAGAACGGACGGTAGAAGTGCGGGATGCGTGCCCACTCGTACTGGATCTCGTCATCGATGACCATGTCGTCGCCGAAGTAGTCGATGACCAGGCGCTTATACAGAGCGTTGAGAGCGGAGGCGTTCAGGGCCTCGCCGCGCTCCACCATGGCGTGGGCCTCGCGCTCAAACTCGGCAAACATCGTCTGGCGGTAGACGGTGCCCTTGAAGTTCTCCAGGTACTGGTTCAGCAGGTAGAGGCGGGTCTGGGGGTCATTCTCGTTCTGGAGCAGCTGCTCGATGAGCAGGTTCTCGTTGACGGTGGACGCGACCTCGGCCACGAACAGCGTGTAGTCAGCGTACTGCGGCGGCTGATGCTTGCGGGAGCGCCAGCTGTGCATGGTATGGCCCATCTCGTGGGCCAGGGTGGATACGCTGTCCAGCGTGCCGCTGAAGTTCAGCAGGATATAGGGGTTGGAGTCATAGCAGCCGCCGGAGTAAGCGCCGCCGCGCTTGCCGCGGTTGGGATAAACGTCAATCCAGCCCTCATTGTAGGCTTTCTGCACGTCCTTCTGGTAGTCCTCGCCCAGGGGGGCAACGGCTTTCAGCACCATCTGCTGGGCGGTCTCGTAAGTGTAGGACTTCTTCAGGTCACCGACCAGCGGGGCATAGACGTCATAGAAATGCAGCTCGTCGACGCCCAGCATCTTTTTGCGCAGGCGGACGTAGCGGTGCATGGCGGGCATGTGCTTGCGGACGGTGGCGACCAGGTTGTCGTAGACCTCCACGGGCACATTCTCCCCTGCCATGGACATGGCGCGGGAGGACTCATAGTGGCGGGCGCGGGCCTCGGCGGTGGCAGCCTTGACAGCACCGGCGTAGGTAGCGGCCATGGTATTGATGTGCTGGCGGTAGCCCTTGTAGAAGCTGCGGAAAGCATTCTCGCGCAGGACACGGTCGGTGCCCATCTCGATGGGCACGAAGTTGGAGCCGGTGACCTCAACTTCTTCACCCTCGGCGTTCTTGGCTGGGTCAAAGACGAGGTCGGCGTCCTCGAGGTTGTGGTAAGCCTCGGAGGGAGCCTGCATTACCTCGCCAAAGCTGGCCAGCAGCTTTTCCTCGGCCTTGGAGAGGGTGTGGGGCTTGCTGCGCAGCAGGTCCTCCAGATTGAACTTGTAGTCGGCCACGGCGGGATCGTTGACGATGGCGGTCAGAGTCTCCTCGGGCAGGGCCAGGATCTCCGGCTGGGCGAAGGACAGCGCGGTGATAAGCTTGACATACTTGCTGTTGATGCGGGCGTACATACTCTGGGCAGCCTCACCGCGGGTGTCCTCATCGTGGCGCATGCTGGCGTAGCAGTAGAGCTGTTCGACCTTGCGGTTCAGCTCGGTGGTGGCGTCCAGATAAGCGCCGATGGTGATGGCGTCGGACAGCTTGCCCGCAAAAGCGGCTACGCTGTCGATCTCGGCATCGAGGTTTTCAAGGGCGGTCTCCCAGGCAGCGTCGCTTTCAAACATCGGCGTCAGGTCCCACTGGAACTTCGGATCCAGTTCGCTGCGTTCTTTTAAAATTTCAGCCATGGTTTTCTCCTTATCCTATCCTTATTACAGAAGCGCTTTTTCCCAATCGGCGGGCTTGAAGCCGGGCAGGACGAAGTCCTCCCCTACCAGCAGCGGGCGCTTGACCAGCATGCCGTCGGTGGCCAGCAGAGCAATCTGCTCCTCCTCGGTCATGGTATCCAACTTATCTTTCAGCCCCAGGGACCGGTAAACCAAGCCACTGGTATTGAAGAATTTGCGGGCCGGCAGGCCGCTGCGGGCAATCCACTGCCGCAGTTCTTCGACCGTAGGTTTTTCCTCTTTGATATGGCGCGGGGTGTAGGCGATGCCATGGTCGTCCAGCCATTTTTTTGCCTTCTGGCAGGTGGAGCACGGCGGATACTGCAAAAACAGCATAACGGTCACTTCCCTTTCCGGTTGGGTGGTTTGCGGTTAATTTATTATAACCCGCCGCCGTGTGTGTGTCAATGTAAGAGAAAGTGCTCCCCTGCTTTTTTTCGTATATACGTTTGTAAACGAAGCGTCGGTTTACAATTCGGCCTCCGTGTGCTACGCTTGTTGCAGATCATATACGGAGGGATTAAACATGGACGCTAAAAGTTTCGGAGCCTTTATTGCCGACCAGCGCAGGACGCTGGGACTGACACAGGCAGAGGTTGCTGCACGCCTCCATGTGACGGACAAAGCGGTAAGCCGCTGGGAGCGCGGCGTTGGATTGCCCGATATAAACACGCTGGAGCCGCTGGCCCAAGTACTGCACCTGACATTAGACGAATTAATTCACACCGGGACCTCCGGCACGGGCAGCGGTGCGGATTCTGTTAAGACTTTTGTCGATCTGTTTTCTCCGCAGAGCCGGTATGCCGGTCAACTTCTCCGTGCCGTATGTCTGCTGTTATCCATCCTGTTTTGTCTGGCAGGGCTTTTGCTATGTCCGGACAGCCTTGCGATTTTGTGGGATGTCGGCGCACAGATCGTCCCTGCTTCCTACGCCGCAAAGTTCTTTATCTTTCCTACTGCGGCATTGCTGCAATGTCTGGCGTTATTTTTCTGGCACTTTTGTGATGCCCATATATCACTTTGGGAAACGCAATTTTTGGCATGGCTCAGTGCTTTTCAGCCCCGGTTTTCGCAATTTGTCCGGCTTCTGCGTGAAACCGTGTTCTTCTTCCTTTTTGGCTTTGTGATTCCCTTTTGTGAGTTATTAACGATTTTGCTGAATCCTTCTTGATTTTGACCTTTTGCAAACACCGCACATAAAAAATCCCGCCACCAAACGGTGACGGGATTTTCATTTACAGATTAGTGGTCGTAGGCGGCTTCGGCAGCGTCGCGGGCGATCTCAGCCTGGACGAGCTCTTCCTCGACCTCCGGCAGACCAGTGCCGGCGGGGATGAGCTTACCGATGATGACGTTCTCCTTCAGGCCGGCCAGCGGGTCGACCTTGCCCTTGATAGCGGCCTCGGTCAGGACACGAGTGGTCTCCTGGAAGGACGCAGCGGACAGGAAGGAGTCGGTAGCCAGGCTGGACTTGGTGATGCCAAGCAGGACCTGGCTGGCCTGAACGAGCTTCAGATCAGTCTCACCGGCATCAATGCGGGCCTGGATCTCCTCGTTCTTGATCATGACATCGCGGCGGTTCACGATGCTGCCCATGATAAAGTCGCTGGAGCCGGAATCCTCAATGCGGACCTTACGCATCATCTGGCGAACGATGACCTCAATATGCTTATCGTTGATGTCAACGCCCTGCAGACGGTAGACCTTCTGGACCTCGCTGATCAGGTAGTTCTGGGTGGCGATGGGGCCCTGGATGGCGAGGATGTCCTGCGGGTAAGCATGACCCTCGGTCAGCAGTGCGCCCTTGGCGACCTCGTCACCTTCCATGACCTTGAGGCGCTGGCCGAACGGGATCAGGTAGCTCTTGGTAACCGGAGCGCCGTTCTCGTCCGTGCCGGTGATCTCGGCATGGCGGCTCTTTTTGGTATCGTCGATGTGGACCGTACCGGCGATCTCGGACATGATGGCCATCGCCTTCGGGCGGCGGCTCTCAAACAGTTCCTCAACGCGGGGAAGACCCTGGGTGATGTCTTCGGCAGATGCGATACCGCCGGTATGGAAGGTACGCATGGTCAGCTGGGTACCGGGTTCGCCGATGGACTCGGCAGCGATGATACCGACAGACTCGCCGACCTTGACGCACTCGCCGTTGGACATGTTGGAGCCGTAGCAGCGGGCGCAGACGCCGACGTGGGCACGGCAGGTCATGACGGAGCGGATCTCCAGCTCGGTGATACCGGCGTTGGCGATCTTCTCGGCGTCGAACATATCCATCATCTTGTCCTTGCTGACCAGGAGCTCACCGGTGGTGGGATCCATAACGTCATGCAGGGCGTAGCGGCCGTTCAAGCGCTCCTTGAAGCTCTCGACAACGGAGTTACCTTCGCTGATCTCGCGGACCCAGATACCCTCGGTAGCGTGGCAGTCTTCCTCACGGATGATAACTTCCTGAGAGACATCGACCAGACGACGGGTCAGGTAGCCAGAGTCAGCGGTACGCAGAGCGGTATCAGCCAGACCCTTACGGGCGCCTCGAGAAGAAATGAAGTATTCCAGGATATTCAGGCCTTCACGGTAGTTAGCACGAATGGGCATTTCCAGGGTCTTACCGGCCGTGTTAGCCAACAGACCGCGCATGCCGGCCAGCTGCTTGATCTGGTCCATAGAACCACGAGCACCAGAGTCGGACATCATATAGATGGGGTTGCGCTGGTGGTGGGCCTTCAGGTTGTTGCTCAGAGCATCGGAGACTTCCTCGGTAGCAGCCTGCCAAATAGCAACGGTGCTGCGGTAGCGCTCCTCGTCCGAAATAAGACCGCGGTTGAAGTTCTTCATGACCTTCTCGATCTTCTTATCGGCGGCGGCCAGGATCGCGGGCTTCTCATCGGGGATGATGGCATCGGGAACGGCGACCGTGATAGCGGACAGCGTGGAGTACTTATAGCCCTGTGCCTTGATCTGATCCAGCATCATGGCGCAGACTTTGGTGCCATGCTTGGTCAGGCAGCGGCTGATGATGTCAGGCAGACCTTTCTTGGTCAGCTTGTCGCTCTTACCGCCGGAAGCGATCTTCAGGGTACGGGGGTTCATCTCGTAGTCGAACTTGGTAGCCGGGTCGGTACGATCGACATAGCCCAGGTCCTGCGGGATGGGGTTGTTGAAGATGATCTGACCCATGGTGGTGTCGACCAGAGCGGTCTCCTCCACACCGTCGAAGGTCAGGGTGCGGCGCACCTTGATGGGTGCCTGCAGCGTGATCAGGCCGGAGGAGTAAGCCATCATAGCCTCGCTCTCATCGCGGAAGATCTTGCCGTGGCCCTTATCATCGGGGTTGACCAGGGTCAGGTAGTAGCTGCCCAGGATCATATCCTGCGTGGGCACGGTGACGGGCTCGCCGTCAGAGGGCTTCAGCAGGTTGCCGGAGGCCAGCATCAGCATCTTGGCCTCGCGCTGGGCCTCGGTGGACAGCGGCAGATGGACAGCCATCTGGTCGCCGTCGAAGTCAGCGTTGAAGGGGGTGCAGACCAGGGGGTGCAGCTTGATGGCACGGCCCTCGACCAGGACAGGCTCAAATGCCTGAATGCCCAGACGGTGCAGCGTAGGTGCACGGTTCAGCAGGACGGGGTGGCCCTTGATGACGGTCTCGAGAGAGTCCCAGACCTCGGGGCGGGCGCGCTCGACCATCTTGCGGGCGGACTTGATGTTGTTGGCCTTCTCCTTCTCGACCAGGTCCTTCATGACGAAGGGCTTGAACAGCTCGAGGGCCATCTCCTTGGGCAGGCCGCACTGATACATCTTCAGCTCGGGGCCGACGACGATAACGGAACGGCCGGAGTAGTCAACACGCTTGCCCAGCAGGTTCTGGCGGAAGCGGCCCTGCTTGCCCTTCAGCATATCGGACAGGGACTTCAGTGCGCGGTTGTTCGCGCCGGTGACCGGGCGGCCGCGGCGGCCATTGTCGATCAGGGCGTCAACGGCCTCCTGCAGCATACGCTTCTCGTTGCGGACGATGATGTCGGGCGCACCGAGCTCCAGCAGACGCTTCAGGCGGTTGTTGCGGTTGATGACGCGGCGGTACAGATCGTTCAGGTCGGAGGTCGCAAAGCGGCCGCCGTCCAGCTGCAGCAGGGGGCGCAGATCCGGCGGAATGACGGGGATGACCGTCATGATCATCCACTCGGGGCGCTGGTTGCTCTCGAGGAAGCTCTCAACGCACTCAAGGCGCTTCAGCAGGCGGACGCGCTTCTGGCCGTTGGCATGCTCGAGCTCCTCACGCAGCTCTTTGCTCAGCTTGTCGAGGTCGATCTCGGCCAGCAGCTTTTGGATGGCTTCGGCACCCATACCGGCTTCAAACGTATCCTCGTACTTTTCGCGCATCTCCTTGTACTCGCGCTCGGTCAGCAGCTGTTTTTTCTCCAGCGGGGTGAAACCGGGGTCGGTAACGATGTAGTTGGCGAAGTAGAGGACTTTATCCAGCTGACGGGGGCTGATGTCCAGCATCAGGCCGATACGGCTGGGGATACCCTTGAAATACCAGATGTGCGAAACGGGTGCAGCCAGCTCGATGTGGCCCATGCGCTCACGGCGGACCTTGGCGCGGGTGACTTCAACACCGCACTTATCGCAGATCTTACCCTTGTAGCGGATGCGCTTGTACTTACCGCAGTGGCACTCCCAGTCCTTAGTAGGTCCAAAAATGCGCTCGCAGTACAGGCCGTCGCGCTCCGGCTTCAGGGTACGGTAGTTGATGGTTTCGGGCTTGGTGACCTCACCATAGCTCCAGGCACGGATCTGGTCCGGGGAGGCAAGGCCGATCTTAATAGAATCGAATTCTTTATTTTCCATTCAGCGAACCCTCTCAAATTCAATATGACACACGATGCAATTCGATCAATCGTCGAAGGAATCAGACTCGATGGCGGCGAGGTCGTCAGCCGTGGGGCCGGCATCCTCATCCAGATCATCGTCAAAGCCTTCGTCGGCGTCCTTGACGCTGTAATCGTCCTGCAGCTCACTCTCGACCATGACGTTATCGCCCAGGTCGTAGTCATTGTTCTCAAAGCTGCTGTCATCGTCGTCAAACTCCTGACGCATATCGACGGCGTTGCCTTCCTTATCCTGCACAACAATATCCAGGCCAAGGCTCTGCAGCTCTTTGAGCATAACGCGGAAGCTCTCGGGGATGCCGGGACGCGGGATGGGATCGCCCTTGACGATGGCCTCGTAGGTCTTGACACGGCCCACGACATCGTCGGATTTGATGGTCAGGATCTCCTGCAGGGTGTAAGCGGCGCCGTAAGCTTCCAGCGCCCAGACTTCCATCTCGCCGAAGCGCTGGCCGCCGAACTGGGCCTTGCCGCCCAGAGGCTGCTGGGTGACCATGGAGTACGGGCCGGTGGAACGGGCATGGATCTTATCGTCGACCAGGTGATGCAGCTTGAGGTAGTACATATAGCCGACCGTGACCTTGCTGGGGAACTGCTCGCCGGTACGGCCATCGTAAACAGTGGTCTTGCCGTCGTCGGTCAGATCGATCTTGGAGAAGTCAATGATGTGGCCGTTCTCGCCCATCAGGCGGGGCAGCTTGGTCGGATACTCGGGGGCGTTCTCGCCGTGCCACTTCTCGCGGGCCTCGGCGAAGCAGTCACGCAGGTCGGCTTCGTGGGCGCCGTCGAAGACGGGGGTCTGGACCTTCCAGCCCAGAGCCTTGGCAACGTAGCCCAGGTTGACTTCCAGCACCTGACCGATGTTCATACGGGAAGGAACGCCCAGGGGGTTCAGCACGATGTCCAGCGGGGTGCCGTCGGGCAGGTAGGGCATATCCTCCTGCGGCAGGATGCGGGAAACGACAC
>ERZ1034876.1031-NODE-1031-length-12660-cov-30.215232_pt1 | contig 12660 bp, 8 predicted proteins | sample MGYA00520698_ERZ1034876 | MGnify/ENA primary metagenome ERZ1034876 (study PRJEB33766, sample SAMN09781723) | gut metagenome | biome: gut microbiome | host: Homo sapiens | place: Madagascar | study: EMG produced TPA metagenomics assembly of the PRJNA485056 data...
CACCAACGTAGCAAGTGGTACACCAACGTAGCAAGTGGTACACCAACGTAGCAAGATGTACACCAACGTAGCAAGAGATGCTGCAATACAGTTTTGTTGGTGCACTTGAGACAAGTGCACCCCCTAAAGCACCCCCTAATGATTCTTTCTGCAAAGGTACTGCAAACCGCCGACTCCACAAAACAAAAGCAACAAAAAAGGCGCTGCCCCATAGAGGGCAACGCCTTAATATTCATTTATATAAGCTATTCTGTTGCTTTGTAACTGTTTCGCCGATTACTTAACGAGCACCTTGCGTGTTGTGCCGTCAGACATCTTCAGGATGTTCACGCCCTTCACAGGAGCCGAAACCTGAACACCGTTCACAGTGTAGCGAGCCACAACTGTAGCCTCAGTGCCAGTTGTTACGTCCTCGATACCGGTAGAACCAGTGACGCGAGCTCTGCCAGCATTGACGATAGCGCCGGTCTTCTTGTCGAGAAGCACTGCAACAACATAAACCTGATCAAGCTTGAGAGCCTTCTTCAGACTTGTTTTTGTAGGCATCTTGAGTGTGTACTCTGAGTTTACTGTGCCGTTTGCGACGAGTGTAGGCAGGGTCGCCTTGTTTTTGTCGCTTACGTAAGAGCTTGCAATGAGCACATCGTTGTATGTCTCGTAATATGATGAACCCTTATCCCACAGGAACTGGATGTCCTCAGGCATACTTGACTTTGACCTGTATGGATTTCCTGAATATCCCTTGCAGAAGTAGTTTTGCTGCTTCCATGAGGTTGTCTTGCCGGTTAGACCATCTGCTGTAAGCATAAATGCAATATCGTAGTCGCCTGCTACCAACGACTCTACTGAGGCTGTTGCGTTGACCTTTGTGTCCTCATCTGCGAATGTACCGGCAACGGTTACTTCTGCCAGAGCAATTTCGTTCAGAGAAGCCTTGAGCACTGCTGGCATTTCATCGTATGGATCACAAAAACCATTTGAACGGTTTACCATACATTGTGGAAAATTCTTGAAACCCAAATAGTATGAATTGTTGTACATCGGGTCCGTTGTGCTACGCTGGTGCAGAGCGATGCCGATGAACTGGTCGCCATAAAGATTATGCATGTTATGCATAACAACGTGACCTCTTGGACAGTATCCGCAATCAGTGCCGGTGCCCTCTTCTACTACAGATCTCTTCACGAACTCTCTTTCTACTGTATAGAGTGTGCCGGTAGCTGTCTTTGTTGCGTTTGCATTCTCTACGCCGTTTACCTTTGTGACGGTGAGTGTAACAGTGCTTGTTCCAATCTTAGAGTCTGCTGCGAACGGAATCTCTACAGTGTGTGTGCCGCCTACGCCGTAGTCCTTGCCGAAGTCGAGGTGCTGCTCAGCGCCTGCCTTGCCGTCAAGAGCGATGGTGTAGTCGATGCTGCTGAGCTTTGAACCGAGGTTGAAGAGGCTTACCGCTACGTTCTTTGATTTGCCTTTAACGACCATAAACTTGCCGAAGTCGAGAGGCTGTACAGCGTTTGGCGCGAAGTCGCCCTCCACGATGAGCTGGATAGAGAGGCCGTAGCCATCGCTATTTATCTGATACCAGTTTTCGCCATTGCCGCCATTTGAAGCGGGGATGTTGGCGAATACGTAAAACGGACCGTCAACCTTAGAGTTTACGCCGATAGGGTAGTTGTTGCTCTTCTGCTTGTAGCAGTAGCCTACGAGCAGTGCTTCAAACGACGAGTTAATCTCCACCTTGTTGTCGAACATCACCTCATGCCATTCGCCTGTGTTTTTTGCACCTGCTGCAGATGTGACGCTCTTGTCTGAAGTTACAATGGCGGTGTTTTCAGTGATTGTACCATTATTTATCTTCACATTCTCTACAAATACACCGGTAGATGTTTCGCCCTGTCCCAGGTTGAAGCGCACACCGACAATCTTCTTGCCGTAATAGGGAACGAGGTCGTTTGCTGTAAGCACTATGGCTACCTTGTTGTTGCCGGTGATAGATGTTGCACCTAAGTAGTTGTCGCAATCGTCAGTGTTGAAGTAGCCTACGAGTCGCTGGTTGGCTGCAAGGTTTGCCTTTGCAGGAGCCTTGTGTGCACCGAAAGCCTCTGTCTGAACACCGAGCGGGCTCTGTAACTTTTCTACGGTGAGGTTTTGCGCGTTAGCAGTCACTGCTAACAGCATCGCAAAAGCAGAAAGCAAGATTTTCTTCATAATGATTTCCCTTTCTGAAAAATGTAAAACTTATTTTTTTATTTGATGTATTTCACGGTCTTGCCGTTAGAGAGCTTCACGATGTTCAAGCCCTTCTGTGGAGCTGAAAGGCGTGTGCCGTCTGCTGCGTAGCGTGCCACTACCGTAGCTTCTGCGTTGCTGATGCCGTTGATGCCGGTAGACTTCTCGTTATACACGAACTTTACTGTTACGGTTGAGCTCTCGCCGACATCCTCGTATTTGAAATGCTCTACGTCGAAATCGTCCTTGCCCTGAGATACCTTGCGGCAAACTACCAATGTGAGCTTGGCTGTTGCCTCACCGTACTTTGCCTTATCGGTTTCTTCGTCGGTGCCGATCATCCATTCGGTCTGAAGGTCGTCAAGCTTGTCTACGAAACCACCGTTAGATTCGTATGTTCCTTCACGCACTGCGCTGCTACAGTTGCCAAGCAGACAGAAGGCGATGCTGCCGTGGTCAATCTCTTCTACGTCAACACGCAGCTTGACGCAGAGCTTCTCTCCGTTCAACTCAGTCTTTACGGGTTTAATCCACAGACCTGTCGGGATCTGCATGTTGTCTACTCCTTCTTCAGGATCTGTGTGGTCTTCAACGTCCGATTTTGTTATAACCGATCCGCTTGGCACAATAGTGCCGTCTGCTGTAGCGAATTCAAACATGCCCTTAGTCTCCTGCGCAAACATTGACACTGCAGCGAAAAGAGCAACACAAAGTGTAAAGATTTTCTTCATATGATTCTATTTTAAAATTAGCGTTTAGGGGTAATACTGTATTGAAAGAAGTATGAGGCTGTGTGTGCGACCGACGCATGCACACAGTCTCAAAAAATGCTATTCGGCAGCGGTTTCTGCGAAGACAGCCTTCTTAGTAACCTGCTGTACCTCGTTGTTGTCGTAAACGAAAGCCACTACCGATACCTTCTCGGCGTTCCACTTCTCAGGCAGCGTGTAGTCGTACTGCTTTTCTGTGGTCTCGCCCTCGTTCACGGTTACGTCCTCGCCCCAAGTGCCGTTGGCAACATCGCGGAATACGTGGTTGTGTACATACTCTTTGTTGATTTTGCCGTTGGGCATCTTCTGTTTAGCCACGATACCGTCCTCAATGAGCCACACCTGCAGCTTGCCTGTTGTTGTGCCGTCGGTGCCGAAAGCCTTTACGTCGATGATGAGCTTGCGCGACGCGGCGTCGTAAACGTTGTTGACGCTGAGCGAGAGCGTAGCCTTCTTCGAGATGAGCACACCTACGTATTTTGCCCATGTGTTATAGTCTTGGTTAGGAGCTGTGGCGCGGTTGAAGAGCGCCCACGGCTGTCCGAGTTTGCTCTGGCTGTCCCAGTGCTTGTAGTACTCGTCGCCTATTTCTGTTGCCAACGAGGTCTTGCCCTTTGATGCGAGCGGACCGCTGTGTATGCCCACTGCGATAACGTTCTTCTCGCCGTAAGTCTCAACGATATTGTTGATGGCGTTTGTGCCGTTAGGGCAGTTGATACACTCCTGGCCGGTGTAGTCCTCGATGAGCACTGCGCGTCCCACCTCAGCCGGCTTCACATAGATGAGTCGGTCGTTGGGGTCTACTTCCTGACATGCCACTGTTGCGAAAATGGCGATGGCGCTTGCTGCGCCTAACAATATATTCTTCAGTTTCATAATAGTGGCTTTAGAAGTTATAGTTGTATGATACAGTCACGCCCTTGCTTGCCGGCACGTAGCGGCATACACCACCCGAGCAGTTGTAGCCTGCGCGTGTCTTGCCGTAGCCAACCTGCAGACGGTGTGCACCGTGAGTGAAGGTTACGGAGCCGTTGATGTAGTGCTCGGCATGTGTGCCCTTTGTCTCGTCGATGGAGCCGGTAGATGTATAGTAGTGCTCCGCACCGTTATACTGGTCGCTGATGGTGAACATGAAGTTAGGCAGAACAGAAAGCTCGAGCAGACCGAACCACCAGTCGCCCTGGTCGTCCTTTGTGTTCAGATACTGAGCCTCGCCGCGCAGTGTGATCTTCTTGTTGAAGCGGTACTTGCCTTCTGCCACGAAGATGTCAGAATGAATCATGCCGCCCTCGCCCTCAACAACGGTCTTGTTGTAATACTGGTTCATATACATGAGGTTGAGTTTGAAGTCTTTGGTGAGCTTCTTCTCAATCTGCACGTTGATGTCCTGGTAGTACTTCTCGCCGCTCTTCCAGAAAGGCGAGCCGTATCCGTCTGTGCCCGGTGTGCCACCGTTGTGTACGTTCTTCTCGATGGCGCGGATATGCGAGAAGTTGAGCTTCACGCTTGTGCCGTACTTGCCGCCGAGGAATGTCTTGCGGTTGAACTTGTAGCCGAGCTCTGCCTGATATGCCCACTCACCGTTAGGCTGTGTGGCGTAAGGATAGAGCGAAGCCAGAGCGTATGTCTGCTGCATGGCGAACGCCGGCAGGTGGTTGATGAAGCCTGCTGTGCCGCTTTCTGTGCGGCGTGATCGAAAGTTCATGTTGTCCGAACGCTTTGCCTGCAAGAGGATACTCATGCCGCGCTGCGAGTAGGACGTAGAGAGCATCGTCACGTAGCCCTTGCGGTAGATATACGGGAAGTTCTTGTCGAACGTAGGATCTTCAGTCTTCTGTGCATACTCGCCGAGCACGCTGAAGCCGCCCTTCTGGAAGTTGGCACGTACGTCGAAGGCGTTGGTGTTCTCAACGAAGCGCAACTTGTGTGTGGCATCGGCAAAAACATCCTCCTTCTGGTGCTGGTGGTTTACAACCCATGATGCACCGAGAGTGAGGTTTGTGCCAGACTGCTGCATCTTCTGCGACCACTCAGACACGCTGAGTTCGAGGTCGGCACCACCGATGAGCGACTGTGTGTCCCAGTAGCGACGCTGTGTGCCTACGATCACCTTTGCCTGCACGCCCTTGAACGGGCGCACCATTACGCGGCCACCGAGCAGCGAGTTGTCGATGCCGAGCGAACGCTCCTCGTATGTGCGGAGGATGAAGCCCGAGCCGAACTGCTCGTAGAAGTTGCCGAGTGTGAGTTCGGCGTTCTTCAGTTTGCCCTTGATGTAATAAAACGGCACACCCCAGCCTTTGAAGTCCTTGTCAAAGCCTGGGAGCGGATGGTCGAGATATTCGAGACGCACACCGGCGTCTACATACTTGGAGAGGGCGTGAACCTCGGCGTAGGTGTTGTTGAGCACTTTATCGTCATAGGTTCCCGTACCAATCTTGTTGTCTTCCTGCGGAACGAGGAAGTCGGTCTGCAAGCTACCCGTAATCTGTACGTCGTAGTCCTTAGTGACCTTTATTGTTTGTGCGCTCGCTGTGGCTGCCGACAGAGTGAGGGCAGCGAGAGCGAGCGTAAGCTTTTTGTTCATATTAATGTTGTTAGGGTTGTCGGTGAGAGTGATAACTGCTAACTCGTCAACATGTCAACATATTAACATGTCAACTCGTTTACTTGTTTACTTGTTTACAAGCTTGCGTACTTCCTCGATGAGCTCTTCCTCAGCACCCTCGGTATAGCCGTTGTGCTTAGACACAATCTTGCCGTTGCCGTCGCATACGATTACGTAAGGGATGGTCTGAATGCCGAGTGCGCGCTTGAAGTCGCTATTCGGGTCGAGGAGCACCTCGTACTGCCAGCCGTGGTTGTCAACGAGTGGCTTCACCTTGTTAATATTCTGAGCCTGGTCGATAGATACGGCTATTACCTTCACGCCAGTCTCCTCCTGCCATTCCTCGTACACCTCGCTGATGGCTGTGAGCTCGCGGTTGCAAGGCTTGCACCATGTAGCAAAGAAGTCGATGATGAACGGCTTGCCGTTGTTTGAGAGTGTGTCAGTAGACACTGACTTGCCGTCGATGCTCTTAAGCATCACTTTCGGCAGCTGTGCGCTTGCTGTGGTAACGATACCAAGCAAAAGCAGTGTTGCAAGTAATAATTTCTTCATAGTCGTAAGTATTTTGTTGCAAAATTAAATAAAAACCCTTTTGCATGTGCATTACAAGGGTTAATTTTGTATAAAAGTGGCATTTTGAAACACACACACCTTTTTGTTTTTCTACTTGTTTATGAGTTTATATGTGGTGCTCTTGCCGTTTGTTAGTTTTATATTTACCACTACCGCTTGCGTGTTGGTAGTAAATACAGGTATGTATGCTTCGCGTTTTCCACTGAGCTGCTGACTAAATATGTTGCGTCCGTTGATGGTACTGATATGTATGGTGTTGATACCTATGTCGGAGCGTGCGATGAGAGCACCGTTCTCCAGGGTGAGCACTACTGCCTTATTGCTATTGTCAGCTATGGTGTGAACGTCGGTTATAACGGGTTTGCCCGTACTCTCGTCGGCATCTTCGATAGCTTCGTAGATGGCTGGTGTTGTGTTGCCCGTCCATGCTATCTGTAGAGCTACCGGCTTTGTGTTGGCATCGAAGCTGAATGTCACTACACCGTTTTTGCTTTCAGGAGTAATGGGCTTCCATGTGTTGCCGTTCTGTGTGAGCGAGTAGGTTGCGTTTTGCATCGTTGTGTCGTCGCAGAAGAGTGTGAGGCTCTTGGCTTTTGCCACGTTGAGGAAGCGATATACGAACTTGCTGCCGTCGGCGGTTGTAGGGAGGTTGGTGCTGGTGAAGGTGGTGGCGTCGGCATCGGTTGCTGCCTCTACATTATTGCCTTCAGCGTCGCTCATTGGTGTGAGTACCGGTGCAGGTAGTCCGTTGATTTCTATCTCGTGCAGGCGCATCCACTTGGGTTGTCCCCAGATGGCTGTAATCTTCAGGCGTACGTATTTTGCTTCTATTTTTATCGGGTTGAAGTTGTGGTCGGTGGGCACAAAGTCGAGTGCCATCACGTCGGTGCCTGCCTCTGGCTCTGTAGCCACATAGAAGTTCTGCTGTAGCGACATGTCGTACTCACGTGTTTGAGTTCCCTTGACGGTGAGGTCGGTCCAGTTGTGGTTGTCTGTCGACACACTGAGGAGTGCTGTCTTGGGATAATCGCCGTTGGTGGTGCCCATGCAGATGCGTACGTTCTCTATAGTTGTTGGTTCGTAGAGTTCGAGTGTATAGGTGTCACCTACTACCATGTCGCGGTTCAGGCAGGTGTAGGTGGTGTAATCGCCGTCGGTCATCAGTTGTGCCGTGTGGTTGTTCCAATAGTTGTAGGCTGGTGGAGTTATGCTTCTCACTTCCTCTGGCGTGTTGTTGTAGACGAAGAGTTGTACGGATGCTGCGTCGAGCGTCAGGTTTTTCTGTTTGTTGCTCACGTTTAGTACTACTATGTAGTGTACGTACTCGTCGGTTGTAACGTTATTTGTCTCCATCTCATTCCATGTCTTGCCGTCGGTGCTATACATGAACTTATAGTCGGTATCGGCGAAGAGTTTAGAGGCAATGGTTATCTGTTTGAGCTGCACGGGTTGGGCAAGTGCTATACCGGCGTAGCCGCCTTCGGGGAGCGTAGCTGATCCCTTTAGTGATATACACTCGTCGCTCTGGCTCAGGTTGAGTTGTGTGCTCTCGGCGTTGGTCAGGACGGTGTTCTTATTGGTTGTGGTAGGGAAGAGTTGATTGGATATGTGCTTGCTGAGGTAGGTGGTAACAAAGGGTGTGAGGTAGCGCCATGAGGCGTGAGTGAGTCGCTGGTCGGTGCTGATTCCGTCGCTACCAAAACCCGACATGTGGTTTGTCATGTAGTCGGGCGACGAGGTGAGCGTGTTTGCAAGTTTCACGCTGGGCAGGTAGTCGGCCCATGCCTCTATGATGTTGTCGGCTTTCTGCGATGCTATGAAGCCCTTTGTGGCAGCTGCCATGGCGCGCAGACGCAGTACCCATGGGCGTATGTCGACGTAGAGCAGACTGTCGCTCGTCACTTTCGAGTGCTCCATAGTGGTGAGCACGTCGCAGTTGTCCACAATCTGTGTCATCAGCGCAGTCAGTTGGTCGTTCTTCGGGTCGCGCTTATATGCTTCTATCGCTGTGTTGAGTGCCGTTGGGTCGTTCTTGCTCAGATATGGAGCGAGGAAGCGATAGGCATTCTGTAGTTCGGTGCGACCTGGAAAGAGGGCTCTGAACGATGCTTCCCATGAAGCGTTGTTGTCGAAACCGCGGTTGTTCCAACTGTAGTCGCCTGCCGAGAACACAGCGGTGCGTGCTGCCGATCCCTGCTCCATAGGGTTGCAGAGGATGCCCTGATTGCTTGCTGTTAGCTCGGTTTCCAGGCGTGCGTTGTTGTCTACGTTCGGCATGTCGAAGAAGTTGGAGCGCATATCGAGCGGGTATATCTCGCTCGGTCCGCTGCCGTTGTCGTTGCACGGGTAGTTCCACCACCAAATGACGTTACGTCCGAACTGATACTGTACAGTATTCAGATCGTAGTTGTTGGGCACCGACCATACGCCGCCACCAGTGTAATAGATGGTGACATCCTTCGGGATGCTGGAGAGTGCTTTGAAGAACTGATTGAACTGCCATTGTGATGCAGCGTAGTTGCGACAGTAGATTTGTGGCGTGAAGCGCAGTGGTTTTACGATGTCGGTAGGGCTGGTGCTATTGGTGTTCCATCGGCTCTCTATGCTGCGCTGTATGTCAGCGATGCGTGAGGCGGTGAGGTTCATGTCGTTCTGATTCTCGGGTCTGTTCACGTCGTCGGCAAAGACTGCAAACTGGCGGAAACCTAAGGTGTGCATCTTCGCGAACTTACCCATTATCTTCTCTACTACACCGTTGTCGTTGAGCAAGTCGTCGCCTGGGTGTATCGCCCACACCACGCTCACCTTGGTTTGGTGTGCCACGTCGGTGAATTCGCGCAAATCCTGCTGTGTCACGAAGCCCGACTTGCGTTGTGCTTCTGTTAGCTCTGTAGGATATGCCTCTGTCCATTTGCCTGAGTGGTATACGTCGCTCTTTGGTCCGTATACGTAGCAGTTCATCTTGTTGCGCATCATAAAGCGCAGTAAGTCCTTGCGCACCTCGCTGGAGTATGGCTTTCCATAAAAACCTTCGATGATGCCACGCTCCTTAAGGTCGGCGTAGTCGCTGATAGTGACGGTGGGCATCTGCTTTGTTTCGGCATCGAGCATCTGTTCGAGCGAGGCGAGACCCATGAATGTGGCATCGGTATTCTCGCCGATGATGATGAGCTGAGCTACTCCGTCGTGTGCATTGGTGAGCGAGAGCACGTGGCGGTCGAACTTGCCGCTCTTGGTGAGTACGCTGAGGTTGAGTTGGAGCTTTGTAGCAGCCGCTTTTGTCAAGCCGTTGCCTGAAGCTACGCCGAGGTATATGTTCGAGAGAGTGTTCGATTCGGTGGTTGAGATGGTAGCTGTGAAGCCATGCTCTGCGAGAATGGTCTGAGCACGCTGACGTGTGTATGTGTCAATTGCATCGTCGCATACTATATTTACGTTCTTTGTGAACGCTACCTTGCTGCCCTTGCCCGCAGTCTGTGTGTGCGGAATGGGATAAATGGTGTATTGTGCGCTCGCAGTGAATGGGAAGAATAAGGTGGCGAGGGCAAGAAGTTGGGTCTTAAATCGGTTCATAGTAGTTGTTAGGTGTATAGGGGTAAATAGTTTGGTGCAGTTGAGATAACTGCACCAAACTTTATTGTTATGTATCTCCGAAGGCTGCCGCTTCTGCAGCAGCGATGATTTCCTCTCGAGTCTGTTCCTTAGCCGAGATATGGCTGAGGTCGAAGTCTTCGTCAGAGAGGTTGAGGTCGGCTGAAGTCAGTTTTGAAGAAACGGGCTCTACGGGTTTTGTTGCCTCTGTTTTTGTGGCTGTAGCTGCTTCGGCTGCTTCATCTTTGCGGTACATCGGTGAGCGGCGGTTGCGCTTAGCCTTGGGATTATTAGAGTCATTAGAATCTCTAGAATCTCTAGAATCACTAGAACTTCTAGAATCACTAGAACTTATAGAACTTATAGAACCTCTATAATCACTATCTGAATTAGAACCATTTGAAGCACCAGAGCTTTCTGCCTCTACCTCCATTCCTGAGCTTACTATGATAAAATCGTCTGGTTGTTCTGTCGACGGTACGTTCTCCACTGGTTCCTCCTCCATCTTTGTTCGGTTGGTCTTAGCAGCGAACACTTGGTCGATGAACTGCGGTTCGCGGCGGAGCTTCTCCAGTGTGAGCTTAGAGGCGAGCTGCTGGCTTTCCTTCTTACTATATCCCTTGCCGTCGCAGCCTTCCACTCCTTCGAGCATCACACGATAGATGAACACGGGTGAACCTGTCTTATCTTTCTCCTCCAGAATCGACTTGAAGTCGATGCGCACACGGTTCTTCTGACTCCATTCGATGAGCTTGCTCTTGAAGTTCACTTCCTTATAAGCAACCTTGTCGATGTTTATCATTTGTGTCAGTATTCGTTTGCGCATGAACTTCATGCAGGCATCATAGCCGCGGTCGAGGTATATGGCTCCTACGAGAGCCTCGAAAGCGTTTCCGCCCATGTATGAGTTGTGCGATTGTGAGCGTCCGCTTGAGAGGATGAGTTGGTTGATGCCCATCTCCTGTGCCAGTCGGTTGAGCGTGTCGCGCTGTACGAGTTTTGAGCGAGTGTTGGTGAGGAAGCCCTCGCGTTTGCCAGGGAAGTGGCGGTAGACAATGTCGCCAACGGTAGCGTCGAGCACGGCATCGCCGAGGAACTCCAGGCGCTCGTTGTTCACGGGCTTACCCTTCGCATTGCGCTTGTACATGCTCTTGTGCATCAGCGCGAGTTTGTAGTAGCTAATGTCGTGTGGGTAGAAGCCTATGATTTTGCGTAAAGACAAATAAAGCTCCTTGTCCTTGCGGAAAGGGAGCTTCATTCTGTCGATGAGATTACTCAGCATATTTCTTGAATATTACACATGCGTTGTGTCCACCGAAACCGAACGTGTTGCTCAGTGCTGCACGTACCTCGCGCTTCTCAGCCTTGTTGAACGTGTAGTTGAGTGTATAGTCGATTTCTGGGTCCTCGTCGCCTTCAACGTGGTTGATAGTTGGCGGGATGATGTCGTTCTTCACTGCGAGCACTGATGCGAGTGCCTCGACAGCTCCGGCAGCACCGAGGAGGTGACCAGTCATTGATTTTGTTGAACTGATGTTGAGCTTGTAAGCTGCTTCGCCGAACACCTGCTTGATTGCCTTTGCCTCAGAGATGTCGCCTACAGGTGTTGATGTACCGTGTACGTTGATGTAGTCGATATCCTCTGGCTTCATGCCTGCGTCCTCAAGTGCGTTCTGCATAACGAGGCAAGCACCGAGTCCTTCTGGGTGTGATGCTGTGATGTGGTGTGCGTCGGCAGACATGCCTTCACCAACCATCTCGGCGTATATCTTCGCTCCGCGTGCCTTAGCGTGCTCCAGCTCCTCGAGGATGAGGCAGCCGGCACCTTCGCCCATGATGAAGCCGTCGCGTGATGCGCTGAACGGACGTGAAGCGTGCTCTGGGTCGTCGTTGCGTGTAGAGAGGGCGTGCATTGCGTTGAAGCCGCCTACGCCGCTTGGTGTGATGGCAGCCTCTGCACCACCGCTTACGATTACGTTTGCCTTACCCAAGCGGATGAGGTTGAATGCGTCGGCGAGTGCGTTTGTAGAAGATGCGCAAGCCGATGTTGTGGCAAAGTTGGGGCCGTGAAGACCGTACATAATAGAGATGTGTCCGGCTGCGATGTCGGCAATCATCTTCGGAATGAAGAAGGGATTGAATTTCGGACCGAGCTCCTGGTGTGTTGCCCAGTAGCCCACCTCTTCCTCGAAGGTCTTGATACCACCGATGCCTACGCCGTAGATTACGCCGATGCGGTTCTTATCTTCTTCGTCGAGATTTAAACCGCTGTCCTGCATTGCCTGCATAGCTGCGATGATAGCGAGCTGTGCGTAGCGGTCCATCTTGCGTGCTTCCTTGCGGTCGATGTAGTCGTTGACCTTAAGGTTTTTCACTTCGCAAGCGAATTGTGTCTTGAACGAAGAAGCGTCAAACAATGTAATAGGTGCTGCGCCACTTACGCCGTTGAGCATGTTGTTCCATGTTTCTTCTGGATTATTGCCAATCGGAGTTACTGCGCCAAGACCTGTTACTACTACTCTTTTTAATTCCATGTAACTGAAAAATGTCAAAAAAAAATGGTTTATGGTTTATGGCGCGCAATGGAATTATAACAAAGAATGTTTGTTATGGTTGTGCATACCATAAACTATAAACCATCGGTTTATTTATTTTGCGTTCTCGATGTAAGCGATAGCGTCGCCAACTGTAGAGATTTTCTCTGCCTGATCGTCAGGGATGTTTACGCCAAACTCCTTCTCGAACTCCATGATGAGCTCAACTGTGTCGAGAGAGTCTGCACCGAGGTCGTTTGTGAAGCTTGCTTCTGGCTTAACGTCTGCCTCATCTACACCGAGTTTGTCAACGATAATAGCCTTTACTTTTGATTCGATTTCTGACATAATT
>ERZ1034876.1036-NODE-1036-length-12553-cov-4.937590_pt1 | contig 12553 bp, 18 predicted proteins | sample MGYA00520698_ERZ1034876 | MGnify/ENA primary metagenome ERZ1034876 (study PRJEB33766, sample SAMN09781723) | gut metagenome | biome: gut microbiome | host: Homo sapiens | place: Madagascar | study: EMG produced TPA metagenomics assembly of the PRJNA485056 data...
CGCATAGTTAAAAATTATCTATAGAGGATTGCAAATCCCCTGTTCAGGCATTGTTCTTTCGAGACGGAATGCTGTATATGCCCAGCATTCCGTCTCGATGGCCGAACGATTTAAGCAGCTCGCCCGTCTTGTCCAGCAGGCTTCTTGCCGAGAAAGACCGCTTCATCGAGCCTACGTGCTGCGGGCATGTTCGACTCGTCGATAAGATGGCCGTAAGTGTCGACGGTGGTCTTGACGGACCTATGGCCCAGCATCCGCTGAATATACTTTAAGGACTCTCTGTTTGCAATGAGTATGCTCGCATAGGTGTGCCGCAGGTCGTGCAGCCTGATTTTCGGGAGTCCTGCCGCTTCTAATGCCGGTTGAAGTGCGATTTTGTTCCCGACGAAGGAGGTCGGGGGGTTGCCGTACCGGGACGGGAACAAGATCCCGGTTTGCGTTTTCAGGCGAAGCGGGGAGCAAATCCACGCGCGCAGCTCACTCTCCAAAGAGGGGGGCATGTCGATGTCCCTGATAGCAGCAGCCGTCTTCGGCGTGTCGTACTTCCCGGCGTAGACAGACCTCCTGACGCGTATCTTGTGCTCCGTGAAGTCAACGTCTCTCTCGAACAGCCCCGCGAGCTCTCCGCACCTCATGCCGGTGAGCCCCGCGGTCATCAGGTACGGACGCCATGCGGGGTTGGCGTGCTCGAAGAGTGACTTGAGCTCCACCGGCCTTAGAAACGAGATGCTGTTCACGTTCCTGGCCTTGATCTTGACGAGGTAGCCTGGGTTGTAGGAGGCGTATCTCCAGGTGACCGCCGTGTTCATGAACTGCCGAAACGTGTTGATCTCCCTAAGCGTCTTGCCCGAAGACGCCCCGTCGTCGATGATCCTCGCGGCGATGAAGGAGTCGAGGTCGCGAGCCGAGATCTCGCAGACGTAGGCGTCCTTGAAAAACGGCACGAGGTGAGCCCTCAAGTCGCTTGTCATGTTGACCACGGTCGACGGCTTGTAGGCGGTGGGCAGCACGCGCGCTATGTACTCCTCCGCGGCTTGCTCGAAAAGAACCGCCTCGCAGTCGTGCTTGCGAGCAAGCTCCACCTCCATCTTCCGTCTCTCGAGGAAGATCCTCGCCTCGCTTTCCTGCATGGAAACGCTCTTTGACCTGGTTTTCCCTTCGGAATCCACCCAAATCGCGTACCACATCTTCCCTCTTCGGGTCACATAGCCTTGAGCCATATCAACCGCCCGCCTTTCGTGATCGGTTTTGCCGGGAGGCGCCCGGCGCCTCGGATCGACAAGATACGGCATGCAGCGGGAAGGCTATGGGTTTCGAAAACAAAACTTTCGAGAGGCAAAACGACTCATCATAGCTGACAATGGTTTGATATGCAACATTTTGATGCAGGGCAGGCCTCGTTCGCTGATTTGCCAAAAAAACGGGGAAATGAAAGAGTGAGAGCCGGGCGTTCTGGAAAACGCCCGGCTCTCAGATGCTTCGCGGCTTACCGATGCCGCGGGGTTCCGCGGGGAAAGCCTCGCGGTCGGAGCGTACAACCCCATAACCAAGACAAAGAAAGGATGTACGCTGATGTGCATTCTATCGCGAAGCGCGCTCTTTTTCCACCCCGAAACGGGGTTCCAGAAGCTCTCGCCACAGCCTGCCCACAAAGAAGGGGGCGTGCGATGAGCGACACCCTCGTGATGCCGACCCTGCTGTCGCAGGGATACGGCCAGATCGCCAAGATGGTCACCGTCGACGAGCGGATGACCTGCGAAGCCAAGTGCATCTACGCGCTTCTCGCCTCGTTCTCCGGCGGCGGCACCACCGCCTTCCCCTCGATCGATTTCCAATGCCGCGTGCTCCATATCTGTCGCGAGCGCTACTACAAGCACAGGCGCTTCCTCACGGCCTTGGGCTACCTCACAGTCAGCCAAGGCAAAGACGGGGGGAAGATGTTGAACAACCGCTACGCGCTGTCGTTCGCGCCGAAGCCCGACCCTGCCGAGCTCGCTAAGCTCAAAGAGGAGTGGGGGCCGAAGCTGGACAAGTACATATCGCCTGCGCTGCTCGCGTCCTACGGCGCGTGCGAGGTCCCTCGGGAGGCCGATCCTGCCCAGGTCGGCGGCGAAAACGGCTTTTCGCAAAACCCCAGGTCAGCGCCCGCGGTCGGAAAACCAGACCACGGAGCTGACCTGGGCAAACAACAAAACCCCAGGTCAGCTCCGCGGTCGGAATTTCCGACTGCGGAAAATCCGACCACTATTATTAACAGTGTAATTACTGGGGAAAAACAAGCCTGCCGGCCTGTTTTTCCCGCGCCCCCCGGCGCGGGCAAGCCCGCCGCCGAGAGCCGCCGCGCGCCGTCGAAGGCCGGCGGGCAGGCGCAAAGCCGAGAGGAGTCCCGTCACGAGCCCGAGGGCTTCGACGAGCTCGCCGCGTCATGGCCCAAGCCGGTGCGCGACCGGGCGGCCGCCGCGGAGGCCTACGCCGCCGCGCTGGCCTCCGGGCTCGACCCGGCCGGCATCAAGCGGGCCGCGGAGCGCTACCTCAAGGCCTACCGCGCAGAGCATCCCGATGGGGAGATCCGCTACATCAAGCAGCTAGGCCCCTGGCTTCTGGCCCAAGACGGGCTCGGCTTCTACGCGAGGCGCCCGAAGGAGAAGCGCAGGCGCCCTAGCAAGCCCGTGCCGTCTTGCGCCGATGCCGAACCCAACCGCGCAAGGTCCGTGAAGCTGGCGGAGCTGTCGGCCTGCGAGCTGAGGGCCCGCCTGGCGGGAGACGAGGCCGCGGCGGACAGGGCGGCGGCCCAGCGAGAGGCGCTTCTGGCGGAGATCGAGCAGGAGGGGAAGGGGGGCGCTCCATGCAGGTGCTGAGAGACCTCACGGGCGGCTCTCGCGGGAGCTACGTCGAGTGCGAGCTCTGCGAAAGGCGCTACCTGCTGCCGCTGGGATGGGCCGGGACGTGCCCGAGATGCGGCGGCGGCCTCGTCGGCATGGGCCCGGGCGGGGAGGCCGTCGTGGCCGACTCGTCGGAGGTGATCGGGTCCGACCGCTCCGTCACCAGGGTGGTGCGCGAGCGGGCGGGCGCGCTCGGCGTGGCGCAGAGGCTTATGGACATGCGCTACCACCCGGTGCCGGGCCGCAAGGGGCGCTACGAGAAGGTCATGACCGGAGGGTGGACGCTCGCGCTCGACGTCGGGCGCGGCTCGAACGGCCTGACCGCCAAGGACATCAAGGGGCGGGCCTGCGCCAAGGCGAAGGTGCGCACCGTCACCGACGTGGCCGTGGAGGAGCGCCGCATAGCCGAGAGGCTCGGGCAGCGAAGGGGCCGGATGCTCGAGTGGGCGCAGCGCAACGGCGCCCTGGCGTCCTACAGCGTCCACGGATGGTCCCTTTGGTTCAAAGCCGCGAAGGAAAGCGCGACAGACACCCTCCCGGAGGGAGGTCCCTACGCGCTGACGATGGACGGCGAGACGTGGGTGATGAGCCCCATCGACGAAAGCGTGGAGAAGATGTAAAGACATTGCACTGCGTGCGCCCAGGCACACGCAGTGCGCAAATTCGTGATATAGTCGGGGGCAAGGAATCGGCGGCCCTGCGGAGAAGGGCCGGGAAGGAGGCCGGGATGGCGGTCATCATGGCAAGCAACGAGAAAGGCGGCGTCGGGAAGTCGAGCGTGTTGATGGGCCTCGCCGCGGTCTTCGCCGCGCGCGGCAAGGGCGTGTGCGTGGTCGAGCTGGACAGGCAGGGGTCGATCAGCGGCTGGCTTTCGGGCCCTGACGGCGTCCGCCTCTCGGTGGAGGCCCGCAAGAGCGGGGCGACGGTGTCGGCGGCCCTTTCCGACCCGGCGTCGGCCCTCGGCTACGTCCTGCCCACCAAGGAAGGGTTCTTCGTCCTGCCGGCCGACCGGAAGCTGTCGCGCGCCGGCGGAGAAGAGCTCTGCGCCCTCGTGGGCGAGCTCGAGGGGAGCTTCGACTACGTGATGCTGGACCTGCGCCGCGACGTCGAGGAGTCGCTCGAGAGCGTGGAGGGGCTCAAGGCCAAGGCCATCGTGCCGATGCTCGCCGACGCCGAGACCCTCACCGGCGTGAAGAAGGTCGTGGACGACCTCGACGGGAAATGCGACTTCAAGCTCGTGTTCAACCGCATCCGCGCGAACAGCGTGCGCGACTGGCTTTGCCGGGAATCGGTCAAGCGCGACGTGCCGACCGTTCCCGTGTTCGAGTCCTGCGTGCACGACTCGTGCAAAGTGGGAGAGGCCACCTACGACGGGATGACGGTCGTGGGATACGACAAGCGCAACAGGGCGTCCCGCGATCTGGCGGCATTGGCCGACGAGGTCGAGGCGTGGTGCGCCGGGACGGGGGCGGCGTGATGGCCCGCAGCAAAAAGGACCTGCTCGCGTCCTTCAAGGCGGGCACCGACACGGACGCGCTCGCCACGGCGGCCCAAAGCGACGTCGCGTTCCGGATGCTGCGGCTGGCCGACCTGAGCCCTCATCCCGACAACCGCCCGATCGACCGCGCCTTCGTAGAGGAGCTCGCCGCCAGCATCGAGTCCGACGGCCTCGGCAACCCGATCTGCGTCCGCCCGCTGCCCGAAGGAGGCTACCAGGTGGTCAGCGGCCATCACCGCGTCGAGGCGAAGCGGCTGCTGGCGTCCAGGCACCCGGACGACCCGCGGCACAAGGTCATAGAGGCCGTGGTGCGGGAGATGGGGGATGCGGACGCCGATGCCATGCTCCTCGCGACGAACGTGTACGTCAACGCGATCTCCGGCGAGGAGCGGCAGAGATCGCTCGAGCGCCTCGGCCGGGCGGTCGACAAGATGCGCGCAGACGACCCGGCACGCTACCGCGGGGTGAGGTCGGCGAAGATCATCGCGGACAAGGTGGCCGAGTCCGGCGGCAAGGTCTCCGAGCGCACCGTGTACCGCGACCTGGCCGCCGCGAAGGCCCGAAAGGAGGCGCTCGAGGCGCAGGGCGGCCTCGACCCGAAGATGGCCGAGCTGGCGCGTCGCGGGGCGGCTCGGCCGGCCGACGTGATCGCGGCGTCGAAGCTGCCCGCCGCGGCGCAGCGCGCGGCGGCCGACGCCTATGCCGAGGGAGGCGCCGAGTCCATGCGCCGCGCCCTTGCGCAAGCGGACCCGGCCGCGAGCGCCAAGGAGGCCGCGAGGATCGCGCGCCGGGCGATCAGGGCGTTGAAGGAGCTCGAGGGTCCTGCTGCGGCGGGCAGTCTCGGCAGGGCCGACGCCGAGGCTATCGGAAGGGCCGCCAGCAACGTGCTGCGGGCGCTCGAGAAGAGCTCTTCGTGACCGCCCGGCACAGCCCCGACGCGTTGAGGCCGTCGTGATCGGCGGAGAGAAGAGGAAAGCCATGAGAACAGGGAAGGACCCGCGGACGTACCGCCCCAAGCGAGCCTCCAGCGCGCCCGCCGTCACGTTCCACGACGATAGGCAGGTCGCGCGCCGCCTGCTCGCCGAGTCGACCTTCACGACCCGCCAGCTGCGGCGGGGATGGGCATACGACGTGGACGAGGTCGACGTGGCCCTCGAGGTGCTGTCGAGGTTTTGGACCCCGTTCGCCCAGAAGGCCCGCGGCGTCTCCTTCTCGTCCCGCCGCGCCCGGGGCTTCGACGGCTACGCGTGCGAAGAGGTCGACGCGTTTCTCGACGGGCTGCTAGACGAGCTCGGCCAAGAGGGCGAGGAGGTCGGAAAATGGGCATGATGCGAGCCTGCCGAGCATTCTCCGGCAAGGCTTATGGCCTGGCGCACCGCTTCGCCGCTCCGGGAGGCTTCGCAGCCCGCACTCGCCTCGATCGAAGCGAGTGCGGGCATCGCCATAGAATCTAGTCAGGAAATGGCGGACCCCTGGCGAACGGAGGGGCCGTGAATGGGAAGGAGTATCGATGCTTTCGACGACGGAACTGGAGCAAGAGATAGCGCGCAGGGAGTCGAGGTTCGTGGAGGGCGAGAGGTTTCGCCGGGCGGCTCCCGTAGCCGGCATGGTGCTCGCGTTCGCGGCGATCGTGGTCGAGTTCGCGGTGCTGATGGCCTCGGCTTCCATGGAAGAGGCCGTCAGGGTGTTCGTCTCGGCGGCGACGTTCCTGGCGGGAACCTTTGGACTGGGGCTCGTGCTGCTGGGGGTGCTCCCGCACCAGGTCACGCTCGACATGCGCCGCGATCTCGCCCTCGAGCAGCTTGCCGAGAAGGTGGGCGAAGGGCGAGATGGACAAGGCATGTAGAATAACGGACATGTACAATAAGCGGTTGGAAATATCGCTTCGCAGAGGGATCCGCCGCGGAGCGGGCCGCGGGAGCCTATCAGGGCGGCGCATCCCTTAGGGGGAGCCTATGCCGGCCCGGCGCCCGCTTCCCGCCGATGCGGCGAGCTCGATAGACCAGAAGCGGCGCGATGCGGACAATGCTTCGACAAAACAGGTCACTAGGAGGCCGGACATGGCACACACGCCGTACGAGAACGGGCTGGGGTTCATCGGGCCCATGGCCCTTGAAGAAGACCTCGGTTGCACGAGGAACACCGCGCGAAAGCTCATATTCTCCACGGAAAGGGCCGTGGAAGACGCAACCTGCCCCTGCTGCGGCCGCATCATGCAAGGATGCTGGTTGCCGGCGGACGCGGCGGCCGACCTGCTGTCAGACCCCACTCTTGACGTGAGGTTCAAGCCGGCTGAAGGGAAGCGGCTGATAGACAGGCTGTGCAGGCCCAAGCAAGCCGCATCGCTCCCGCAGCCATCGGGGGGCGATCCCGAGCTGGAGGCTTTGGCGAAGAAAGCCAAGACCCGCGCTCGACTGGCAGGGCGCGGCAGGGAGGAGCGCCTGGCCTCCGCCCTGGCGCTGGCGGCCGAGTCCGATGCCGCGGCGGCACGCCTGGAATGGCTGGAACACGCCGTGGCGGAGCTGCCGGACGAAGACCCCGAAGCGCTTGCGGCTAAAGTAGCCGAGCTGAAGAAGGCGCTAGGCTGCGCCTAGGGCACGGGCCCGAAAGGAGAAGCGGAAGACCCATGTTTCGCATAACGATCGCGTTCGCGACGGCCGCGACGGCCGTAACGGTCTCATTCGCGCTCGCGGCGGCAGGAGTCGCGGCCGCCGTCGCCCGGCGGCAAGGCGCGAAAGCCGGGGGGAACCTGTTCGGCGAACCCCGAAAGGCCTTCGCGAACGTCTTGACGCTCGAGGGCTTCGGGCTGCTCGCGTTCGGCGCGGGGATGGCGTCCTGCGGCGTCCGCTACCAGGCGCTCGCCGCCATCGCGGTAGGCGTTGCGGCCGTCGGCGCGGGTTTTGCGGCGAAGGCGCTTTTCGGCGGCAGGACCCGCGGCCGGCGTTGATCCCGGTCGAATCGGGTCGTCGAAGGAGATGCGCGGCAAACGCGGCCATGGAAGGCCGCGAGCATCTACCCTTGCTGGGTAACGGCCGATTACCGGCTGCCAGACGATCAGGAAGGCTTTGTCATGAGCAAGAGGCTGCCGGCGTCCCGAGCCACGAATGAGCACAGGGCGCTTTTGGCGCGGATCGGCGCAAGCGAACAGGCCATCGCCGGCGCCGACCTGGCGTCCTACGAGGACGCCCTGGCCGTTCTTCGCGGACCCTTCGGGCTCGAGGACTTCCGCTCCGGTCAGCGCGACGCCGTGCGCGAAATCATGGCCGGCCGCGACGTGCTCGCCATCATGCCCACCGGCGGCGGCAAGTCGGTCGTCTACCAGGTGCCGGCCATCGCCATGGGCGGGATGTCCATCTGCGTGAGCCCTTTGATCTCGCTCATGAAAGACCAGGTCGACCAGCTAAAGGCCCTCGGCCTGCGGCCGGCCTACCTCAACAGCTCGCTCAACCCGCGCCAGCAGCAGATCGTGCTCGAGAGGGCGGCGGCCGGTGCCTACCAGATAATGTACGTCGCACCCGAGAGGCTCGACAACCCGGCCTTCCTCAGGATGCTGGGCAGCGTGCACGTGCCGCTCGTGGCGGTCGACGAGGCGCACTGCGTGTCGTCGTGGGGCCGAGACTTCCGCCCCGACTACACGAGGATCGGCGCGTTCCTCGGCCACCTGCCGAACCGCCCCGCGGTCGTCGCCCTGACGGCCACCGCCACCAGGGCCGTCCAGCAAGACGTCGTCTCCATGCTCGGCCTCCGCGACCCGGCGAAGGTCGTCTCCGGGTTCGACCGCCCCAACATATCGCTGTCCGTAACCAGGATCGGCGACGATGGGAAGCCTGCCTGGGCGGTCTCCTATGCGAAGGCCCGCGAAGAGCAGTGCGGGATCTTCTATGCCATGTCCAGGAAGGGAGTGGAGTCGCTGTGCGCCGAGCTTAGGCGCGCGGGCGTTTCCGCGGTGCGCTACCACGCCGGGCTCGACGAGCGGGAGAAGGCCGCCAACCAGGACGCCTTCGCAAAAGGCGAGGCGCGGGTGATGGTGGCGACCACGGCCTTCGGCATGGGGGTGAACAAGCGCGACGTGCGCTACGTCGTCAACTACAACATGCCGATGTCGGTCGAGGACTACTACCAGCAGGCCGGGCGCGCCGGCCGCGACGGGCTGCCGTCCGAGTCGGTCCTGCTTTGGAACAAGGACGACGTGGACCTGGCGATGTTCCTTGCGAGCAGGACGGCCGACGTCCCCGGTATCCCGCCTGAGACGGCCGAGGAGGCCGCAAAGGAGAAGAAGCGCCTTGTCAGGAAGATGAGGGAGTACTGCAGGCTCCAGGGCTGCCGCCGCGACTACATCTTGAGGTACTTCGGCGAGAGCGTGCAGGGCGCTGGGCCGTGCGGCCATTGCGACTTTTGCGCAGGGCTTGCCAGAAAAGAGGTGCCCGCCCATACGCCGCCCCGCCGCCCCGACCGCGCCGACGCCGCCGGAAAGCCGGCGGCGCAGCTTACCCCTGCGCGCCGAGAGCAGGTGGAGAAGGTGCTGAAGTTGTGCATCGAGGCCCTCGGAAACGATGCCCGCGCTCCGCTGGTGCTCGCCATGGCGCTCGGCAGGAAGTCCTCCTACCTCGCCCAGAGCGGGCTTTACCGCGCCTCGGGGTTCGGAGCGGCGAGGTGCTCGAGGCAGCAGGCCAAGGCGGTCCTGGAGGGGATGCTGGGCAACGGTGCGGTCGTGCACCCCGGCGGCGACAAGAAGAAGCTGGCGGTCTCGAAGAGAAAAGGGTATGCAGGATAAAGGGTTGAAGGTTTTCTGGATCGCAAGCCATGTTACATACAGGGGTTTTGTTAAGCCGATGGTTGGAATCTAACGAAAACATCTATGAAAGACCGCGGCAACAGGAAGTCGCGGAAAGAGAGGATGCCGGATGCAGATGCCTGACAAATGGGAAGACCCGTACGTGTTCGTCGAAGACTTTTACGCTCATTTCGCCGGGGAGAGGCGCAGAACGATGTACGACGCCGTGCAGACCATGACGAGGCTGTTCGAGCTCGACTTCGCCTTCGTCTGCCCGGGAATCCGAATCGGCAGGCGGGGGAAGGTCAGCTACCAGACGCTTAGGGCGTGGCTCGAGGCGGCCGGGGACGAGGACGAATGGGCCTTCGACGACCTGCTTCCACATGATCCGGCAATGTTGCCGTGGGGGTTCGCGGAGTGGTTTGCCGAGGGCTCGGACGCCTCGCTCGATATCGTTAAGCGCAGGGCTGAGGAGTTCGCCGATTTCGCGACAGGCGCGATCGACCGTGACGGGCTTCGCATCTGCTGCTACCCCGAACCCGATCTGCATGCGTATATCCGGATGCGCGAAAGGCTGCCGGGGTTCGAAGCCGCTTTTCTCGCCAGGCTTGAGCTTGACCTGTCCGCGGATAACATCATGGTCGAATCGCTGATAGGCAGGTTGAACAGGACCACGGGTCCCTTGGAATACAGGGATGCCGAAAGGGTTAGAGAAAGGCGAATGGGGCATTTCACGAAATGGATCGCGAATGCTCAACGGCGGCTTTCCCCTGAAGAGAAAGCGCTGATATTTGAGGATCGATAGAGAGGAGCGCTACATGCCTTCCGATAAAGCGGCGGCCTTTTTCGGGGTTGCCGGCAGCCGGCGGGTAAAGCTCGACCTGGGGGCGCGGGTGTCGCCCGCGCGAATGGCTCTGCTGGGAATCTAATTGTACCGCATTGTTCGCACGGAAACCGAATCGACTACGGAAAAGTCCTGTTCAGGTGGTAAAATTGGATTATTCAAAGGCTCTGTCGAGCAACTGTCAAACCTCGATAAAGGAAACCAGATGAAAACGCTATCGAGCATCATCAACAGCATCGACGACGATGTAAAAGCCTGCATAGGCTTAACCATAGCTATATTCTCCATCTGCGGCCTCGCGCTCGCATTCCAGTTGTCTCAGCTTGCTGCCGTTTTGCGCCTCGCCGTCCCTGTGTTTTTGTGCCTTCCGCCGTCTATGGCAATCGGATTTTGGGCTTTCGATGTGATGGTGAGGCGCTCTGGATACCTGGGAGCCGGCGACCTTCGCTTAGACGACCCAGACGACCTAGACGACTTGTTCTGGGACGTCCCGGGAGCCTGCTGGATGCTTCTATCGTTCATGGTCGGAGTCGCTGCATTCGCGGCCTCCGCCGTGGCGATAGCATTCCCGCTGTCCGCCCTGCTGTGCGCGATTTTAGGATAGGATCGGATTGCGCAAATAGCGGCCAATGAAGCGAGCACCTTCCCCGATGCAGATCTGAAGAATTGCCTTCGCGTCACCATCTTCTTCGCCGCAGCGCTAATGTGAAAAACTATCGAACCCTCACCATCACTTTCTCGAAATGGCCTTCTGAGCAGTGGTTGCGTAGGCCCCAATGAGCAAATCAGCTGCCAATCAACTTCCAACCGCTTATTTTACATACCAACAAATAGAGCCCGGCCTCTTGATGGAGGTCGGGCTCTGCGCCTTTTCGATCTGGGATAGACTGTTAACCGCAGCTGCGCCGCATCAGCAGAAGCCGTCCTCGTCGGCTACGGTGTAGAACGCGTACTCCGGCTCAATCGACGGGTCGTCGTACGCCTCCTCGATCTGCCCGACGGACATCTCCGCGACCTCCGCCTCCGTGAACGTCCCGTTGTCGGCGAGCATCCACGCCTTCCTGCGCCATTCGGGCTTTCCGTCCCAGTAGGACTCGAAGTCTGCCTCGGAGACGTAGCTGCCCATGTCGTCGAGGCGGTAGACGCCCTCGTTGGGCTCGAAGGCCCTTCTGACGAGCGGGCGGAGGGCGCGCTCGGCGTCGGCCAGGATCGACCTGATCGCCGTCGCGCCGATCGGCCGGCCGGTCTCGGCCCGGTACAACTCGACGGCATCCAGGAGGTCGTCGGTGTAGTGGCCCTGCGCCCAGTCGCCGGCCTGCTTGTCGTAGCGGTAGCATACGCAGTAGCGCTGGACCGCCTCGGGGTAGGTGTAGACGAGCGCCCATCCGGTCCGCTCGTCGTGCTCGAGCAGCGTGTGCCTCATGTTCTGCTTCCTTTCGCCTTGGTGCGTTTCAGTGTCGTTCGGCGAAAGGCCCGCCCAGGCTTTGCGCCCGGGGAGCCTTTCGCCGGCTCCCCGGTATTGCCCGCCGGGTCTCGAGGGTGTGCGCCTAACAGGCGGGTTCGACGCCGCCGGCGCCGATGTAGTGCCTGATCGTGGCGTGGTCGCGGTCGCGGAGCCTGAAGCGCAGGCAATCGATCCTGCATGCGCCTCTCTCGACGTCGAAGCGCTCGCAGAAAAGCTCCGCCGCCCGGACCAGGCGGTCCGCGGCGGCTTCAACCTCCGTAAACTCGCCGCCTCCTGCGGCTACGTCCACGAGCACCGCGACGTCGCCGTCCTTCGCGACGATGTCGACCTTCTCGCCTTCGCAGCGCCAGTCCCTTGCGAGGATCTCGTAGCCCCGCGAGGCAAGGTACCTCTCCGCGATCTCCTTCACCATCGGCTCGGTCGTCATGGCCGCCCTGGCCATTCGGTCCCCGGTCTTCAGGTCGTCTGCCATCTTTGTTCCTTTCCTAGATGTTTTTTTGCAAATAGAAAAGGCTCCCCGGGTCGCATCGACCAGGGGAGCCTTTGTTGACTCCCCTGGTTTCGCTTCCCGGGTCAGGAAGGCTGCCTACATCGAGGCCAGGCTCTCCGCCAGCCTTCTCAGGAGCAGCGCCTCCAGGCCCGATCCCGGGCCCATCGGGGCGCCGTCTCCGAAGTCGCGCATGACGGCCTCGAGCTCTTCGGGCTCGAGATCCCTGTCTGCTCCGGTGTCCGGGTCGTAGCCGACGGCCACGATCGGACCGAACAGCACCGTGTACAGGTCGCCCTTGCGGACGGCTCTGCAAGAGTTGGGCGCCATCATGGACAGATAGCGCATCTCCTGCATGCGTTCGTTGGCGTAGACGGCTCTGTTGGGGTGCTGGCCCTCGGCTATGCCGTTGTCGTTGACGTAGAGCGTGATGCTGGCGCCGTGCAGGGCGTTGAAAGGCTCCACGAACCCTCCTTCGACGGCCGACCTGATGGCGGCGTAGGCAGAGCCTGCCGAATTGGTCTTCAAGTCGACTTCCCTGACGTCGTCGTAGCTGATGAGCGCTGCTTTCATTTCCTGTTTCCTTTCCTAGATGGTTTTGAA
>ERZ1034876.1049-NODE-1049-length-12464-cov-5.587477_pt1 | contig 12464 bp, 11 predicted proteins | sample MGYA00520698_ERZ1034876 | MGnify/ENA primary metagenome ERZ1034876 (study PRJEB33766, sample SAMN09781723) | gut metagenome | biome: gut microbiome | host: Homo sapiens | place: Madagascar | study: EMG produced TPA metagenomics assembly of the PRJNA485056 data...
CTGAAGGAAGAGCTGAAGGAAGAGCTGAAGGCTCTAATGAGGCAAATATAAATGCAGCACAGCGTATGCTTGCTGATGGTATGTCGAAAGAACTTGTTATGAAATATACTGGTCTTTCACCTGAGCAAATTAGCAAAATCAATTAAAGAAGTATAAATAGAAGAGAATAAAACAAGGGTGTATCAGAAAGCTTCATGGTTTCTGATACACCCTTGTTTATTTACGCATGATCTTCCCTCCCTCATTTTCAAATACTCCATTTTAGAGGTAAGCCCGTATTTACACCACAAAAACATACTCCATTCAGAATATAAATATCAGCTAATCTTCCAAACTTAAGGAAAAAAAAACATATAAAAGTGGATTTATTTAACGATTATATGTTTAATATTGTTAAATCAGGACTGAGAATGACATTTTGCTTACCAAAGAAAGCATTTTTCAAAACAAAAATGCTATCTTTGTACCGTCTTTATCCATACCGAAAGCCCCGATGGACAGAGGTTGGGCAGACATATATACATAAAAGGCGTAACTGTACGCTTTGGTTTTGACGCCATAAGAACTTCGCAACTTCAAACTGATTGTCAAAAACAAAGCAACGGGAACGCCTCATGAGGTGTATTATATACAGCCATCATTGGCTTCGGTCGATTCTTTCGTCCGTTGTCAAGGAGGATGATTTATATATTTACACTTGCGTGGGGCTTTCGGCGTTGCTCGTTTCGACAATCAGGGCAATGCGAAGGCCTTTATGGCGTGGAACGAGTGACAGAACAGGCTCCGCGCTTTTTTGTATATATACCTATAATATAGTATAAACCAACCTGTATGGAGTCGCAGGTTCATTAACTTTCGGAACTGCTAATATGAGACTCTTTAATCTACTTTTATTATTGACAACATCTGTATCAGGTTTTGCTCAATCTTCCATGAACGTGAAGATTACTTTATCTGATAAGGTTATAACTGTTCCCAAGGAGGATTTCGTAAGCCTTTCTTTTGAACAAGCAAAAGAACAAAAGGAAGAATTCCAAGATGAAATCTACATAGTTGGCTACGATGATTATGATCCTATGTGTGGTATCCATTCCGTAATTTGGAGCAATAATACTCCAGACTATTCATATGGTAGGGTGCCATTTATTACAGAATGGCCTGCAGAAGAGACAATGACTGATATCCTCACAACAGATGGAACGAACATTTATGCAGCTGGCATGGTGCAGACAAATGTGGTTTTTGACAGTGGGTATAGATGTGAATACGCTGCCGTATGGCGAAATTGGAAGATAACATCTATTATACAACAGGGCTATGCATACACTGATATGTACACACCATTAAGTACATGCGCCACTGATATTGCTGTAGAAAACAACCATGTATATATTACTACAGTGGGTAACTCTGAAAGCCACAGCTGGATGATTGATGGTGTAGAATATAACATCATGGATGGTCAGTCGGTTGCTTGTTATAATGGAGATGTGTATGTGGCGAGAGGTAATACTATATTAAAAAATAGTGAAGTATTGACTGATACCATCACAGGGGCCATCTCGGACCTAACCGTTGATGCTAACGGCATTCATTACCTGAGAAACAGTCATTTATGGTCAAATGGTAAGATTGTAGAAACAGGTATAAGTTCTCCTATAGGACTAAAATCCGAAAACAATATACTATATGTGGGAGGCTATGTTAAAGGTGGACTTCCTGGTGTTTAGAAAAATGGCGAAACTATACCATTAATAAACCATGAGTCTAAAGCTGACTTTAGAGCATTCAGTGTTGTGGATGGACGCATATATGGAGTCGGCTCCGATAATGGTCACACGGAAGACAATCTTCCATTTACCATACCAATATTATATGCCAATGGTAAGGAATATAATTTGAAAGACTATGGAATGGGGTGTGAGACTATTGACATAAAAGACATTTGTGCTATCCGTAAACAGAAATAATTATGAGCAAAACTATAAAAAATATCTTCATATTAACAATTATCCTTGCATTACTTCCAAACAGCATACTTCGGGCTGAAGATATACTTGTTCTAGAATTCAATAATGGAGATAAGATCACTTGGAAGACAAACGAGTTGCCCGTTGTTACCACACACGAAGACAATGTGCTGGTTACGACAAAGGAACAATCAGTAAGCTATACCATAACCACAGTTCAGAAGTTCTATATTGACGATGACAATTCTACGAAAGTCAGTTCGCCAGTAAAATCCAAACGAGCAATAAAGATAACTGATGGCAGAATAGCAATAAGAGGAATGCTCCCCTATGAGCTATGCAAGGTATTCAAGTTGGATGGAACTCTTGAGAGTCAACAAAAAGCAGACTCCAATGGCATGGTTTGCTTTGAGGGACTTTCATCTGGCATTCACATCATCAACTTCAAGTCGGAATCCACAAAAGTGATTCTGCCATAAGAACATAACAATCAAAATAACGTAATATACAAACATTTTATCACAATACTTAATTATGAAAAGATTCAATTTAACTTTACTATTGCTTCTGATGGCAATATTATCTATTGGAGTAACCTCATGTTCTAATGATGGTGAGGAAGATTTGCAGAAGCAGCATGAAGAAGCATGCTACTATCGCTATTGGAAAGAATATCCAAACTCATACATTAAGATGTGTGACTGGCGCATGACTTTCCGCTTCACCAAGTGTGAACGTGTAGACGGAGGTCTGTACATCCAGTATGTCATGAATAATACTGACTTCAACCAGAAGATGACACTATCCTTCTCACTTCCATTGGCTGCGGGTCACGATGACTTGGGCAATACCTACCAAAGCAATACACAATCTATTGTTGGTACTATTGACGGAAAGACAGTCGGTTATGGTGGCGGTAGCACCAATGTGGTATTTTCACCAAACCAGGCTATAAAAGGCTCATTCCTGCTAAAGAACTTTGACATAAACGCAACAGCTGTATCTGTCAGCATGAAGGTTGTCGTATTGCAGCCACAGAGCGAGAAACTGATGTATAACAATATTGAGTTTGTCAATCTTCCTATCGACTCCGACCCAAATGATTTGGAGCATATGTAAGAGCATAACATTTGAGAGTATTATTATGCAAAAGTGTAAAAACTAAACATGATAACAATATGAGAACTTATTTAAGAACATTATTAACTGCCATCGCATTTTTAGCTTGCTATCATGCGATGGCACAGAATCCTAAACTGGAGATTCGCCGACCACGAATCATCAACGCAATAGAGGTAATATCCAATGAAGTTAATCTTCGCAAAGCACCAAGCAGCACAGCACCAAAGTTACTGTGGTGGTGTGAGGGAGAAACCGATTGCTGCGACTACGTATGGAGTGCGCCAAACAAATATCGAGGAGCAAGCCCAGCAACAGCCCACCAAGGAGAAGTCTTTGCAGTTATTGGGGAAACACCAGAATGGTATGAGATCATCACCCACTATTACGGTATGGTAGCCTACATATCCAAGCAGTTCACAAAGAAAAAGGAACTGGAAGAAATTTTCCCCGAAACTTTGTCGAAACCAGGTTCCTACGATTGCGAACGATCACAAATTCCAGGCATACAACAAGGAGAATACAAAGGATACGCCTTAATTCAGAAAACTACATATGAAGATTCATACATTAGCTTTGGCAGAATCATCAATGGATTCTTGGTTTGTAACTGGACCCTATATACTTATGTACAAGAAACTGAGAAACCAGGAAGATTCGATATTTATCTGGAGTATGACAATCAATCTCAAACCAACCAATTACAAATTTTAGCCGGCAATGATGTCTGCCAGCTTTACAAAGAGCCAGATCAAGAATATGCGGAAGATTATGCAGGTGACCTGATTCTTGACATGACAAAGGCTACAACCAGTGAATTTGCCACAATGCTAAAGAAAGCTGGTGTAAAACCTGGAAAGACTTGCGACAAGGGTGTTATCTTTACTAAAATTGATGGGGAAGTAAAGATTCTTGCCGAATACGACCTTTCAGATCCAGCATTCAAAGACCGCATCGTTACTTTTCCTGCAGAATATATCAACCAATAACATATTAGTTTTATGAGAAGAATTATCATCATAATCTTTGCCGTGATAGCAACCATGCTATCATTCAACCAAAAAGCAAATGCCCAAAAACAGGTCAAAGTACCTGTTTTTGAGGGTATTATTACAGCAAAGAAAGGTACTGTAAATATCAGAAAGGAAGCCTCGGCTCAGAGTGAGAAGATTGGCACATTGAAAGCCAACATCACTTTCTGTCCTCTGCTTGACCAAGACGATGAGTGGTATCGCATATTGCTTGAAGAAACAGAAGAGGACTCTCAAGAAACAGATGGTCGAGTTATCTGTGGATATGTAGCCAAAGCATTTTGCAAGATGACTCCTATAAATGAAAATACCAATGGACTATCAGATTTTGTGTACTACCTCGAAGAAAAAATAGGTTGCACAAATACTGTAAGAAAGCAAGGAGACTATAGGCAAAACATCATAGTATCAGGAACCTTCCAAAAATGGTATGACGACAGAGGACGTTGTGGTGATAAAAAAGAAGGGCGATTCATAGGAGTGCCACACAAAGGTGTCATGGTAGGAAGTTTTACAAATAAGAGTTCCACCTTTACAGATGCCATTGAGAATGGATACAATATAGGAAAGATAGATTATATTTATGGAAATATGAGTACTGATTCATATAATCCATCTTTTGACTACAAAAAAACTCTAACAGATGAGCAAATAGCAAGAGCACTAAAATTGGCTCACAACGCCATTATGTTTGCTGTTCCGCATAATTACGATTCTAAAAAAGAAATGGATTGTAGATCAACCATAGACAATATGGGTCTTAAAATCATGTACGTTGATATGGATAAGTATCCTTTCAAATACGAGACAATCCAGTTCAACGATGACGAATCCTTCAGCTATTTCGTAGTTGACGAAGAAGAGATACTTGAAAAGCAAAAGCAGCTCGAAAAGGATATGAAGGAAATGGATGAAATAAAAGATATGCTCAAGAACGCAGGCAACTAACACAGCATTATTAATATTAAAATATCATCAAGAAAGAATATGAAAAAGCAAAATATCATATTAGTTTTGTTGCTATCTCTCGTTTCTCTTTCTACAATGGGACAAACGAGGGCTAAAACAAAGGTTGTTCCTATAACACAAAAGTATCTTGCAAAAGCTCGTGCAGGAGATGCCGACGCACAACTGCAAGTAGGCTTTTGGCATGCAACAGGTATAAAACTGGCTAAGGATAAAGCCAAAGCCAAGTTTTGGTATACCAAATCTGCCAAACAAGGCAATGCTGCAGCTCTAAGAAATCTAGCTGAAATGGATGGTAAATATATGTTTTCCGATATGTTTTCCGAGCCTCATTTTTTGATGGAGCAAGCAGCACTTGCTGGAGACCTAATAGCTCAAAGAAATATGGAAGTAAGATACAAAATACAAGCTGAGTTTAATGAAGACAATCCTGAATGGCAAAGTTTTCTTTATAAACAAGCTATAGAATGGGGACACAGACTCTCAACAAACAGAGACAATCATGAGCAGGCAGAAGAGCTGTCGTATGAAAAAATCTCTGAACGAAGAGAAGAATACATGAGAAAGATCTCTGAAAATGAAGACGCAGACAATAGAAGCAATAAAGAAAAAGACGAGGTTTGTAATTCAGACTCTCTGTTTTGCAAAAAGATTGTTTTTGATGCAATTCATCTCATTAATTTCAATGATTATCATATTCGTTATGATATCTTCGAAGATCGTATGACGAACTTCCTAGGAAAAGAAAACATCTACATATCGGAATACTTGCCCGTTCTGCATAAACTTGGTTATTTTGATAATGTATTCATAACTTCCATAGAGAAAAAACGTACAATAATGGGGGTTAACACTTATACCGTATACGTTATGGCAGACAGAACTAGCTCTCAAAATAAAAATGAGAAGTACAAAATAGCTATAGGCATATCCAGAAACGGAATGGTCAATGCTTTGAACTTGTCTAAAATATTTCTGCCAGAATAGAATGATGTAGAAATTGATAATTATATAAAACTTATAAAGAACATGAAAAAGTATAGTCTTTTATTTGTAGCACTCAGTATTATTGCTGCATCTTGCAATCAAAAGCCTCAAAAAAACGTAAATGACAATACGATAGTTGAGGGTAACGACACTACAATAGAGAAAGATATCATCAAAAAGGTGGAAGAAGTTAAGAAAGCTGATCCAGAAGTTGATGGTGTTGACCTAGGTCTCAGCGTAAACTGGGCAACTCATAATGTAGGAGCTTCTGCCACACATAAGGTTGGTTATCTTATCCCCCTTGGCAATGTAACTGGCACTAAGAAGTCTGCCAAGCATCATTATGAGGAAGTTTCTGGAGAATCTGATATTGCTACAGTAAAAATGGGAAAAGGATGGCGCATGCCAACTGCCGAAGAAATGCTCGAACTGATTGACAAATGCGAGTGGAAGCAGAAGACCATCAAAGGAGTTAAGGGCGCACAAGTTACGGGACCAAGCGGCGAATCTATCTTCCTGCCTGCACCAGGACAATGTACAAAGCTGGAAGGCCATCTAGACCTAGACTATGATTGGCAACCTAATGATGTCGGCACAATGGGGTGGTACTGGTGCGGAAAGCCGTTGGAATATCGCAACTGTCTCTACTTCAAACTTTCCAAAGGTGGCAATATGGTTGAAACTGCAATGATGATAGCAGACACTGAAATTTTCTGTAATGCAGTGAGAGCGGTAAAAAATAAATAACACAAACTTCGATTTATGAGAATTAGACATTTAATCTTTGCAATTTGTTTTATATTAAGCAATTGTCCACAAGTATTTTCACAAACAAAGTCTCAAATACAAGCTTATACACTAAAGCAGTTACAGCAAGCAAAAAATGGCAATGTTAAGGCTCAATTACTAATAGCCCAAGCTTACAAACTCGGCAAAGGTGTACCAAAGGATATGGATAAAGCTGCATATTGGAATCAGCAAGCAGCCATGAACGGGAGCATAGACGGAATCAAAAGAATCCTATACGACAAATACGATTATTTCTATATGAAAAAAGATAGCATTTATGCTGAATGCCAGTTTTGGAAAGAACAATTGGCATATGCAGGTTCGAGCATAGAAATGGAGCAATTAGCCGATGGGTATAGTCCTTTGAACTTAATATGGGGATGGGACAAAAACTATGGTTACTCCCTTCTGTCTTTTTTCGATTATTGCTTTAACAATGCTATTTTTTGGGCTAATCTTCACCAAGAAAAGGATGGTCAAGGTGCCCATGTGAGCGAGGTACTCAACTGGCTACAAAGAGACAACAAGAAATGCCAAGAACAGTTATCTGCACTCAAGCCATCTGTTCGCAGCTCAATAGGTCTCGGAGACTCAGTCTTGGTTCAAAAGTGCATGACAGACTTACTCTATACTCTCAAGTATAATATGTGGGAAGGCAAAGAATATCGTTTTGCAGATCCTTTAGACTCCTTTTTAGGCAAAACCGACCTAAGTTTAAAGGAAGCTTTTGAAGCTTATGACAGAAAGTATCGCTCTGGAACAAAACTAGATTTTCAGACATTGTACGATTTCAAAATAGAAAAGAGACCTGATGCAAATGGGTATTCCTATTCCGTTCGTGCTACGACTAACAGAATATCCAACAAACAGAAATACATCATCATGATTGACATTACACCAGAAAAGAAAATCAATACTTTTAACTTAATGGAAATTGTAAAATAACATGAATAACCAACAAAGCAACCAAGAGAATTTCCGCCATGTGCAGACGATTCTCGTCAGAGAGCAACGTTACAAGTCAAACGGACTAGGTACCGCAGGCTTCATCACCTCCTTGTTAGGGTTACTCCTTTCATGGGTACCAGTCCTTGGCTGGATTCTATGGCTAGTAGGAGCTTTGCTCTCACTCATTGGCGTTTTCAAAAGTCCTAGGGGGCTGGCCATCACAGGGCTTATCCTTTCGCTCATCACCCTAGGAATAGGAATGCTATTTATTGAGCTTATCGGCTCAGCATTCAAGTAATCAACAATCCTATAAAACATAAAAATTATGAAACTACAAGAACAATTTTATTCTGATTGGCGCAGCAGCGCCAACAAGGTGTTCTGGGGTCTCACCCTAGCTCTTATTCTGACATTCTTTGCCAATTTCTTCGATATGTTTTCATGGGTACCTATCGCAGGGGAGATGATATGGGAACATTCACAGACAGGCACAGCATCCCTATGGGATAGTAAGGTCTTCCGCTTTGGCGTGGGTATAAAAGTCATCATCGTGATTGGCTATATCATGTACTTCGTCGGACTTAGCGACTTTGCCAAAACGCGCCAAACAGAGGATGCCGCACATTATATATATAAGGTGCGCACAGGCTCCATCATCATCCTTATCACAGCCATAGTGAACGTATTCTTCGGCTTCATTGCCATCATCCCTATTATCGGTCAGTTCTTCATGTTTATCATGTGGCTTATGACTGTCATCGCTTTCTTCATCATGAAGAGCGGATACGACGGCATGATGAATTGCGACGAATTCAACGGCATAGCCAAACTGGGCGCCAAGAACGTGAGATACGCTTGCGTTTGCATACTCCGGCTCTTGTTCTCCCCTATCGTCATAGTCATTGTTGGCTTTATCGGAGCAGCCCTATTTGGAGGCTCATTATACGGCATGAGAGAGGATATGAGTTTTGAGGGTCTCAAGCAGATGTTCTTTGGCGGTGCGGCATTACTGGCAGTGGTAGGAGCCATCGCTGTCATATGCATGATTTGTTGGGGCATTTGTGCTTTCATCTGGCCTATGATAGGCTGGAGCAGAATCAAGAATGGAGGACCAGCCGACACTTTGTTCATCGTAGAAACAGAAGAAAATTTCAATGCACAAGAGGATACGACGCAAGCTATAGAAACGACCAATCCTACACAAGAAGGAAATACAGAACTAACCATAAAGGAAGAGAATTCTCAACAGAGCAAACAAATAGAAAATGCAAGCCCCGAAGTTACTGATTACGATGGTGCAAAAGAAGATCCAGGAAGTAAGGACAATCGCCCTCTTCTCTACTCCATCGGTGGCATCATCGCTGTCGCCATCATTGGCATCATTTGCTTCTTTGCCTTTGACAAGGGGAAAAAGAGCGAGAGCATCCTCGGATTGCAAAATCCAAAGTGGGAGAAGTTCGTTCACATGAAGGGCAAGGAGACTGCGTTTTTCCAGTCACCTGACCTTAGCAGCCCTAAACTTATGCAAGCCTGCAATGCTGAGGGATGCGGAATCGACTATCAGTACTTGTGGACAGGCGAAAAGCCAAGCGAGGGATATACTAATTATGAAAATTACAAATATACAGATGAGACCTCTGTCTTCCCAGTCATAGAGGAACAAGACGGTTGGTACAAAGTGTATCTAAGGACTAAGGACAAGATACACGAAGCCTATGTCGAGAAATCCCAGTGCGAAGAGGTTACACCAGAGACTATCACGCAAGAAGCATTGTCCAAGATAAGCTCAGACTATTATCTCTTGGAGCAAGGCAAATACAAAAACCTATGCTTTGCACTAGGAAGTAACGATATTGACGAGCCCGAATTATGCATGGGTGAACTGATAGATGAGAAATGCATTGCCTTCTCTTCCCATTACGATATGTTCATCTTGGAAAATGATACAACGCAAAGCTTCACATTCACCAGAGGAGAGTACACTTCTGACGATGGCGCAACGAACTATACTTTCAGTATATTCTTCAACCCAAACAGGTCTATCTCTACTGGAGATTACAAACATTTCAATACAAAATCTCTTACCGAAGAGGAAATCAGCAACATGGTGGAGAAGACGACAAGCGTAAAGCACGACAATGGTCTCTTAAGATACGCCTATTATTTCCCTTCTGTATCGGGTAACTCTCTGTTCTATTTCTACCCTTACAAGGAATTTGAAGGTGAAGAGAACATGGAAGAGGGCACTACTACCAAACATATATCCAACTACAGGGTGGAAGACGACGAGAATCTCATCGCTACTGTTGATGGTGAAGACAGGGAGGTGGACTTAGACATTGGCAAGACCATCCTATTTGGAGTAAAAGACCTTGACGGAGATGGAAACATGGAGGCAATAGCCAGTCATTACATGTCTGGCATGAATGGCGTAGCTGTGGATTGCCCTTTCATCGTTTATTACGACTCAGAGAGCGACACTTTCAAAAAGACAGAAGAGATGAAGATTACAATCGACACCGAACCAACTATCGAGGAAGATGGTGGAAAGCCCATCATCATACAACGTGATGGCTTGCGAACCGTGCGCTACATGTTTGAGAACAAGAAGTTGAAAGTACTCGATGACATAACAAAGAAATATGGTCATATAGAAACTAAAATAGACCTGACTGACCTTTTTGGGGATGAAGAAGGAGAAAAGACCCTATCCGTCGTTTTTCCTAATGGAGAAGAAGCCACATTACACTTTGAATATGAAAATGGCGGAATGTATCATGGGTGTAAGATGACTCTAGAAAACATAGAACTAGCCAATGGTGAAAAAATATATGTAGGAGAAGCAGCCAAGACCTTCTATATACTCAAAGAAACTACCAACGATATGCCTGAGATCATTGGCGACACTCACTTATATCGCTGGAACGGAGAAAATTATGTTGAAGAGTAAACAACATAAGAAAGCGAGAAGATGGTTTCTCTTCATATTCCATCACAATCAATAGTTGTGAATTTGAGGACGGAAATGCTAGGATCGAACTTATGAAATCTCTTTCAGAAGAAGGAATATATCCGATCCTAAACTCGTTAAATTCCATGTTGCAAACAAAATAGTAAACAAATAAACAAATGTCTAATTTGCTATATTGAAATAGCTAAAGAAAATCAGCATGAAAAGGATATTATTATTTTTTATTACTTGTACACTGGTTCTATTGGCTCTACCAGCAAATGCAAGAAAGACAGATTATCTGCCATCGCCGCAACAAATGACCGTATGCGCCAAGAGTACACTCAATGTTAGGAAAGCCCCAGCAAAGAAAGCCAAAGTCGTGGGTAAACTCACACGTGGTGAGACGGTGACAATGGTCGGCACATGCGGCAAGTGGGCTGTCATTTATTATAATGACAGAGAATGCTATGTGTCTGCCAACTATCTGGAGCCAGCAACAAGTAACGAAGGAGTTACTAATGAAGCATCTGACAACAATTCAAATGGCCGTATGATGTGGCCGTTCTGGATTGTCTTTGGAGTTTCAATCGCAATTTATTTTTATAAAGGCTACAATGGACCTAGGGTAATAAATGTCGCTCTGTGGATAATTTCACTCTTGATGATTTACTATTTCAAGACCCAGACAGACCCTATATGGTTTATGTACCCGTCGAATGTCGGTTGGATGTGGACAATAGCCAACTATGTCATTTTCATAGTCGTTGCCTCCTTTGTGCTTATGCTGGCCTATTTGCTACTGATTGATAGATTTTCAGAAAACTATTCTGAAAACTTCTTTTTTGGTTTGTTGTGTACAGCATTGCTGGCAACCTGTGGCTATGCTGTTTATATAATAGTCAAAGTAGCATGGGTTCAAGTAATTATAGTGGCGGTCTTGGTATTGTGCATGATAGGCAACCATGAAGGAAGTTCTTCGAAATCGAATTCAGCGGGTTCATCGTCTGATTGCGATCCTTTGGATTTTGCCTCGCCAGGTTCAGGTTCGTATGGCGGCACTCAGTCTCAGAATTTCAATGATAGAGATTACGATGATGACGAAATCCCAGATATCGCCAATGACGATGAAGAGTACGAACCAGACTACGACACGCATGATATAAGCGGATACAACAGACTTGTTACTGAGGCAAATGATGCACGCAACCGATACGAAGACTATATGTCAAAGGCTCAAAAAGCAATAGATAATGCTGACATATACGAGCGTAGTGCAGACGACCACGACCGCATGGCTGATGACTATGATGACGATACGCATAGAAGGGAAGCTCAGTCAGACCGCAATATGGCAGAATCGTTCCTCCGTGATGCTAGAGAATACGAGCGTGAAGCAGAGTATTACAAAACACAATATGAGCAACTCAAGCAGGAGGCAGAATATAAGAGGAATCATTAATTCCCAAACCTATCATGGTATTCAAAGACGAAAATTTCGTACTATTTAGTTTTATAAGGATGGAGGATTGTTCCCCCATCCTTTTTATATATCAAAACATCCGTTTAGGAATCTAATACAGATGGTGCTTCTTTCCGATTGTAGTTATTCCTTCTTAAACTGTCAAGTTTCCAACTGCATATTGATAACTTTCCCAGTTATTTGTGCAAAAATCGATTAAATATTTGGAGTTTACAAAAAAA
>ERZ1034876.1051-NODE-1051-length-12452-cov-7.390256_pt1 | contig 12452 bp, 10 predicted proteins | sample MGYA00520698_ERZ1034876 | MGnify/ENA primary metagenome ERZ1034876 (study PRJEB33766, sample SAMN09781723) | gut metagenome | biome: gut microbiome | host: Homo sapiens | place: Madagascar | study: EMG produced TPA metagenomics assembly of the PRJNA485056 data...
ACGTGGGCCCGAAGTTCGTCTCGAAGGCGGCGAACACCCCGTTTGCGGGGGAGGACCTTTACGGGAAGGTGAAGTACACCATCTGCGCCGGCAACGTGGTATACGAGGACGGCGAGTGAGGGCTCCCCGGGTTGACGCGGGGTAAGGGTTGCATGCTGTGAGGTTTCCCCCGGCGGCGCCACGTGGCGCCGCCGGGGGATTGTTGGGGGGCTAGTTTACGCCAATCTCCTTGTTCTCCCCCAGGATTTTGAGCGCCACATCCGCATGCTGCCCGAGTGCATTCGCGGGAAGCTGCGTGAACACGTACAAGTGCACTGATGACGTCCCATCCCAGTCGAATATCGTGTTGCGAGCCGAGGTGAAGATGGCGAAGCCGCCAGCCTGGTAGTCGAACTTCTTGTATGTCTGCCCGTTGTAGGTTGCCACGACATCGGTGATGACTTTCTCGTCGATCGTTTCGCGGCAGCCTTCCGTGCCCTGCACGTCGAACTCCATGACAAGGAAGCAGCCATCCTCTGCGCGGAATAAATCGAGGGCGGTTGGATCTGTTACCTCTTCCGCGGTATAGGCCGCAGTGAGCGCCACGTGCCACTTCTCGTTATCTGCGGCGTCACCGACGGCGAATGGCTTTGGCTTAGCGGCCTCCTCCTTTTTCAGCTTGGCGAGCGTGTTTTGAGCGGTTAAGAGATCATTGCGGTTCGACACGTAGGTCTTCTCGTCCGTTGAAAGGGCGTGATAAGCCGTGGCGGCTTGGTCGATGGTATCTTCGCTGTCCAGCGTGACGGCGCCTATGGCGCTGATGGCCTTTTCGGCTTCGTCGATTCGGGATCCGTACTGTTCGCGCCACGTCTGCTCGGCGTCGTCAAGCTCGCTTGCGTTCGACACCTTTGCCTTTTGCTCGTCGGTTAGTGCGTCGTACGAGGCGCGGGCAGCGGCGATGGCGTCGTGAGATTCTAGCGAGATTTCGCCTATCGAGGTGATGGAATCCTGGGCGGCTTTGATGTCCGGGTCTGCCAAGGCGCACCCTGCGATACCGATGCAAAGCGCGGCGGCTAGGACTGCTGCTGTCAATCGGCTCGTGTACTTCATCTCTCAGCATTTCCTTTAAGAAAGCGGGCAGCGGTAGTAGACGGTGTCTTTGGATTTATCCGCGGGGTCGAACCTCTTGGCAGCGCGCAAGATGAGTACAGGGTTGGTCAGCTGGTCCGCAACGTCTTCGGGGATTTGCGCGCACAGCGTGATGCCGCGCGTCTCGAGCGGCGAGATGCTTTTCACGATGGATTCGGTGTCATTGACTGAGGCCTTGTATTTGTAGTCCCCGTCGAACAGAACCTGCGCGACCAGGCAGTTTTCGGGCCTTGCTTCCGATTTCCCTTCGTAATACAGAGAGCACCGAACGAGCAGCGCGACCTTGCCTGATTCGATTTTCAACGAGAATGTCGGGTCCGTTCCTCGCAGTTCTTCGGCGAAGCCGTCGTTCGACTCGATGGTGAGCGCTGCGTCGTCGAGATGGATGGTGTCTCCTAATTTGATTTCGATGGGGTTGTCGGCAGAGGTGCCGGGCTCCTTTGCCTTCGACTCTTCTTGCTGCGAATCTCCCTGCTTTTCCGCGTCTTTGGCATTGCCGTTCGCCGCAGCATCTGAGTCCTTGCTGCCGCAACCGAACAGCGCCGTTGCTGAGGCGACGGCCGCCATCGTGGCGGAAATCGTCAAAAAGCGTCTGCGTGTGTAAATCGTTCCCATATCGGTTCCTCCCGTATATCCGAATCTCAACAGTTTCGGTCGATAAGGGAAACCTACTACGGCGCAAGCGAGATTTGTTGTACAACAAATCCGCAAGGGGGGCACCCCCCAGCGGAAGGCGTTTCGAACGTTTTACGCTGGGATGAAAGCGCAAGTGCGCAAGAAGAGGGTGGAGCTCGGTCTTAGGTGATCGGTCGGTCTCTTGACCTCCTGGCGCACTTGCGCGCGGATGCGTGGCTTTCGTCCGCATGGTGGCTGGATATGGCACGCGAACTTTAGTTGCGATGATGATGTTGCTTCAGATGTTGAAGGTCGTTCGGGTCGTTTAGAAGCCAGCTGTCCGATGCGATGATGCCCTGAATGCGACTCCAGTCCCTGCGAAGATTCAATTCGTCGATGAGGTCAGCGCCAAGAAGCGCGTCCAGGCTTGGGTATTCGAACTCGCCGCTGCCGTGAGGCCCGTTGCCGCAACGCTGGAAAGTTACGCAATCGGCATACTTGATGATCATGTAGGTGGGGCCGTCTTCATCGAACCAAAGCTCGAACTCGGGCTCGCCAGGAATCAAGTTGTAAATCTCTTCGAACTCCTCATTGGATATCATTGCCTGATTCCTCCTTTGGGGATTTATGCGTTGACCAGGTGTTCTTCCCTGTCTGCATAAACGAGCTCGCACTGAACATGCGCTTTCGCAATTCTTTTCAATTCTAGCAGTGACGTCGTGATAGGCGTTAGCGTCGTTCTCGACGTCAGGCCACGAATGGAGTCGCTATGGGCGCTAACGATGATCAGCGCTGGTGTTTAAGGGATGGGAATGCATCAGCGGGGACTCGAGTTCGCCTAACATTATGTCTGTATCCCCTTTGCGGCAATCGGTTCCCTCATCGACGGGCGTGATTTGTCAACCTCCGCACACGACAAGAAGTAGGCCCCCGCTAATCAACCCTCCCGTCGCCTTATGGGGCGATCCTGAACCCAATTAGCTGCCAGCTAATGTCCACCACAGCTACTTGATATATACTGGATGCATATTACCTGGTGAGAGCTTCGGTTTTGCATTTGCTCCGCGGTTTTAGGGTCTTTTTCGTTGCGTTCCGAGAGGAGCTTTGCATGATGGAAGGTTCTAGGGAGGAGGGTGTCCATTTTCCGGACGCAGCCCCCGATTACGTAGCGCATATCTCCGAGGACGGGGAACGGGTCGAATCTGTAGAAACCCATCTGCGCCAGGTCGCTCAGCTGGCATCGACATTTGCCGAGGGTTTCGGTGCGGCATCGTGGGCGTACTCTGCTGGCATCGCTCACGATATTGGGAAGTTCTCTCCTGCTTTCCAGCGGCGAATCCTGCACGACGGCCCCAAGGTCGATCATTCGACGGCGGGTGCTGCAGAGCTTAGCAAATACGCCGCAGGAATGCTCTCGTATTGCGTTGCCGGCCATCATGGTGGTTTGCCGAACGGAGGAACGATCCTCGATGACGGCGGAACGCTTCTTGGCCGCCTTAACGCTGCCGAACGCAACGCGATTCCCGATTACTCAAGTTATCGCAGCGAAATCACGCTATCTTGCCCCGATGCGCCGCGATTCAACGTCATTCCCTCGGACAACGAAAGCGGGGCGTTCAGCACGTCGTTTATGACGCGCATGGTTTTCAGCTGCCTCGTTGACGCCGATTTTCTTTGCACGGAAGCGTTCGTGAACAACGCTGGCCGACAAGGCGTCGAAGGGGACTCCTTGGAAGTGCTTCGCGATAGGATGGAAGAGCACCTGCGGTCGTTTTATCCTCCTCGCACATGGGTGAACGAGATACGTTGTTCCTTGCTTGATGATTGTTTGGCGGCATCTTCGCAGCAGCCCGGCGTATTCTCTTTGACCGCTCCAACGGGTAGCGGAAAAACGTGGGGTTTGCTTCGATTCGCGCTTAATCATGCTTGTTCGCAGGCAAAACCCATGCGCAGGGTTATATGCGCCATCCCGTACACGTCTATCATCGAGCAGAACGCCCAGGAGTATCGCAGGGTTCTGGGTGCTGAAAATGTTCTGGAGCACCACAGCTCGTTTGACTATGGGGAGTCTGACGATCCGAAAGATCTTGGCTATCGGCTTAGGCTGGCTGCTGAAAACTGGGACGCTCCCGTTGTGGTTACCACGAACGTCCAGCTGTTCGAATCCTTATATGCGTCGAAGACATCGCAATGCCGAAAGCTGCATAACATTGCCAATAGCGTCATCTTGCTTGATGAAGCCCAAATGATACCCGTGAAGTATTTGAAGCCTTGCGTGAAAGCGCTTTCCGAGCTGGTGAACAACTACGGTTGCTCAGTCGTCCTTTGCACGGCAACGCAGCCGTGCCTGGATGGGTTCTTCGCAGAAGAGGGTCACGAAGTTCGGGAAATAGCGGCGAATCCCGTAGCTCTTGCGAAAACCTTGTCGCGCGTTCGCTATCAAAGCGACGGTGCGGTAGCGGACGATTCGCTGGTGCAGAGCCTCCTCTGCCAGCATCAAGCGCTTTGCATCGTGAACAGCAGGAAGCAGGCGCGGGCGCTGTACGACAAGCTTGCGGAGCAAAACGAGGATGGCGTATTCCATCTGACCACTATGATGCATCCCCTCCACCGTCAGAAAAAGATCGCGGAAATCAAAGCGCTCCTTCATGCTGAGCAGCGATGCATCGTGGTTGCGACTTGCCTTGTGGAAGCGGGCGTCGACTTCGATTTCCCGGTGGTGTATCGAGCGGTTTCCGGCGTGGATTCGCTCGTTCAGGCAGGTGGGCGCTGCAATCGCGAAGGAAAGCGTGAAAAGGACGACAGCATCGTCCACGTGTTCATGCCGGCCGACCATTACGCTGTTCCGGCAGAGGTTGAGCAGCGTGCTGCTGTGGCGCAGAGCGTCATGCCGTCGTTGTTGTCGGCTTCGGACGGTTGCCTCGAGGTAGAGGATGCCGTGCCTGCCTATTTCGATCGCCTGTATAAAGCCAAGGGCGAACGCGAATTGGATGCGAAGAATGTTGTTCCTCGCATGTCGCAGCTTGATCCCAGAAAATCTCCTCGGGATGGCTCTCCTATTTGCGTCTTTCCTTTTTCGGATGTCGGCAACGATTTCAAGCTCATCGAGGAAGGGCCGCTTCCTCTGGTCATTCCTTGCGAGGAAAACGAGGGCGCTATCGAACGGGCTCGTAGCGGCTTGCTGACAAGGGGAGATCAACGGCTGCTCTCGCGTTATACGGTGTCGATTTACCTCAACGATTTAAAGGCACTTGATGAGGTGGGTGCCATTGAGCCGCTTAGTGCCAGCACGTATATTTTGCTGGACGGGCAATCTTATCGAGACGACGTTGGGCTGGATATTGCCCGCGAAGGAGGTGATGCCATCTTCTGCTAATCGACTTACGCAGCATAGGCGGTTTGCGCCGTATGTCAAAACGAAAGGAGGTTGGGACGTGTCGTTCGGTTTCAGTATTGAAGCATGGGGCGAAAGGGCGCTGTTCACGAGACCCGAGCTTAGCGTTGAGCGCGTGACTTACGATGTGATCACGCCAAGCGCCGCTCGAGGTTTGATCGAAAGCGTGTATTGGCATCCAGGAATGCGTTATGTCATCGACCGGATTCATGTGATCAACCCGATTGAATTTAGCAGCGTTCGAAGAAACGAAGTGAAGGCGAAGGCGGCTCTCTCATCGATGCGTAGCGCAATCGAAGGGTCGAAAGAGCTGCCGTATATCAGTTCGCAAGAGAATATCGTTCAGCGAGCATCTCTGATCTTGACTGATGTGCATTACGTCATCGATGCCCATTTCGTCATGACGGATCAGGCAAACGCTGAGGATAATCCGGGCAAATTCTGCGACATTTTGAAGCGTCGTTTGCGTAAAGGCCAGTGTTACAGCCAGCCGTATTTTGGTTGCAGGGAGTTTCCTGCAAATGTGCGATTGCTTGAAGGGGAGATGCCGGAGAGCGCATATTCTGCTGTCGGAGAGCGTGACTTCGGAATCATGCTATTCGATATGGATTACTCCAACCATCAAGATATCACTCCTATGTTTTATCGAGCTGTCATGAGAAACGGCGTTATCGATGTTTCGGGTAGCGAGGTGTATCGATGATTATCTCCTCGTTAGCAAATTACTATGGCCGGCTGCTTGAGAACCCTGCAAGCGGCGTTGCCAAGCCTGGTTGGTGCGAGCGCCAAGTTAAGTTCATGCTTGAGCTTTCCCCTGATGGGCAACTCAAAAGCGTTATCCCTTGTGGAGACGGAAAACACGGGGCATCGAAAATCGTTCCAGAGCAGGAAAAGCGCTCATCCGGCATCAAAGCGAATTTTCTTTGCGACACATCGTCGTACCTTCTCGGTGTTGATGCCAAGGGGAAGCCGGAAAGGGCGCTTCAGTGCTTTGAGGCCTCAAAGCAACTGCATGAAGCGCTTCTATCGGGCATCGATAGCCCTGTGGCTGCCGCTATCGTGAACTACTTCGATCTATGGAATCCTGGTCAGATCCTTGATAACCCTATCCCTGGATTTACCGAGGAGATCCTCGAAGGAGGAAATCTAACGTTCTGTTTGGAAGACGGAACGTCGTGGAAAGAAGCCTGCAGCGACTTATCGATAAAAAGAGTCTGCGACGAGCGCGCGCAAAACGATGAAGGTCAGTCGGAAATGGTTTCGCTGGTTACGGGGCGAAGGGAGCCTATCGCTCGTTTGCATCCAGCCATCAAAGGTGTGGCTGGGGCGCAGTCTATGGGTGCCTCCCTTGTCGGGTTCAACTGCGAGGCGTTTGAGTCGTATGGGCATGCGAAAGAGCAGGGAAGGAATGCTCCTGTCGATGTTAAGAGCACGCAAGCTTACACAACGGCTCTGAATTACCTGCTTGCCCATCGAGAGCATCGAGGAAAGTTTGGCGACACCACTGTGGTGTTCTGGTCATCTTCTCAATCTGCTGATCAGGGAAATTGTTCGGTGTTGTCGCTTGCGTTGGGCTTCTCGATTTTTGAGAGCAAGGAGTCTGAGTCGGAGGCGACGTCCAACCTGAAGGCAGCGCTCGAAAGGTTGCAGGCGGGCAAACTGGTAGATATTGAAGGCGTTTCATTTGGTGATGAGTTTTACCTTCTTGGCCTCGCACCGAATGCCGCTCGTCTTTCGGTACGTTTCTTTCTCCGTGATTCGTTTGGCGAAGTGATGCGTCACGTTGCGGATCACTATCGGATTACCGACGTATGCCATGCTGCTTTCGATCCTCCGATTGCTACCCCATATCGTCTTCTTGACAGTCTTGAAAACCCAAATGCGAAGGATCCGGTAATCAGCTCGCAGCTTAGCGCCCCGCTGATGCGCTCGATACTGCAAGGGGCAAGGTACCCGGAGGCGTTGTTCCAGAACGCCCTACTTCGCGTTCGCGCTACGAAAACGGTTAAGCGAGAGCACGCAGCCATTATCAGGGCATATTTGATTCGAAACGCAAGAATGGAAGAGAAGGAGATCACCGTGGATGTAAACCCTTCGAACGAAAACGAGGCTTATGTACTCGGTAGGACATTTGCCGTTCTCGAGCAAATTCAGGAAGCGGCAAATGGGAAGGCGACCATAGCCGATCGCTATCTGAACGCCGCTTGCTCGACTCCTGCAACGACGTTCCCCGTTCTGTTGAAGTTGAGCGTCGCTCACTTGTCAAAGGTTTCTCGCGATACACCTGGACGTGGGGTTTATCTGGAAAAGGCTCTCGGCGAGCTTATGGAGATGCAGCAAACCTCTTTCCCCAAGCGGCTTTCGCTCATTGACCAGGGCAGCTTTCTGTTGGGCTATTACCAGCAGAAGCAGGCACGCTACAAGAAAAACGACGAGCAGGAAGCATAGCAACGCAGTTTCTAATTTGGAGGCATGATCATGAGCAACCCTATTACCAATCGCTACGATTTCGTTGTGTTCTTCGATGTTGAGAACGGCAATCCCAATGGAGATCCTGATGCCGGCAACATGCCTCGAATCGACCCTGAGACCGGATATGGCGTGGTGACGGATGTTTGCCTGAAGCGCAAAATCAGGAACTACGTGGAAACGGTTAAAGAGGGGGAGCCTGGGTTCGAGATCTATATCAAGGAAGGTGTGCCCTTGAATGTGAGCGATCGACGAGCCTATGAGGAGCTGGGCATCGATCCTAAGGAAACGAAGAAGCTGAAAAAGGACAACCCGCAGCTCGATGTCCAGCTGCGTGATTACATGTGCAAGGCGTTTTACGACATTCGCACGTTTGGCGCCGTGATGACCACCTTTGTGAAAGACAACCTCAACTGCGGTCAGGTTCGAGGCCCTGTTCAGCTTACGTTCTCCCGTAGCGTCGACCCGATAATCCCGCAGGAGGTCACCATTACGCGCGTGGCCATCACCAAGGAAGACGACGCTGCGAAAAAGGGCACCGAGATGGGTCGGAAGTATGTGGTTCCCTACGGCCTGTATCGTTGCGAAGGGTTCGTTTCCGCGAACCTGGCCCGCAAAACTACTGGTTTCTCGGAAGAAGATCTTGAGCTTCTCTGGAGCGCCATCATCAACATGTTCGAGCATGACCATTCCGCTGCTCGCGGCAAGATGGCTGTTCGCTCCCTTATCGTGTTCAAGCATGAGTCCGAACTCGGTAATGCGCCTTCGTATCAGCTGTTCGATGCTGTGAGCATTGCGAAAAAGGATGGCGTCGAGGCGCCTCGTTCGTTTAAGGATTACGAGGGCGTTGTCGTTGATGAGGACGCTATTCCCGCAGGTGTGGAAGTGATTCGCAAGCTTTAGGGGCGGATATGTATTCGGACGAAGAGTTCTTGGCGCTTTCGGGCATCCAGCATTTCGCGTTTTGCCGCAGGCAGTGGGCGCTGATTCATATCGAAAGGCGCTGGCAAGAAAACTATCTTACAGCGTCAGGGCAGATGATGCATCAGCGAGCCCATGACGAGGAGATTCGGGAGCGTCGCGGTGCATTGCTTACAGTGCGCGGGCTCTTCGTCCGGTCGTCTGAACTGGGGCTTTCAGGTGTTTGCGATATCGTTGAGTTCCATCAGGACGAACGGGGCGTTTCCTTGTTCGGAGAAGATGGTGCTTGGATACCGGTGCCCATTGAATACAAGCGAGGGAAATCGAAAAGCGGAGAATGCGATCGCTTGCAGGTATGTGCTCAGGCGATGTGCCTTGAGGAGATGCTCGGCTGCGACATAGCAAGTGGGTTTTTGTTCTACAAGCAAACGCAATCGAGGGAACCTGTTGCTTTTACGGAGGAGCTGCGGGACTCGGTGCGAAAACTGTCAGTGGAAATGCATGATCTTTTCCGTAAAGGCCACGTTCCTCGTGTGCGCAAGGGGAAGGCGTGCTCGGCTTGCTCTTTACGCGATGAGTGCCTGCCGTCTTTACAGCCGCGTTCCGCAGCTTCCTACATCGATGTGGCATTGGAGGCTTGGAAATGAAGAAGATCAAGAACACGTTGTACGTGTTTACCGAAGATGCTTACTTGACCCTCGATGGCGAAAACGTCGTCGCAAAAGTTGGCAGCGATGCCCTGGGGAGATTTCCGCTGCATACGCTTGAAGGGATCAGCTTGTTCTCGTATGCCGGCGCAAGCCCGGCTTTGATGGGCGCTTGCTGCGAGCGGGGCATAAGGCTTACGTTCTTCTCTCCGAGCGGAAGGTACCTTGCGGATGCAAGAGGCGCGTGCACGGGAAACGTACTGCTGAAGAAAGCGCAGTTTAGAGCTTCGGAAAACGAGCCTTTTTCGCTTGCTGTGGCTCGTAATTGTATTTTGGGCAAGGTGTACAACTCGCGCTGGGTTTTGGAGCGCGCGATTCGCGATCACGGTCTTCGCATGGATGTTGACGCCATGCGGGCGGCATCTGCCCGTTTGTCCGATTCCGTGGAAGCGGTTCGGGAGTGCGATTCGCTCGATTCGCTGCGAGGTATCGAGGGAGATGCCGCACAGGTCTATTATGCGGTGTTTGACCAGATGATACTTCGCAATAAGGATGATTTTCATTTCGCGGGTCGTTCCCGCCGGCCACCGCGTGATCGGGTCAATGCGATGCTGTCGTTGTTCTATTCCGCCCTGGCACGTGATTGCGCTTCTGCCCTGCTCGGGGTTGGACTGGATCCGTCGGTTGGATTCATGCACGTAGATAGACCGGGAAGGGATTCCCTAGCGCTTGACTGCATGGAGGAGCTCCGGCCGATATTCGTTGATCGGTTTGTGTTGACGGCGATCAACAATCGCGTAGTGAGCGCCGATGATTTCGATATCAGGGAAACTGGCGAAGTGCGCCTGACGGACGATGCGCGCAAGAAGCTGTTCAAGGCGTGGCAAGATAGAAAGCGCGAAACGCTGATGCATCTGTTTGTTAATGAGAAGATTCCTCGCGGATTGGTCCCTAATGTGCAGGCGCAATTGCTGGCGAAGTTTCTTCGCGGGGACCTGGATGCCTACCCGCCGTTTCTCTGGAAGTAGGGTGCTGAGATGGTTTTGATCACGTATGACATCGATACCACCGATGCGGCTGGGCGAAAGCGTCTTAGAAGGATTGCGAAAGCCTGCGTGAATTACGGTCAGCGGGTGCAGGCATCGGTTTTCGAATGCGATGTCGATGCGGCAACATTGGTTACCTTGAAAGCTGCGTTGCTTGAAATCGCCGACCCCGCAAAAGACAGCTTGCGGATTTATCACTTGGGAAGCAAGTGGCAGGGGAAGGTTGAGCATTTCGGTGCTAAGCCCAGTTATGACCCGGAAGGGTTTCTTGCTTTGTGAGGTTGCGAACCATAGGCGATCATGCTCTATGAGGGAGGTTCGCACCCCGTTATGGCGCTTTTCGCTGTTGTTTTGCGGAGTTTGTCGGCTGAATTTGCGGCGACGGTCTTTGAAAATACAACACTTTGCTGATAATAGATTGATGCTACAAAATGTAGCGGTCGCTCCCCGCAAGGGGAGCGCGGATTGAAATTGAGCCGCATTGTAGTTCACGCCATCAATGGCACGTCGCTCCCCGCAAGGGGAGCGCGGATTGAAATCATCACAGATGATGCAGTTGTTGGAGACGGTCGCCGGTCGCTCCCCGCAAGGGGAGCGCGGATTGAAATCATTCAGGTATCTCGTGAATTATCCTCAGTTGAGAGTCGCTCCCCGCAAGGGGAGCGCGGATTGAAATATCACCGGCGCTCAGGTGAGCGCCGATTGCATCGTCGCTCCCCGCAAGGGGAGCGCGGATTGAAATCTGCTCAAGGGCTTCGGCTTGCACGTCAAGCCCTGGTCGCTCCCCGCAAGGGGAGCGCGGATTGAAATAGTAAGGAGCTAGCAATTGCCGTGGTAAGCAGCGTCGCTCCCCGCAAGGGGAGCGCGGATTGAAATTTCTACGCCGATGCTGCGGGCAACGTCTCCCACAGTCGCTCCCCGCAAGGGGAGCGCGGATTGAAATCCAGTCCAGGACGGGGATACCCTGGCCGAAATAGTCGCTCCCCGCAAGGGGAGCGCGGATTGAAATTTTGATGAACTCGTCCAGGACCATCAACGTATTGTGTCGCTCCCCGCAAGGGGAGCGCGGATTGAAATTTTACTCCATACCATGCCTGCTCCTTATAAAAGGTCGCTCCCCGCAAGGGGAGCGCGGATTGAAATTGCGCTATAAGGTCAACGGTCAAGGCGTCATTGATAGTCGCTCCCCGCAAGGGGAGCGCGGATTGAAATATCTCATCTGGTAATGAAATATCTGCAATCCTACCGTCGCTCCCCGCAAGGGGAGCGCGGATTGAAATCAGTTTCTAGCTGGAATAGTTACCGTATTCCCTCGTCGCTCCCCGCAAGGGGAGCGCGGATTGAAATTGATTTGTATTTTTGGGCATCGTGCCACTACAACGGTCGCTCCCCGCAAGGGGAGCGCGGATTGAAATAGCAGAAGCTGTAGCCGACGGCTTGGATGAACCTATGTCGCTCCCCGCAAGGGGAGCGCGGATTGAAATCGATTTTACGCTCAGAGTTTGCGACTGGCACGCTCGTCGCTCCCCGCAAGGGGAGCGCGGATTGAAATACTGCGGTGGCCGGCCTGGTGGCGGACAAGGACACCGGTCGCTCCCCGCAAGGGGAGCGCGGATTGAAATGACCCTGCCACGGGGGAGCCGCTGGCCGAGAGGCCGTCGCTCCCCGCAAGGGGAGCGCGGATTGAAATAGCAGACGGTAGGCCTTCGGAACCACGGAGGACGACGTCGCTCCCCGCAAGGGGAGCGCGGATTGAAATCAAAACGGGAACGAGATGCCGTGGATGAGGGCGTGTCGCTCCCCGCAAGGGGAGCGCGGGTTGAAATCAGTGCGAGAACGTCGTCACGAGCGTCAACCAGGGTCGCTCCCCGCAAGGGGGAACGCGGATTGAAATTTGATGCCGCGTTGGATGTCGGAAATCATCGCGGAGTCGCTCCCCGCAAGGGGGAGCGCGGATTGAAATCACATCAGGAAGCTGTCGTTGGCCACTCCGGTCAGTCGCTCCCCGCATGGGGAGCGTGGGTTGAAATATTACTTGTCAATGTGAAACTGCTCCAAAGCTGCGTCGCTCCCTGGATGGGGCGACGTGCTTGGACGCGGTGAACGCTTATTGCTGCGTCTCTGAAGGGTCCGTCGCGCGTCTAAAGGTCGGCAACTACGATTTGAAAGCCAAGGACCTCCTATCTTTTAGTTGTTGCATTTGGGGGCCGAATATCGAATGCTTTCAGGTGC
>ERZ1034876.1059-NODE-1059-length-12404-cov-3.964127_pt1 | contig 12404 bp, 5 predicted proteins | sample MGYA00520698_ERZ1034876 | MGnify/ENA primary metagenome ERZ1034876 (study PRJEB33766, sample SAMN09781723) | gut metagenome | biome: gut microbiome | host: Homo sapiens | place: Madagascar | study: EMG produced TPA metagenomics assembly of the PRJNA485056 data...
ATCTCTTCTTTGCCAAGGTGCTGAACTTCATCGGGGTTCATCAAGTTGCGTTTACCATCGCCTTCACTGAGAGAATATCCCTGCATAGCGCCGCGATAACCAACGGAATTTGCTCTGGAATCGCTCACGCTCTTGGCACGAATCGTAACGATGCCGCTCTTGTCGGAGATGTACTCGGCCGTATACTTATCGTTGCACCCCAGCACAAGCATGGTGTTGCAGCAGCCAATGATGGTTTCGGCGTTTTCCTCGCCATACAACTGCGTCAACTGCGGCAAGCTCTGCAAGATAAGGGAAACTGCAATCTTGCGAGAACGAGCGGTAGCAATCGTCTTCTCGAAGTTGGGCCAGACACCGGTATTTGCCAGCTCGTCCGCAATGACGTTTACAGGGATACGACCATCGCCGCCAACGGCATCGAATGCCTCTTTCAGGTCCTTAAACAGGAAGCTCAGAAGCAGAGAAGAAAGCAGCTGCATGGATGCGTTATCGTCCGAGATAATCAGGAACAGAGCGGTCTTTTCAGCGCCAATGTCTGCCAGGCGGATGTCATCGTTACTGATAACGCGGCGAACCTTAAAGGTCATAAACAACTGCAAACGAGTGTTCAGGCCACCGACAATGTTAGGCTGTACGCGCTCGCCCATGCCTTTGAATACAGCCCAGGCAGACGCGGCGGGGTGATTCATAGGTACGCTCTTGAAGTTTTCTTCCCAAGAGTTCAGGTCATTGTGCATCAGAGCGTTGTAGATGTCGGAAATGTTGCTGGTCGGTGCGTCTTCCTCCCAAGCCAGCAGCTTCTTCTCTCCTTCTTCCTCGCCATAGAGATTCTTGGCAAGGTACTCGACAACACGGCGACGGTCCACCATCGCAGATTCAGGATTTGTAACAGCTTCGACCAGTGCCTTGCCATCTTCTTCCGAAATGAACGGCAGCTGCGTAAGAAGTTCTTTGGTGCGGCGCTCATAGATTTTGATAAGGGTCGTCTCACGCATATAGGCGCAGTAAGAAACGGCTACACGGAACAAGTTTTCTTCCGAACTCTCCCAGAACGGGTCGCCCTTGCTGTTTGCACCACCGCCTGTATTGGCAATAACGGTCTTACAGAACGCAATAACACGCTGGTCGTCAATGTTGCCCGTAATGGGGTCATAGATTTCCTGTACGCAGTCCCAGGCATTGGAAAGGTCAAGGTTGATGAGGTTGAATACCTTTACCTTATAGCCGTTTGCTTCGAGTAATTTCCGCATATCATTGTGAATTTCACCCTTCGGGTCAGTAACGACTACAGACTCACCGCGTACGATAGACTGGAACACAGCAGTACGAACATAGCCAAACGACTTGCCAGAGCCCGGAGGTCCGATAAGGATAAGGTTGCGGTTGCCAGTCGGTTCATACGGCAAAGCAATGACTTCTTCGCCATCGGTCGTAAACTGACCAAGAATTGTACCCGTCACATCTTCAACAGGGCCAACCTCATAAACCTTTTTGGCTTCGTCCTCTGACATCCACTCTGCTGTTCCGTAAGTACCAGCATTGGAGGTAATCATGCCACGGTCATCAACTTCTTTTGCCGAGTTGAGGTCCGTATTTTTCCGAGAAAGAAGCACGATGACAAATGTAATGGCAGCAGTGAAAATCAAAGTCGAGATAATGCCATATCCGGTTGTAATGCTAAGAAACAGCTTACGGAAAAATCCCGCATCCCATTCTCCGGCAAATACCGCCGCAATGAATCCCGCCGGGATAAGAGAAACAACAAACGAGCAGCAGAACAAGATGACCAGTTTCTCCTCTTTAGAAAGAAGAGAGAACTTCACCTTCAGTTCGTTCCATTTGGTCACGATGCGCTCACCTCACTTTCTGAATCAGATGCCGTACTATCGACATCAGGTAAATCGTTCAAATCAATTTCGATTTCTTCGACATCCTGCTCCTGAAGCAGAATGTTTTCTTCTTTCGTGTCGTCGAGAGAATCAGTAACTACGCTCAGGACATTGTCGCCATACCAGAAATCCCAGCCAAGGATACGGGCAATGTCTTCGACAGGCATCACAACATCACTGGTGGTAGCGAGCGAGAACGTATCAGTCCAAATCTCAGGCGGTTTTTTGCTGGTAAACACAAAGGTGTTGTTTGTATTGTCAATCTGGTAATACTCACTGGCGTTATGGAGAATGCCTTTGACTGGGATATAGATGCGCTCACCGTATGTGATAGGAACAATAAGCAGATGCTCTACATCGTCATACTGTGTATTGGAATCATAGGCCTCTGCCAGCGCACGGAGAGAAACACACAGGCGACCGTCGCTGTTGATGGTATAGTTGAGTTTGGGCACCAGAGAACCATTCAGGATGACGCTTTTAATAGGCGCATCCATCTCGCCAGTCAAAATAGCCTGACCGTTCTTGCGGTTCTTGAGAGCTTGTTCGTACTCCTCTTTCGAATGGTAAACGTAAAGGCGCTCGCATGTTCCCTCTTTGCGAAGCTGCGAGAAATCAGAAGGATACTGGATTTCGTCGCTGTAGTTGTCAAGGTCAAATACTTCCTCGCCGGAAACAATGCACTTCTGGTCCGTATCAGAAAGCGTAGATGAAGATGTTGTTCCATTACTATTAGTGGCATCTTCAATATAATTGCCGTTTTCGTCAATGTAGCCGGAACTTGTATCGGTTGATGTTGTCGTATCGGTAATAACTTCTTCTGTACTGGAGGAGTCATCTACCGTAGCTTCAGGCATCTCACCAATGCCTAAGCCTGTCTTACGCACATAGACTGTATGACCAGAGAAGATTTTCAGACCCGCTCCGTTTGCATCCGTATACGGAACAAGGTTCTTGGCGGCAACGGTTTCCGCCTTGACCTGATAGCGGTAAGTACCATCCAGGTTCTTTTCTTCCATATAGCCGTTCGATGCGCAGTTGTTTGGCTCAGCAGGTTCAATCTTCGTGAGAACCAGCTTTCCGTTTTGAATTTTGTTGCCGCCTGATGTGTCAACGTCACCGTAAATGTTCGGATTTGCAGACGGTTCAGGCGTGCTTTCAATGGCCGGTGTCGGAATAGGCGTAGTGTCCGATACGCTGCCATCATCTTTCTTTTTGCACCCTGCAAGGCATGTACATAGCGTAGTTGCCGTGAGACATACCGCGAGTGCCTTTTTCAAGAAACATTTCATACACTAAAAATCCCCACTCATTGCGAGTGGGGCTCCTTTCATTGCTGTTTAATTGCCGAGATAAGATTCTGGGTCAACTTGCTCAAAGCCAATATACTGTTCAAGATGCAGATGCTCACCAGTACCGCCATGAGAACTAACGCAGTAGCCGCTCCATCCGGTCCGTCCAATTACCGCGCCAGCTGGAATTGTATCTCCGACATGCCATGAAATACCAGGCGTTAGATGCTGATACAGAACAAATACACCCTTTTGCCCTCCTACGCTCCCCTGTTCGCCATAGTAGACAAACACGAAATTGCCACGAGAAGCTTGACCGCTCGTTTGAAGGGCACCATTTGCATAACCATCTTGAATGCCAACGATAATGCCTTGGGATGGTGCAATCAAAGAGTATTGTACTGACGGAACCAGAATGTCGGTGCCATTATGAGCAACGCCATTGCGAATCTGACCAAGAGGAGAGTTGACGCGGGATTTCCAGCCGGACCAAGGGCCACCTACCGGAGAAGGTGCAACGAACAATGAATCTGCGGAATGTGTGGCGTAGAACTGCTGAATCAACGTGCGGATTGCAGGACTGGTCACGACCGTTCCGGTTGCACCGTTTTCAGGATAGTTTTCATCAATTACCAAATCGGAGTTGTAATCGAATTCGGCTTCACGAGCATGATAAAGTTCACGCAGCTGAGCAACCTGTTCGTCAAACAGCTCTTCATCCGAAATATCTTTATCATTGGCCTTATCGTTAGTAATTCCAAAGCGGTCAAGAATGTACTGCTTGGCACCTTCTTTAGGCGAATACTTGTACGACACCGTGATGTTTGCTGCCGTATACTCTTCGGGTACTGTTTCTGAATATGGTTCTTTGATGATTGTAGTACGAGGATTCCCCTTGGCGTCATATAACTGATTCCCGTTTTCATCGGTAACAGGAACTTCCTTATCGCGAGTACCACTGCGAGTGACCATTCTGGTTTTCTTTTCTGTCGTATAAGTGGATTTCAGCGTAACTTTCCAAAGATTGGACTTTTCCAATGCTTTAGCGGCATCAATCATTTCCTTTACACGGAAGTGAATGCCATCTTCGTTTCTTGCGGTATAGCTGTCACCGGCAATGATGTAGAATGTCCAGTTCAGGTAGTTTTTGCCTTCGTAGATTTCAGGGTCAACGCTGTACGTTACATCGCTTGAAGCAATACCTTCATTTGCTGCACGCTGTTGCAGTTGCTCCAAACGGTTATTTGCGGCCACACGAGCCTTAGCGTCAAAAGCCTCATACTCGTCTTTGAAATAGTTATTTAGAACAGCAACAATCACATTTGATGTGCCAATGTAACCGGTAAAGACATCGTCGTTTGCAATCGCCAAGTCATCCTTGTAGGCTTCCATCTTCGTGCCGCTTTTACCAGTGGTGATAAGCGTCAAGAAGTCATCAATTGAATTGCTCAAACGAGCCTTATAGTCTTCCCAGCCCAGAACGACACTGTCAACAGACTGTCCGATAGCCGATTGCGTGGCCTCTGCAATATTACCAGGCAATGAAAGAACAAAAACTGCACATCCAACGATAGCCATAAGCGGAATCGACAAAATGACGATGCCAACAAGCAAGACCTTCAAGGCTGTCATCGGGTTTTCAATAGCAGTCTTCGCAGCTCTGGCAACATTACCAGAGGCAAGCTGTCCAGCAGCTTTTGCAACTGCTTTGGCATCTTTCTTGCCTTGTTGATACGCCTTGTATCCTGTGGAAGCCGCACTCATTGCCTTTTTTGCATCATTTACAGCTTCATTGCCCAAGTTGTCAGTGCTATTACCGCTTCCAAATCCTGCCATCACATCACTCCCTTGCGAACATATTTCAGAGTCACTCTCAGCTATACTGCTTTTCAGTACATTACCGTCTTGCACCAACGTGGAGGTGGTGACCATTGCAAGACACTGGCAACCATTACTGATTGCCAGAAGGGAGTTATCCCTTATCTTTTGGTTTTGAAGCCATCCATATTTTTCAGCGGATTATCACGTTTCTTTGCCGTATCGCTTTTGCGCTGTGCGCGGTGTTTTCCGCCACGGCTTGTCGAGGTTGTACGACGTCCTTCAGTCAGTCGTGCGTCATCCGTGTACGCTTTCGGATTCCTTTCACGCTTGAAGCGTTCGCGTTCCGGTTGATTCTGAGGCTTATCCGAACGGCGAGAGCCACGGCCCTGATTTGCACTTTGGCTGATGTCGCGGAAATCTACTGCTTCTCGAACCTCTTTTGCAACAGAATCGAAGCCCTCAGGTTGATAGCTTCTTGTCTGTGCGTTCCACTTGGCAGTGCGTTCAAAGGTAAACGTATTAGCACTGTAATCTGTCACGGGATTGCCTTCTGCATCCTGTTTCAGCGTTGCACGCCATACGGTTTTACCTGTATCTTCGTCAAGGCCCTCACGCGTCAACTGGAATACGCCTGCGGATGCAGAACGAATCGTGCCATTGGTGTCGCTGAGTTTGTTGACGCTGGTATTGGAAAGTACAATGCCTTGAGGAACGGACGGAATGGATACCGTTTCAGCTTGTTCACTACTCTGCTGCGTTACGGCTTCAGCCTGAACTTGACTTGCTGCTTCGCCGACGTCTTGTTTTGCATCAGGTACAGCCGTCGTTTCAGTAACTGTACCAGCAGTGGCGTCAGGTTCGTCAGTGGGGTTACTCTGCGTTCCAGATTCTACAGCGGGAGACTCGTTGCTATCCGTTGTGGATTTGGTTTCGCTTTCCTTAAACGAATTGCCTGTACCTTCTCCGTAGAATCCAGCGCCATCCGCAATCGGAGCATCATCTGCTTCAAAGGTGGCGGTGTCTACGTCATCAGCATCTTCGTTATAAGATGCGTTATCAGAGTGCTTATCCGTAACACTGCTGGCATCGTGAACCGTCTCGTCATTATCGCCGTCATCTGAAGAACTATGGGGCGTATATGCAAAATCGGGTTCATCACCACCATCGTTGACGCTATCACTGGAAGATGCGGCCACATTGGAATCGTTCACAGGACTTGTTGCAGCCATACCATCATCAGAGGCACCCTCAGAACCAACACTATTGGCAACCCCAGTGTTCGTCGGCTCATAAACAGAATCATCGGAAGTGGAGTCACCTACTGTATCAGCTACAGTGTCAGTAGTGTCAGAGCTGTTGCTGGATGTTTCACTCGTCAAGGCGGAGCTATCAAGCTCGTGTGTTTCTGTAGCAATGGGAGCTCCAGATTCTTCTGTAGCGTTCTGTACAGTTGTACTATCCGAGTTCTGCGCCGAGCTTCCACCGTCAGCGGAAGCGGTATCAGACTCATCGCTCACCATCGTTGTATCACTTGCTGCGTCAGAGCTTTCGGTGACATTGCCAACATCAGAATCTGTAGGAGTAGTTTCGAGGGTAACGGCAGCGCTACTGTCTGTGGGAGCCGTAGCATCCACAACAGCCTGAGCGGTTTGACCAGTAGTTTCGGGTGCCGCATCAACGGTTGTAGGCGCAACACCTTCGCCGCTCATATACGGCGTACCATCACTTGCAGGCATAGCATTTGCCGTACCGGCTGTATCGGGCTCATGTGCTTCGGAAGCCGTTTGAGCCACCGGTGCAGCATTTGTGACATCAGCATCGGATGTGCTACCGGCGTTAACGGGAGCCTCACTCGTGGCGGGTGCGGTAGAACCAACTCCACTATTTTCAGCGCTCTGCATTGCCGGTGCTGCAGCCGTAGGAGTATCAGACACAGAAGTCTGGGTGCTCTGCCCTTCAATCGTCTGAGTGGTTGCATTCAAGCCATGAGCAGAAGCATTCGCAGAAGGAGTTTCAGAGCCAACAGCAGATACTGTCGGTGCAGGAGTCTGGCCGACATTGGTGGAACTATCGGGGATGTTCTGAACGGAACCTTGCGTTGCGGTACTCGGAGCGGCGGTAGCTGCAGGACCGGGTACAGTTCCTGCTTCAGCTTGCGGCTGAGAGCTTAAAGGCACAGCTTGTGTCGTGCCAGTAGGAGTTGCCTGTGTCGTAGTTGCCGAAACGGGTTCCGCGCCAGGTGCTTGCCGAGCGGCCCCTTCGCCAGCAGAAGACGAAATCGTATTGGTGGTCTTCTGAGGATTGGAAGCTGTAGCGCCATTGGTTGATGTACCGGTTGTCGGCGCAGAATCCATAGTCATAGGACTTGCAGCGGAAGCTGTAACAGGATTCTGCTGCGGGGTCATATCGGAAGAATCAACCGCTGCACCATCAGGCCGCTTTGCAGATACGCTCACGGCAGGTTGACTTGCTTCGTTTGCAATCGGTGCAGTCCCCTGCCCTTGAATTGTCTCGGGCCCAATTTCGTTCTGTGCTGCGCCAGCTTCAGCCTGTACGCCAGCCATCGGAGCTTGGGGAACATCACCCTGAGTATCAGGCTTGGATTGAACCTCAGCGGCAGCCTGTTCAGTAGCGGGAATGTTTGCGTCTTGCGGTTCGCTCGAAGCGGAATCTGCGGCATTTACGGTAGGTGCGCTACCAGCTTCACCTGTTGTAGCGTCAATCGGTTCCACTGTAGGATTATCTTCCACATTAGGCGTAGTATCACCATCCAGAGGTTGCGTAGCATCAATCGGGGCAGGTGCTTCGACAGATTGCTCTATACCAACTGTATCAGGTACTTCTTGTTCGGCGTTAGGTTTCGTTGTCGCCTCAATAGGAGATTCATCTCCGACAACTGCGGAGTTGTCAAGCGCCTCACCTGTAGGAGCGCCGTTAGGAATTTCGGGTACGCTGGTGCTTTCCAAAGGAGCTTCGGCATCGACAGGTGCGGGCTCTTTGTCAGGCTTTTTATCAACTGCCGTAGCATCTGCACTTTGAGCAGTCGGTTGTCCGGCGTTTGTACCTTCTTCACCTTGCGCATCCTGCTTTGCGGTAGGCACACTCTCAGGCTGCTCGTTTTGAACAGGATAAGACTCGGCCGTTGCAGAAGGTGTAGGTGCTGCAGTTGCGGGATTCGAGATTGCGCCAGCAGTAATATCCGGGTTCTTGTCACCAAGAATTTTTGGATGAGTAATTTCAAACTGGAGAGCGCCTTGCGGCACAGCAGGATTACTACCGTCGGCCAAACTCATAGAGGTAATATGTCCGCCCTTTTCAAGTGCTTCTGCAAACGGAGCAAGGCCAGGATTCTGTTCTTTGTTCTCCATGATATAATCTTCCATCGCCTTTTTGGCGTTGTCGGAATTATAGTCAACAGCAGCTTCGGAATCCATCATGTTGGCAATACGGTCTTCGTCCGTCATGCCAATCTTATTAGTGAAATCTCTTTGCTCAGCTCTGTCCTGCATCCGCTTGTCTTCGGCTGCATAGTAAGTCTGACGGTTTAAATCATCCATTATGGAATCGTTTGTGTCCTGATTTTCGGTAAAGAAAGCGGCGGCTGAAGCGGCATACCCGTCTTTCTTATGCTGCGCGTCATCATCCCAATCAGCATCAACTGTAAAGACCTGCGAAGCATCTGCGCCAGGAGCAATGTCGCTGATTTTGTTGCCATCAGCGTCTGTAAGCTGTGTGGCTTTCCAGACATTTTCACCCAAGTCATTCTTGCCCTGAGCTTCCAGTTTGAACGTGCCTTTTTCGTTGGAAATGATTGCGGACTTGCCGCCGTTGCCAACCCTCATCGTAGATGTAGGCGTTTCATCAGGCGTCAGCCCCAGACCATCACCTGTATTGGTAGCCTTGATTTCACGAGAAGATGCCACACGACCACGGTCATCACGCTTGACGGCGGTTGCGTGAAGCGAACCATCCTCGCCAATTTTGACTCCCTCGACTTGTTCATCGTTGTTAAGAACGCCTTCGGTTTTGAGTACGTTCTCCATCGCTTTCTTATGCGCATCATCGTCATAAGAAGCCGGATTGATAGTGCCTTGTCTCAAATCATTCCTGCGTTCTACGTCAGATTTATCAAAATCAGATTCTGCACGGACAATGTCTTCTTCGGTAAGCGGCGGTTTCCCGCCTTCGGAACTTTTATTGCCAAACAAGGTATCCAGCGCACCTTTACTATAGCCAAGCGCGTCACCAAAGTGTTTGCCAATACCCGTGAGTTGATTCAATACACCATTAGCTTCGCTAAGCGGGTCAATGCCATTCATGCTGGTGACTTTTAGACCTGCATTAGCCATCATGTCATCGAGCTGTTGTGCAATTTTCAGGAACGCATACGTAATAAGTGCCCAGGTGACAAGTTCCGTGCTGGAACCACCAATCATACCATTGTTCAGAGCAGTTCTTGCAATACCTACGACCCAGATGTTCAGAACCAGCAGTACACACTGTGACCAGAACATTTTGAGCCAGTTCACCGCAGTCTGTTTTGTCTGTTCGGTGGTAGCTGTTGCAAACGCGAGGGGTGACAAGTTGATAGTTACAATACAAATGATGTAGCGTTGGGCACATTCAAGAATCAATTTAATAAGGTTCCACCAAATCAAGAGCAGCATTGCCAGAACAACAAGCAACGTGCCAAGTGCGGAGAGGTCAAATGCTGAAATGCCATCGCCAAGTGAGATGATGTCATTTGCTTTCCCTTCAAATGTGAAGGACATACCACCTGCGCTCTGCATACCATCAACAAGTGCTTCAGAAAGTGGCGCGATGATTTCGTTGAATAGCAAGCTCAAGAGGTTCTTACCGGCAATCGTAAGAACGATGCCAAACATACCATTCCAAATCAACTTTGGAATACTTTCTAAGCGCTCATCGTTTGCAAGAGCGATAAGATAAGAAATGATATGGCAGCAAAGCAAAACGCCAGCAATTGTATAGGCAATGATGCTGAGTGCAGAGCTGAAAAAGTTTCCAACGCCGTTAGGGTCGGAATTGTTCAGTCCTGGAATATACGCTTCGATTTCTTGTGTGGTCATCGAAGTAATAGCAAGCAATGGCGTGACAATAATATCAGCAGCATTGAGAAGCATTTTTGCAATCGCTGTCACGATAATGCCAAGAAAAAGCGCCACAATATCTGTAGTTGCAGCAAATGCCACACATGTTGTAAGTCCGCACGCAAGTGTCACAGCCAGCAATGCTCGTTTTACTGTGGCTTTATATCGGATTTGTTCCGTAAGAGAGTTTATTGGACTCACCTTCCTTCAAAAAGAAAGGACCCGCCCGAAATCCGTCGGGTGGGTCCTTCGAGCCAAAGACTTTTACTCGTTAGCCGAGTTCGGTATTGACCTGCGTGCCAAGTTCATTGGCAACCTTCATCAGGCCGGGCACAGCAGCCGCGACGATGACGATGATAGCGGTCGTGATGAGGCGCTTCTTATACATCTGGACGTCTTTGGGGTCGCTGCTCAGCAGCATACGAACCAGGAAGTACAGGAAGACTGCGATACCGATAGGAACGACGATACCGGTCAGGCCTTTAGAGATAGCGTTAGCGACAGAGTTACCAACATTGAACACCTTGTTGATGGCAGACGTGACGTCAGCATAAGCAAAGACGGTGCTCATCATGGCAGCAGCACTCATTGCGCAGGCAGTGCTCATCGCCATCTTGAGCGTCTGAACAGGATTGCGTTTCTTCAGAGTAATCTCGTTCATGTCACTATTCCTCCTTTCCTAAAAAATATAGCTATATTTTTCGTATCGTCTTTGGAATCGGGTCTTTTGCATCCCAACCCATTAACTCTACAATACCCATTGTACTCACTTCGTATCTTATAGCAACGAGATTACTTTCGTTTATTTCAACGTCAATTCGTACAAACAAAAAGAGCGGAGTCCTCATGTAGAGGAACTCCGCTCAAATCATTTTGCTTGAACTTTTTTGAGAATACGGGGGCCGAGGAGCGACTTACGTCCTTGAGTTCTGGTAGTGCGAACTGCCTTTTTCAAGGCTTCCTCATCCCCAATCAGAATTAGCTTCTTCTTTGCACGAGTAATGCCGGTATAGTATACAGGCTTCGTCAGCATCGGGCCGTAAGAAGAGCTGACAGGAATAATGCAACACGGAAATTCAGAGCCCTGAGAACTATGGATGGTTACGGCATACGCCAGCTCAATGTCCTTGACATCGTTACTGTCATACACCAGAACATCCTCCTTCGAATCGAAAATGATTTCGACACGAGTCTCGTTATCTACCTTATTGATAGAAATAATCGTTCCCAGGTCGCCATTGATTACTTGGTCTGTGTTTCTTCTCTGAATGATTCGGTCACCAACCATAAAGGTCTGATGATTCACTTCCAGAAAAGGCTTTGTATCCGTTTTCGGATTGACCACAGACTGAATCACTGCATTAACACGGTTCTTGCAAAGGTAACCAGTGGCCGTACCTTTATCAAAATGAGTGGGAGTCAAAATGATTGTCCCCTTCACGCCATACTTGGCAACGCCCTTCTGGTACTCCTCTACCACGCGAGACAGGATTTGGTCTGCTTCTGTTTTCTGGTCAGGATTCGTAACAGAGATAAAGTTGAATTCATCATCAAACTTCAAATTTCTGGTCATGCCAGAATACGCCCTGTTCTCACGAATCTTGATGGAAGCATCAGTGATAGTAGAGGTGCTGCCCTGCCGGTAGTTGACATCCAGACGAACGGTCTTGATGACACCGCACTGAATCAGGTCTCTTAGCACATCGCCGCGCGAAACGGGTGCCAGCTGGTCTGTGTCGCCAAGCAGCACAATTCGAGTGGATGGGCTGTTCAGAACAGCATCAATAGCAAAAGCAAAAAGATGCTCACCTACCATACTCATCTCGTCGATGCCAACAAAGCCACAGATTCTACATTCGCTCTGTGCTACAAACCCGCTGTTGTTATCCGCCGGGACAAGGCAGCAGGCTTTGTGAATCGTAGCTGAATTGGTCTTCGTACTTTCTGCCATACGCTTTGCAGCAAGGCCTGTCGGTGCCATCAGCAGAATGTGCTCACTCGGCCAAACCTTGTGATACACGTCCATGATAGCTCGAAGACAAGTCGTTTTACCAGTACCGGGACCACCGGTTACGATAGAAATTCGGTACTTTAGGTTGCGAACTGCTTCCGCCTGGCGTGGAGAAAGAATCATGGAGTTCTCCTGCTGCCATTCAATAAACGCCTTTTCGATTTCGGCTTCTTTGGACGGTTTTACACAGGCCAGTTCGGCAATCTTGGCAGCCATTTTGCGCTCAGTAAGAAAGTCGCTTTTGTCGTAGTAGTATTTTCCTTGCTTGACAATGTCATAG
>ERZ1034876.1060-NODE-1060-length-12403-cov-6.966310_pt1 | contig 12403 bp, 9 predicted proteins | sample MGYA00520698_ERZ1034876 | MGnify/ENA primary metagenome ERZ1034876 (study PRJEB33766, sample SAMN09781723) | gut metagenome | biome: gut microbiome | host: Homo sapiens | place: Madagascar | study: EMG produced TPA metagenomics assembly of the PRJNA485056 data...
TTCGCCGGCGTGCGCGATACCGACGAAACAGGCGCGCCGAAGCTGTTGCGCGGCGATTTGGCTCGTGTCATAGGCGCGCAAGAGGAAGAACGGCGGCGCATTTCGCGCGAGCTGCACGATGGCGTGGCACAGGAGCTTCTGACCGTCACGTTCACGTTGCAACGCCTTACGGACCACGTCGACGCAGAAGGCGCTGACATCCTGGAAGAGGCACGCAGCGGCATCAACGGCGTGCTCGATGAGCTGCACAACATTTCCGTGATGCTGCGCCCCAGCTCGCTTGATCATTTGGGGTTCGTGCCCGCTTTGCGCAGCCAAGCCTTGCTGCTAGAGAAAACCTATGGCTCCGCCATCCGCTTCGAAGGCCAGCTCTCCCTGCCCCGCTTCGATCGCGCATTGGAAACGCAAGCCTATCGTATTTGCCAGGAAGCCATGACGAACGCCTGCAAGTACTCCGGATCGGATGCCGTGACCGTAAGCGTTGAGGCTGCCGGCAACTGGCTTCACATCAGCATAGTCGATGAAGGCTGCGGCTTTGACGTGGCGCATCCCGCCATCAAGGGCAGCGGCTGCGGGTTGCTCGGCATGCAAGAGCGCGCCAACCAGGTAGGCGCCACGCTTTCCATCGAATCAAACGAGCACGGCACGCGCGTCACCTTGGTCACGCCCATGCGTTCGACGGAGGAGGGCGATGCGCGATGATCAGCGTAGTGCTCGCCGATGACCATGTAGTGGTACGTACCGGCATAAAAATGCTGCTCGACGCCGATCCCGATATCGAGGTTGTGGCCGAAGCCGCCGAGGGAACGGAGGCATATTCCCTGGTAGCCCGCTACAAACCCGACGTGCTGCTGTTGGATATATCCATGCCGCCCGGGCAAAGCGGGCTTATCGCGTGCGAAAAGACGGCAAAGGATTTCCCAGATACCAAAGTGGTTATCCTCACCATGTTCGCAGAACCGGAATACCTGCTGTACACGCTGCGAGGCGGGGCGGCAGGATACGTGCTGAAGAACTCCACGCCTGAGCAACTGCGCCAGGCCGTGCACGACGTTGCCAACGGCGGCAGCTATATCCACCCGACCATGGTCGAGCTGTTGGCAAAACACGCAACGAGCGGCTCAAGCGACCCATCAATCCAACAACTGTCCAGCCGTGAACTGGAGATCTTGCAACTGATAGCCCGCGGACACACCAACAAGGAGATCAGCAAGATGATGTTCCTGTCCGTGAAAACCGTCGAGGCGCACCGTAGCAAGATATATAAGAAGCTTCACCTGAAAACACGCGCCGATGCCGTCGATTACGCGCTACGCCATAAGCTGCTCGACCTATAACGCACCACACGACGCGGCTTTGCCGCAAATAGCCGGGGGTAAAGCGTATCCTCGCACCTTGCCCCCCGAGAAGTGCCGCGATATCGCCATGGCGGGCGACGTGGTGATGATCAACCTGCAGCAACGCGAGAAACCGAGCACCTGAGCGCCCTCGCGCAGCTACGCCCCATCGAACGATAGCGCAGCGCCGATCAGGCGTGCTTGCCAGCAGCGAGCTCTTCGACCGGAGCGTCCGCGTTGCTTTGCAGCCCATCGATGCCGATCAGGTCGAACAGCTCCTCACGCGAATGGATATCGAACTTCTGATACACATGGCGCACATGCGCTTTCGCGGTACCGTTAGCGATGAACAGCTCGTGCTCGATCTGCCCAACGGTTTTGCGTTGCGCCAGAAGCATGAGCACCTCGGTCTCACGCGACGTCAACCCGAACCGCTTCGCTAAAAGCTCGCAGCGATCCACGATCTCCTGCTTGCGCACGGCCTGGCCATCAGCCCCTGAACCATCGAAAAACGACGCTCCCCATTTATTGGACAGCTCCTTTTGAGATAGCAGCACGAACGTCCCCATGATCACGGCGACGATAGCTATGCCGATGGCGATGGTGGTGCCGCGCACACCGCCGACATCGATCATCGACCCGTATTCGTATACGCACCGGCCAAGAAACATGAACACCAGGCGAAGGCTGCGCTCCAAACCGAACAGCCATATCGCCGACACGCCGTAGCGATAGCACAGGTTCGAGCACAACACCATGATCAGGATGGTAAACGCGGTGTAGCCACCTGCCACGCAATACCCGCCGAACACGTCGTCGGCAAAACCGAACACGGAAATGGAGAACAGCGCAACCACCGTCAACGGCAACGCGATGCGGCAAAGCACGTTGAAATCGAATTTGTCGCGTTGCACCAGCACGCCGATGACCACGAGCACTGCCACGATGAACGTTCCCGGCGATGAATGCGGCCCGAACGCGCCACGGTACGCACTCGATTCGATGATGCCGTACGAAAACGCGAAGAAGCCCATGAGCAACATGATCTTCCACGGCACGGAGACGCTCACCCACGTTTTCTGCGGCCGTTCGCCTTCGGGCAGCAACCCGAAAGCGCGTCGAGCGCACAACAGAGCCGCTACGGGAAGCAACGCCGTCATCGCAAACAACCACGGCATCTTAAAGCCCATGTACACATACACGATCAGCGCACCGAACACCAGGGATGACGCGTAATACAGCGTTACGCGGATAGGATTCAAACATCCATACAATTCGCTGAAGATCAAGATGATCAAGCCCAGGCCAAGACCGCCGAGGACCGAACTCGCAAAGCAAAGCTCCAGCGCGATCGACGGCATGAAACTCGACGCGAACAGGAGCACGGTTGACAGTAGCATGAAACTGCCGCAAAGGATATATACCCGGGCTCTGTTGAACAGCGGGCCGATTCTACGCGCAAGCGCCACACATGCCAGCATTTCGATGATGGCGGTGAGATCGAAGATGTCGCGCATGGAAACGGAAAAAGCCTGGAAGCCGACGAACGACCCCACAAAGGTGATCTCTATCCAGGCGCGGTACACGCCCAACCCTAGAAACGCCAACGGGATGGGCACCAGCACATCCCGCAAAGGACGGTGCGCCTTCTTCTCCTGCGCCTGATCGCCGCTTGATGGCTTCGCCGGCGCCACATTCTGCGCCGCTACATTCGAACTGTGCAAAACGCTCCCCCATCACCTAGTGCAATTGGGGTTATGCATCCATATAACCCCCTCTCCCTTCCCTCATTTTATACGACTGTTTAAGCGCAAAGCTAATGCACTCAGAAACGGCCGCGCGAGTATTGCCTGTTCAAGAGCGGGTTATTTCAAGGGGTTATGAAAATAGTCCCCTTGATTTCCCAAGAGGCTGATGAATCGACGTGTTTGTGAAGATATTGTGCAGGGCACAGCAACGAGTTTTGGAGGGCGAAGGGATCGTTGCTCTGCCCCGTCGAGCATGCAAGCGAAATGCGGGGCTCGCATACCGAAAGGAGTTACTCATGTCCAAGGAAATGTCGCGTCGCGATCTGCTCAAGATGAGCGGGCTGGCGGCAGCAGGCGTCGCGGGAGCATCGCTTCTGGGCGGCTGCGCACCGAAAGCGGCATCGAGCGCATCCGATTCAGGCAAGGCAGCAAACGGCGACAAGACCGCCGCAACCACCGCGGCAGGCCACGAGCGCGCAGGGCTTCCGAGCTTCCTGAGCGCACCCGAGCCGATTAAGGACGTGAAAACCACGAAGGATTACGACGTCGTGATCGTAGGCGCTGGTGCTGCAGGCATCCCCGCCGCCATCACCGCCAAGGAAGCGGGCGCGAGCGTCGCCGTCATCCAGAAGGAAAGCACCGCCATCTCGCAAGGCAACACCGCAACGGGCATCCTGCTCGACAAGTCCGACCCCGCCGGCGTCGAGGCCGTGGTGTCGAAGCTGATTTCCGAGCATGATTACCGCGCTAAGCGCGAACAGGTGGAGCTGTGGGCGAAGAACTCCGGCGAGGCCATCACATGGCTGTTCAACCTGGCACAGCAATGCGGCGCGCAGGTCTCCGACACCACGAAGAAGTGGACGTCAGGCATTGCAAAGGTCAACGACTACGAGATGAACTACTTGTCCATCGACTTTGGCCCGAAGCCCTACAACACTGGCGAAGGCATGAAGGCGTTGGCAGAGTATGCGGAAAAGCAGGGTGTCGACTTCTTCTATTCCACCGAGGCGAAACAGCTCGTGGGCGACGCATCGGGCATCACGGGCGTTATCGCCAAGGGCGCCGAGGGCAACATTCAATTCAACGCGAAAAAGGGCGTTATCCTGGCTGCCGGCGATTACCAAAACGACGACGAGATGGTGAACTACTATCTTCCGGACCTGAAGCACCTCGGCCGCAAGCAGACGAACAAGACCGGCGACGGACACAAGATGGCCATTTGGGCCGGCGGCGCGATGGAGGACCTCGGTCACACGAAGATGCTCCATGACTTCGACGCCGGTCCAGGCTCCATGTGCGATATGCCGTTTTTGGCTGTGAAGATGGACGGCACGCGCTTCTGCGATGAGACCTGCGGCATGTCGCTTATGAACAACTTCCTGCGCAGCGACGCCGATCAGGGCAACTATTGCCAGATCTTCGACAACAACTACACCGAGACGGCTGCAAGCTGGCCGGGCAAGCTGTTCGACCAGGAGGCCATCAAGGCGTACATGCCTGAAGAGCCCGGCGAGAAAAAGGGCGTTTTCGAGGGGCAGATCGCAACGTTTAAGGCAGATACCCTTGACGAGCTTGCCAAGAAGCTGGGCATCACCGACGCGGCCGCGTTCAAGAAGGCCGTCGAGCGCTACAACGAGCTGGTTGCGAAGGGCAGCGACGAGGACTTCGGCAAGCAGGCTAAGTGGCTCACGCCCATCGACACCCCGCCGTTCTACGGTATCCATCGCCATGTGCGCGTATCGGCCATCGTGTCCGGCGTGAACGTCGACAAGCACATGCAGGTGCTCAAGGACGGTACCGAGGAGCCGATTCCCGGTCTGTTCGCCATCGGCAACGTTGCCGGTAACTTCTTCGCCGGCGTTGACTACACCATGTGGATGCCGGGCTTGTCCCTTGGCCGTGCCCACACGCAGGGCTATGTGATCGGCAAGTACGTGGCCGAACTGTAAAACCCATGACCTTCGGATAGGCGTTTCGTAGCGTTCGTTCACGCTCAAACATCTCCGAACGGATCATTCCCCCTTAGCTGAGCGCCCTCCATCTCCCTCCGGGCGCTCAGCGTCTTGATTGAACCGAAACTAAAGGAGCACACCATGGAAACGCCGACGAACGGCGCAGACGCGCGCAGCAAGAAGAACCAGAAACCGCTGATCGCGGGTATCGTCGTTGCAGTTGTGGTGCTGGCGGGCATCGGTTTTTGGACATGGCACAACACGCCGGGTTTTTGCGGCGTGTGCCACACGCCCATGAGCACGTACGTTGCAACGTACGAAGCGCAACCTAACGCGCAAGCGACGGACAAATGGGGCAACGACGTAACGAATTCGAACGCCATGTTGGTGGTCACGCATAAAGAAGCCGGCGTAGAATGCCTGTCGTGCCACGTCCCGAGCATCAATCAGCAAATCGGCGAGGTGACCGAGACTATCACGGGCGATTATTACTACCCGCTTTCTGAAGTCAGCATTTCCGCTTTGCAAGAGAATTCCGGGCAGAACTCAAGCGACGAGGCCGCCTTCTGCCTGAAAAGCGGCTGCCATGTCGATGCGAGCGGCACCGAGATATCCACGCGCGAGGACTTGATGAAGGCTACTGCGGACAAAGCATTCAACCCGCATAGCAACCATCACGGCGAAGCAAACTGCAGCGATTGCCATAAATCGCATCGTGCATCGGTGATGCAGTGCACGCAGTGCCACAACGACGCCGCGGCAAGCATGCCGGAAGGCTGGGTGGATTACAAGACCGGAAAGCAGATCGCAGAATCCGCCGTCAAGTAAAGCCACCGCCAAGCACGACGCGCATGGTTGAGAACGACCAGTGAGCCAAAATGTTGCGAAGACAGCGTGGCTCATCGCGAAACGAAGGGAGCTCCCATATGGGAGCTCCCTTCGTTTCCCAGGAACATCCTGCGCTGGCCGTGGAAAAGAGAACTTGCACCTGTTGAAAGAAATAGAGAGTTCCCTTATCAGGAACTCTCTTCGCATTTCATGCTCTCGCTCAAGACGGAACCCCGTCGTTTCACAGGTGCACTCTGTGCACATCTGACGAAAAAGGGAGTTCCCGCATGCGGGAACTCCCTTCATGAAGCTAATAATGCGCCAACGCTAGCCTACTGGGCCTTCTTGGCCTCGATAGCAGCCCTCATGTCCATCGAGCACGCGCTCGGCAACTTCCATAAGCTGCCATAAGTCCCACTTCGCCTCGCCAGACAGGTCGATTGCCTTTTCACGAGCGCCACCGCCGTGCGGGCAACCGATCGCCTGGCCGAACGCGGCTGGGTGGAGCGCATGAGCGCACCCGACGACCGCAAGGCCGTGTACGTGGCCTGCACCGACGAGGGGCGCCATATGCAGGACGTGGTGCTTGCGGGCGCGAACAGCATCACCACGCAGTACCTGTGGAGCCGTCTTTCGGCCGAAAAATGCCGCGACATCGCAAAGGCCGGCCACGTGGTCATGGCTGACTTGCAACGCCGCGAAGAGGCCGAACGCATCATCAACCTCGCGCAGCTACGGCCGCTGGGACGCTAACGGCATACGCGCCGCAAAGCGCGCCCAAACGAACAGCTGCGCGAGCCTCAACGCTAGATGACGAACTCCACGTCCCAATCAGGCTTCATGCCGAACACGTCGAACACGTGGTCACGCACGGCTATGAAATCTTCACCCGTTCGCAGGCGATCGGGCCCCAGTTCAACGGGCACAACCTCCTTCACGCGCCCCGGGTTTGCCGAAAGGACCACAATGCGATCGGCAAGCGATACGGCCTCTTCGATATCGTGCGTCACGAACACCACGGTGACGCCCTCCTCCTCGGCAATGCGGTGCACGTCGTCTTGCATCTTCAAGCGCGTAATGGCGTCAAGCGCGGCAAACGGCTCGTCCATGAACAGCACTTCAGGCTTGACAGCCAAAGCGCGCGCAATAGCCACGCGTTGCTGCATGCCGCCGGAAAGCTGCCCCGGGCGTACCTGCTCGTAGCCAGATAGGCCCACTAGCTCGATATAGTGCGCTGCCGTTTTGCGCGCCTGGGCCTTCGGCACCTTTTTCGCCAACAGGCCGAGCATGACGTTGCGCTCTACGGTTTGCCACGGCAGCAGGCCGTAGTGCTGGAAAATGGTCACACGGCTGGCAGCGGGACCCGCCACCGGCGCGCCATCAATCAAAATGCTGCCCGACGTGGGCTGTTCGAACCCGGCCAACATGCCCAGCAGCGTTGACTTGCCGCAGCCCGACGGGCCTAGCAAGCAGATGAACTCGCCACGCTCAACGGCAAGCATCACGTGCGATAGCGCCTGAAATGCCTCGCCGTCGCGATCGTAGGCCTTCGACACATCCTTCACTTCGATATAAGCCATTTATGCCCGGCCTCCTTCCGCACCGCCCGTGCCCCAAATGCGATTCACATCAGATTCGAACTGTTTGATTACCCAGTCGAGCAGCACGCCAAGCACGCCGATGACCACGATGGCCGCCAGCAAATCGTCAGCGCGCAGGTTGTTGCGCGCGTCTACGATGAGAAAGCCCAAGCCCGACTGCGTGCCAGCCATCTCGCCCGCCACAAGGAAGATCCACGCAGTGCCCAGCGCAATATGCAATGCATTGGCTATAACGGGAAACGATGCAGGCAGCACCACCTTGAGCAGCGTTGCCGCGCTTGTAAGCCCAAAGTTACGCGACACTTTCAGATACACCGGGTCGATGCGGCGCACGGCGCTTACCGTGGAAAGCAGCACCGGGAAAAACGCCGCCAGGAAAATAACCACGATGGCCGGGATGTCGCCGATGCCGAGCCACAGCACGATAAACGGCAGCCACGCCACTGGGGAAATGGGGCGCAAAAATTGCACGATAGGGTTTAAAAACTCCCACGCGCGCGTGCACCAGCCCATGACCAGGCCCAACAGCACCGCGCTTGCACAGGCAAGCACATAGCCGATTAAAAAGCGATACATGCTTGCGCCGATGTCGAGCACCAGCTGCCCGCTCGCGGCGCGCTCGGCAAGTGCGGCGGCAACCGCAACCGGCGAAGGGAACAGCGACGCGGGAAACAGGCCCGACAGGGCCAGCACCTGCCACGCGGCCAACAACACCGCAAACGATGCTGCGCCTTTCACAATCTTGCTCATAGCCCTATCCTTCCTGCCCGCCAGCACTGATCACGAAGTCCTCGTAGCTAGGCGGGTTGTCTGAAAGCCCGAATGCGCGCACCTCGTCGCATAGCTTGTCGTAGGCCTCGCGCGTCACCTCAAGATCGTTAAAGCTGATCCACTGCATAGACTGGCGGCTCGTTTGCTCATCTTGGCCCAAATCGGTTTGCGCGATCTCAACCGCTTCTTCTGCGGTAAGCGAGTCGCCTGCGCATTCATACGCTTGCTCAAACGCGCTCACCGCATCACTTTTGCCCGACACGGCGTCGGCGTTCAACACAATGCCGCAGCAGATGGAGTTCGGCCACAGCTCGTCGGAAGTGGCAAGCACATGCCCCACGCCCGTTTCCACGACCTTCGCACCGAACGGCTCAGCCACGCAATAGCCGTCGATCTGACCCGACTGCAAGCCTGCCGGCATCTCGGCCGGGGCCATTTCCACCAGCGTGACGTCGGAGGCCGACAAGCCCGCGCTCTCAAGCAGTTGCTGCACCAAAATGTTGTGGCTTGACTGCTTGTTGGGTATGGCGATTGTCTTGCCCGCCAGCTGCGAGGGCTGCATGATATCGTTGGAAGCCACCACCACGTTGCCGTCGTGGTGGCCGAGCAGCGCCAACTTCAGCGGAATGCCCTGGGTTTTGGCCTGCATGGCCATTTCCACGAGCACCGAAGCTCCGTCGACACGGCCGGTGTTCAGCGCGTCCATAAGCTCGGCCCACCCGCCGTACTTCACTAGCTCCACTTTGATGTTAGGGTTTTCCGCTTCAAGCTGTTCTTTAGCTTTGAACAGGGGCGCTGCGTGCGTGATGGGCAAATATGCAATGGAAATAGTTGTTTGCTGCCCTACAGCGGCGCTCCCAAAACCCACGTCATCAAGCTTATATGCCGCCGCGCAGCCCGCAAGAGCCACCACGATGGCGCTTGCCAAAACCGTACGTGCGATGCGCTTGCCTTTAATGCTCGTCATCACCGTTCACCTCCCAGCACAAAGCGCGGCGGCGCTCATCAAGATCGGCCACGATGCGACGCGCAAGCGCCTCGTGGTCGGTGTCCACGACCATTACCGAACCCAGTAAGGGCTTTGTGCCGCTTTCCATGAATTCCTGCACATTTTTAGACCCTTGCACCGGCGCATGCACGCTGTGGTAGGAGTTCATGCCCAAAAGCCTGAACGCGAGCGCCGCACAGAGGCCCTTCTCGTTGGACCACTCGGGGCTTGAGAACGCGAAAGGCAGCTCGCGCACCGCGTGTCCCGACGCTTTCGCTACGCCGCAGAACAGCGCCGAGGCACGCGCGTTGTCAAGGCATTCGCCCATCTGCCACACCGGCGGCACATCATCACCCAAGAAACCGCGCAGGCCCTCACCGGCACGTTCAAGCGCCCTAACAGAGCAGTACCCCAGCTTCATAAGCGGAAACGACGCGCAGCCGTTGGTCATAACGAGCACATCATGAGAGATAAGGTAATCGCACACCTCCACAATGGCCTTTTCGTACACCAAACGCGGGTTGTTGCAGCCCACCAGGTTCACGATGCCGCGGATACGCCCATCGGCAAGCGCTTGCGCAATGCCGTCGAAGCCGTAGCGTTGCGCGGCAAATTCGGCAGAAAAGCCCAGTTCAACCGTTGTTTCATATTGGGGAATGCACACAGGCACGTCCGTGCGCGCCGCGTGCGACTCTATGGCCCGCTCCACGATTTTCACCGCCAGGTTGTGAATTTGATCCAAGTTGGCGTGATGGTGGTCGAAATCGTAGTGCTCAGCCCCGGGCAGACGCGCCGAATCGCTTGTGGTGACCACCGTGGTTTTGAAGCATTTCGCCACATCCATGATGGAAGGGAACACGTCTTGCACATCGGCAACCCACAAGTCAAGCGCGCCGGTGCCCAACACCAGTTCAGCGCCCACGGCATTCGACAACGGAATGACCCCACCGTAGCGGTACATGGCCGAAAGACCGCTGCAGCAGATGCCGTAGAATTGAATGCCCTGCGCTCCGGCCTGCCGTGCACGCTGCTGGTATTCGGGCGAGCGGCCCACACGCACGATTTCGCTGACCATAAGCGGCGAATGCCCGTGCACGGCAATGTTCACCCACCCGCGTTTAAGCGCGCCAAGATTGACGTGCGTGGTGCGGCGGCTCGGTAGGCCGAACAAGCTGTCCATGGCAATAGACGACCCCAGGCAGCTTGTCCAAGCAAACGCCACGCCCGTACGCAAGAACTGCTTCATAACGTGGCGCCAATCGCTATCGGTGCCTACGCTGGTGGCATGCAGGCTTTCGAACACCTCGTGGTAGACGCTGATGGGCAGGATGTCCAAGTCTTCCCACACACGCAGGCGCTCGGCAGGGGCAAACGACCGCAGCGTTTTATGCGGCGCCGGCACGGTGCGCGACAGGTCTTCCAGCAGCGTATCGGCAACCTCAACGGCCAGTTCGTTCAAGGTTTTGCCCTTAGTTGAAACGCCGTAGGCTTTGCATACGGCGTGAATCTTCTCCTCGCCCTCGATGGGCAGATCGACAGCACCCTCGCCCGCTCGCTTGAGTGCCAACATGCTCTCACGGCCGCGCGCGCCATGAGCCGCTGCGCCCGCAGCAATCGATCGCAGCATGTTGCGAGCGACAATCAGGTCGGCATCGGCGCCGCACACGCCGCGCGGCGACTTCTTCGTAATCTTACACGGTCCCATGTAGCAGTTTTTGCAGCAAATGCCCGCAATGCCGAACGAGCACTGCGGCTGCTGACGCTCGAACCGGTCGAACACCGTGTCGATGCCCAAATCCTGCATACGAAGCAGCATCTCGCGTACCGCCGGGTCAGGTGTCTGCTCTATCTGCTGCTGCTTCGTGGCGAACGTGGCTTTGTAGGCGCGCACCGCTTTCGTGTAGTCATAAAAGCTGCTTGCATCGTCGTGCGCGTGATGATGCCCCGCCGCGTGTTCGGCTTTGCTTGCCGCTACCGCTTCGGCAAGTGCTTGTTCGTCGATGCCCGCTGCATCGCGCGCTGCCCCCTCGCGCACGGTGACAGCGCTGGTGGAGTCTAATGTCATCTCGTCTGTCCTTCTCCTAGTTTGCCTATTGCTTCGATAGGTTTTATAGGATACCGAAATCGATGTAAATGAGATGGCAGATCTTCTAATTCACAGCATGCATATAGGTTATACAGTTTATTGGGCATAAAAATTGGGGGCTCTTTGCAGAAGCCCCCAAGTACGCCACTCTAAACCCCGCCCCGAGAACAAACCTTGTGGCTGTTTAGCGCGAGCTAGCGCCCGCTTGCACGGCGATGCAGCTTTTGCGCAATCGCAGCAAGCGCAGCTGCGCACACTACGATGACGCTCGCCCCCACAGCAAGAGAAGCCACCACGTCGCCAGTTTGCGATAGCGCACCGCCCGCAGATGTCTGAGCGCACGTATCTGAGCCTTGCGAGTTGTCAGGTTCCACAATCTGGCCAGCGTTACCGGCAGAGCCGGAGCCCTCAGCACCAGCAGTGCCGCCAACAGTTCCGCCGCCTGCCGTGGTGCCATTGCCGCTGTCTCCGGTTGCTCCATTGCTCCCGCCGGTTGAGCCAGCGTTGCCACCCGCACTCCCTGCGCCCGTAGAGGCTGTTTCGGTGGTGAACGTTTGAACGGCCGTGCGCGTCAAGCCGCCCTGGTCGTTGGTAACCTCGGCATACCAGCTATACGCGGTATCGGGCGTCAACCCCTTCCAAGTGTACGTCACATTTCCCGATCCCGTGGCCTCGCCGATTTCCGCAGAAGCGAGCACGTCGGCGGAAAGCGAAGAAGCGGTTAGCGTGTGCCGCGCACCTTTGCCGTTACCTGCCCTATGTCCATGTCAGCTCCTTGTCATTTTGCGATATGCCCTCAACCCTATCGGCCGCTTGCGGGCAAAACAAGCAAGCCACAGGGTATCCGGCGTGATTTTGCCCGACCCTTACGACGACGCCACAGACATATGACAAAACAGGGCCAGCAAAGCCAAAGACTCGGTCGACCAAATTCCCGGCAAACACAAAAAAGGGAGCCACCGTTGCGGAGGCTCCCTTGACAGGTGCTAGTGTTGCGAGCAAACGCGGCTTACTTGGCCTGCTTTGCCTCGATGGCTGCCTGGCCGGCGGCCAGACGGGCCAGCGGCACGCGGTAGGGGCTGCAGGACACGT